>Ga0209828_1003597_pt1 | contig 11711 bp, 12 predicted proteins | sample MaitaG_FD_187429 | JGI IMG/M metagenome (GOLD analysis project Ga0209828, IMG submission 187429) | Marine algal microbial communities from Maine, USA - Maine_Asex2 metaG (SPAdes) (version 2) | ecosystem: Host-associated > Algae > Red algae > Unclassified | place: Maine, USA | collected 2015-01-05
GGGGATCCGCGAAGCGCCTATCCGGTCGAAGCGGCGCAGAAGCAGGGCACGCCTTGTGGTCGAAACGGTGATCAACTCGCGTGAGGGCGTTTGGATTCCGGAAGCTTCGGCAACATCGAGGGCCACACACTCCCAGCCCGTGACGTCCCATTCATCTTCTCGGTGAGGGAATTTTGCGATGCCGAGCTGCCCGTTGTCGTCGAGTACCGAGGCTTTGGGCCGAGCACCGCCTAGAGATCCGGAGCCGACTTCGACGAGGGCTTTCACCGCAGCGAGGTCGTCGCCGGATTCCTCGATCGAGTCAGCAGCATTGAGTAGGCGGGGAAGTTCTACAAGCTTTGGTATGTCGTTGCCGGGGTCAACGAAGATGTCGGTTCCCGCCTCTGCAAAGCGGAGCGCGCCTTGGCGTGTTCGATCGCTGACGCGAATCAAGTAGTCGACGTCGTTGAGCGTTCGCTGAAGATCACCTCGCGATTGCAGCCGGTGTCGCTTGTCAATGAGGTTTCGCCCCCATCTATCGGGAGCACAGTCTTGGAAGGCGCCTGGAAGTCCGTCGACATACTGATTGCCGGAAACGAGTAGCAGCGCCGGGTCGATCGCCGTCGGTGATGGGCCGCCGAGGTAGTTGGTTGCGTAGGCGAATACGGTGCTGACGGGCCCACCACGGCGTTGCGTGAACCAGGCCTGGCCCACCCGCTGGCTTCCACCTTTCAGATCGAGATAGACGTCAAGTGAGCTACTCACGATGCCGGATGCGTTTCGGCAGATCATCGTCTGCGCGCATTCGACCGAGGTCGCTCTTCCACGGATCGGTCGCTTCTAAGACGCGATCAAGGATTCCGAGCGCTCTGGCTACTGACACGAAAGCGTCGTTGCGCACAGACTTGCCGTTTTCGAGCGAGCTCAATGTTGTTCGCGAGATCCCAGCGCGGTCGGCTACTTGCTGTGAAGTCAGGTTCAGCATCCGCCGCCATGCGGCGAGATTGGCTCCCATCAGCTCGGCACTTCTGCGGGTTCGGCGGTCCATTGCGGGGTTGGCCTTAATGTCGATAATTTTGGACACTAACGAGTTTAACGTCTAGATTCACGTACATTAAGTCATTCACCACATCAATTGGTGGGTCGATGCGGTGGTTCCCTAGCGTCTCAGAGATCCGGCTGGCAAGGCGACCAGACAACAGAGCGCGCTATTCGCCGAGGAACGAGGCGAAAAAGGAACTTGTCGTAGTGAGCGCTTGCACCTACCGGCGCGGGTCGTTAGCTGTCCTGCCATTTTCGGTTCGGTGAGCAACGATTCAGGCAGATTGTCGACGTCGACTGGGCCCGGCACAAATGTGGCCATGGCCGAACTTGCTGAGGCGGAAGACGCGGTTGCCGCAGACGATCTTGTTCGTGGGGTGGATGCAGCGGCGAGGTCTCCGAAGTGCTGAACCGTGGCTGCGAATCGCTCAGGGGCTCGATCATGACTGAATGTCGATCCACGCCGCGGCGTCGGGTGGGAGCATGCCGTTGAGAGTTGGTGCCGATGCCAACAGGACGTCGCCGTTCGGAGGAATCGCAACGGCCGACGGGCTCATGTTCGCCACGACCAGGATGTCATCGCCCCGCATCCACGCGAGGATGTCGGTCCCCATCTCGACAAAGGTGAGGTGCAGGTCGCCGGGGAATCGGGACCGCCGCAACGCGATGGCCGCTCGGTAGAGCGTGAGCATCGAGTTGGGGTCGCGGTCTTGGGCCTCGACCGATTGTGCTCCGAACGACGTCGGTTGGGGCAACCAGGCTGCGTCGGCGCCGAAGCCGAAGGACGGTCCCTCTTCCGTCCACGGGATCGGAACTCGGCATCCATCGCGACCTCGCTCGGTTTGTCCCGAGCGTTCCCACACCGGATCCTGCAGCACGTCGGTCGGCAGATCTGCGACCTCGTGCAGGCCCAGCTCTTCGCCTTGGTAGATGTAGGTCGAACCTGGGAGTGCAAGGGTGACGAGGGCAGCCGCGCGGGCTCGTCGACTTCCGACCTCGCGATCGAGCGCGCTGGTCGGGCCGTCGGAGATCCACCGACGCCACGCAAGGTCATTGGGCAAGCCGTAGCGGGTCGCATGGCGGACCACGTCGTGGTTCGACAGCACCCACGTCGACGTCGCTCCAACTGCCTGTGCCGCGTCGAGCGATCGGCCAATGATGCGACCGAAGGAATCGGCCGACCAGGTCGCATCGAGCAAATCGAAGTTGAACGCCTGGTGGTACTCGTCGGGGCGCAGGTAGAGGGGCAGGCGTTCTGCATGAACCCACGCCTCGGCGAGCATCATTCGGTCGTCGTATTCATCGACGATCGATCGCCACCGTCGGATGATCGGGTGGACGCCGTCGCGGTCCCAGTGCGGATGATCGACCGGGTGTTCAGCTTCGAGTAGATCGGTCCTTCCGTCGACGTCGGGAAACGCCATGTCTTTGATCAAGCCATGGGCGACGTCGATCCGAAACCCGTCGATGCCTCGGTCGAGCCAGAACCGGAAGATCGCATCAAACTCGTCGCGGACCTCGGGGTGCTCCCAGTTGAGGTCGGGTTGCGACGGGTCGAAAATGTGCAGATACCACTCGCCGTCGGCCACCCGGGTCCACGTGGATCCACCGAAGACGGACTCCCAGTTGCTCGGCGGTTCTGAGCCGTCGCCCGCTCCGGGACGAAAGATGTAGCGCTCGCGGGCCGGATCACCCGGCGGAGCGGCCAACGCTTCTTGGAACCAGACATGATCCGACGACGTGTGATTCGGCACAAGGTCGGCGATCACCCGGATACCCCTTGCGTGAGCCTCTTCGATGAACTGCTCGGCTTCGGTGATATTGCCAAACCGAGGGTCGATCGCTCGATAGTCGGCAACGTCGTAGCCGCCGTCGCGCATCGGCGAGGCGTACCACGGGTTGATCCAGACCGCATCGACGCCCAGCGTTGCGAGGTAATCCAGGCGGCTGCGTAGTCCCGTCAGGTCACCTTCGCCATCGCCGTTTCCGTCAGCGAACGAACGAATGTAGATCTGATAGACAACGCCGTGTTGCCACCAGCTCGACGTCGCCAACGCAGTCGAATTCTCGGCAGCAGTCGGCGTTGGAGTCTTCATCGTCGATGGCGTCTGAGGGCTTGGCGTGTTCATCGTTCTCCGATTGTCGCGATCGTCCAGCGAGGTCCGCGCCTTGACGGCGGCGATCGTTACCTATTGATTGGTTCGTAGCGCGCTCTTGTCCATCTCCCACAGCTGCTTGTGGCTCTGCCAGGCGAGGGCGATCATGACGATGAAGTTGCCGACCAGTACCACGGGCAGTCCCCACCAGAAGATCTCGTTGCCAGCGAAGAAGATCAACACGTTCAGCGCGATGTAGGAGATGCGGATTTCCGTCGGCCCGATGCCGTGATGGGCAATCTGAAACTCGTTCGTTGCGCCGAAGGTGAGGAACGACAGCGCCATCATCGCCATCGTCACGAGCAGCAGCAGGTTGAACAGGAACCCGGTGCCGCCTGGTGCGAGAAACGAATAACCGATCACCACGCTGCCGGCGAAGATCGTGTCGAGGAAGTGGTCCATAAAGAAGCCCCATTTCACGAGCCCTTCGCCGCGCGTCCGGCCGAGCGTTCCATCGAAACTGTCGGTCAGCCACTGCCCGAAGACCATGGCTGACATTGCCCAGAGCCAGTTGCGGTTGCCGGCAGCCAACCAGCCGAATCCGATAAACCCGACCGACCACAGGATCGTCACGAGCGTCAACTGCCAGGACCGCATCCACCGAGGCAGCTTTGGAACCGCCCAGTCTATAAAGCGCCGTTCGAGCGCTCCGAGGAACGACTGGCCCTTCTTCTTGTCGCCGCCGAAGCTCGCGCTTGATGAGGCGCCGGGTCTGTCATCAGCCTGCATCGGGCAACGGTATATGACGAGTGATGTCGAACCGTCGGATCAGCGGCATGGCCCTACTTGCGGGCTCGAACGCTCGAATAGCTCAGAAGGTCGGCCGGCTGGCAATCGAGCTCTCGGCATATGGCGGCCAACGTACTGAAACGAATCGCCTTGGCCTTGCCGGTCTTCAGGATCGATACGTTTGCCTGGGTGATGCCGATGCGGCGGGCAAGCTCGGTGAGGGTCATCTGGCGCAGCGCCAGCATCTCATCGAGATGGACCTCGATGTCGTCGTCTTCGTGATCCGGAGCCATCAGATGACGTCCTCGGCGAGATCGTGAAGTTTCCGTCCTCGGGCCCAGACCCAACCGACAGCGCTGCTCGTGGCTATTAGGACGGGGAAGAACGGCAAAAGCTCGTCCCGGGACGCGGTCTCCAAGTTGACGTGGGCTGCGATGCGACCTTCGAGGAGGTTCCGGGCAATGAGGCTGATGCAGATGAGAAGGACGCCCAACATCGTGTTGGTTGTGATGCGAGTCGAGTTCTTTTTACTGAAGGGGCTTTCATCGCTGCTAGCAACTCGAGCCGCTTGGAGAAAGAGACTGCCGAGGCCGCCGTAGAACAACGCGACGAGAAAACCCCAGCCGATGCGTAGAGGGCCCGATGTGAGATCTTCGATCTGAAGGCGGTGTTCGACGACGCCGATGAGTTCTGTGTTGCCAATGACGCCGACCATCTCTTGAAACTGGGCATTGGAACTGCTACGGCGCTGACGATCTCCGGATGACGACGAGATCGGTAGCGCCTTGCCATTCGGCGTTCGGTAGCTCGGTGACCGTGCGGCGGCGGCCGACGACCTGCACGAGCAGGTAGGTGCCGTCGGAGGTGACGGCGACGCCCTTGGCGCGCAGCACGTCGTCGGGTAGGTCGCGAACCAGCGCGTCGAGGTCGGCGCGATCGATCGGCGATGGCATCGGCTGTGTATCGACGATGTGCTGATCGAACAGCGACGGCGCCGGAACCGAGGTGAAACCCCCATCGTGACGAGCGCCGAGCGAGAGGAGCCCCGCGGTTGCGTCGACATCGGTCGAATCGACGACCGGCGTTCGCGGCGCCAGCTCGTCGAGGCGATCGCGCACCCGAGCCGTCGTCGCGGCGTCGGCGAGATCGAGCTTCGTTAGCACGATGAGGTCGGCCGACTGAATCTGATGCCGGATCTGCGGGCCAACGAATTCGTCGGTCTCGTTCTCGTGGAACTGTTCAGCATCGACGAGCACCACGACCCCGTCGAGTCGGAACCCCGGCACCGCAGCCCACGGTGTGACTTGGGTCGGATCGGCCACGCCACTGAGTTCGACGATCACGTGGTCGGGCGGTACGGGCCGGTCCTGAATGCTCTTGATCGCGACCAGGAATCCCTCCGACAGGCTGCAACAGACACACCCGTCGGTCAGTTCGATCGTGTCGCCGTGGCGGCGAGCGATCAGCTTCGCGTCGATGTTGATTTCACCGACATCGTTGACGAGCACCGCAATCGGCGACGTGGCTCGAGCCAGCAAACTGTTGATCGTGGTCGTCTTCCCGGCCCCCAAGTAGCCCCCGATCAGGGTCATCGGTACCCGTCGACCGTCCCACGGAGCGAAGACCGGATCGTCGTCATCTTCGGGTCCGCCGGTTGTCGTCGCAATCACCACGGTACGTTTCTATCCCGTGTCTGAGACGTCGCACTCCCTGTCTGCCAATGAGCTGCGGTCGATGGGCATCCATCACCCGTTGGCGAAGGACGATCAGGACCTCGAAACGGCGGTTGCGTTCGCTCTCGAGTCCGGGATAACGCTCGAGGCGCTCACGGGCGGCCGGTTTGCTGCGTTGTCCTACAACCGGCGGCTTCGACCACACACATGGCACGGCGATGAAATGAGCGAGAAGCTCGATGCCGCGGCCGTCGACAACGATTTCTCGCAGCGGCTGCGCGTAGCGATGGGATTTACCCAAGGCACCGGTCTTGGCCTTACGCCGGACGAGCTCGAAGCATCGGCTTTCCTTGCGAGCTTGCGCACGATCATGGGTGACGAGGAGCTGTTGGCGCTCGTGCGGGTGATGGGAACGTCGAGCGCTCGGCTGGCCCGGGCCGCTACCGCCCAGCTTCGGCTGAGCCTCGATACGCCGCTGCTCGATGAGTCCGCTCGGCTGACCGACGTGTTGCGGTCGTACGCCGCGCTTATCGATCACGTTTTGCCGGCGTTTCTCGAGGCGAACAGCACACTGCTGCGGCGGCATTTCGCCGACGTCCTCGGGAACGCGGGCGAGTGGGAACCCGACAGCACCCGCAGCGCCACGATGCAGGAAGCCGTCGTCGGATTCGCCGACCTCGTCGGCTTCACGAGTTTCACCGAGCAGGCCGACGTCCAACAGTTCATGCAGGCGATCGGTAAGTTCGAGCACGACGTGCAAGCCGCAATCGTGAACAACGGGGGAGTGCTCGTCAAGATGATCGGCGACGAGGTTATGTTCGTTGCGCAGAACCCTGAGGCCGCGCTTGCAATTGCCCGTGGCCTGGCCGGGGTCGGCGCCGATCTCGCCGACCTGCAGGGCATGCGCATCGGTCTGGCCAGCGGCATGGTCATCGCGAGTGCAGGTGACTACTTCGGGACCGTCGTGAACATCGCCGCTCGATCGGTGCGGCAGGCTCGGCCGAACGGCATCGTCGTAACCCAAGAAGTCTTTGCGGCGCTGCCCGCCGACAGCGGTTTCGAGTCAGTCGGCACCCGCGACCTCGTTGGAATCAGCGAGCCGCAAGAGCTCTTCCGCTTGCAGCTTTAGCGGCGGCCATCGTTGGATGCGCATTTTTGATCACTCATGACTTGAACCAGTAGTGACGCCCGTAACGATCGAATTTGAATCCTGGTATTCCGCCCAGCGACGTTCCCGGCCGGTCTGCGGGTGTACACCACCTTTGACCCTGATGTCGTGGCCGCAGCGCGGGCGGCCGGTGAAACGTCGGTGCCGGATGCCGCCGAGCACTCGACGGCAGCGCTTGTCGCTACCGATCCGATGTCCGGCGCCGTTCGGGTCGCATTTTCGCGGGACACAACGGAGACGGTTCCCGTGGGAGAGGATGAGGTAGCGACCTACAACGTCAACTATGGGGTGTTGCCGCAAGGCCCTCAGCCCGGTTCGGTGTTCATGATCGTCGTGATCGCCGCCGCACTGGAGCAGGGGGTGGCGCCGACCGATGCGTATGACGGTCGTGGTCCCTGTGAGTTTGACGAGCCACAAATCGAGGGTGGTATCTGGCGGGTCGCGAACCTTGGCGAAGCGCCTGGGCAGATCAGCACGGTGGACGATCTGCTTACGAGTTCGTCGTTTTGTGGTGCGATCCGGATCAGTAAGGACATCGGCCTCGACGCCATTGCCGACATCGCAGAGCGCCTTGGAGTGAATGAACTCTCATTCGTGTCGTCGGCTCTGCCGATTGGGGTCAATGAGGTCACGCCCTTGGAGATGGCCACGGTGCAAGCAACGCTGACGAACGGGGGTGTTCGGAATGACCCGTACGTCATCGAGCGCATCGAAGATGTCGACGGCACGGTTCTCTACCAGCATGTTCCGATGCCAGTCGTCGCGGTCGATTCGGACGTTGCATGTCAGACGATGCAAGTCCTCGCCCGCAGCGTCCGGGGCGGCGCCGCGCAGGCTGCCGATCTCGGGGGTCGCGCGGCGGCTGGCCAGCGTGGGTTCACCGGCTGGTTTCTCGACAGCTGGTTCGTCGGGTCGACGCCCTCTCTTGCGACCGCGGTCTGGATCGGTCCTTCCAGCTCGAATCGAACGGCGGCCATGACACCCGAACCGGGTCTCGCTGATCCGGCGGCTACTTGGCGTCAGTTCAACGAAGCGGTCCACGCGGACCTGCCGGCTAAGAGTTTCGACGGCTGCTCGTAGCTCTTCCGGGGTTGGCTGACCTGCAGCGGAGGAATCAGCGCGGCGCAGGTCGTTTGGCTAGAGGCCGAGCCGCAAGCGGATCTCGGCGAGTGCTTCGACCTCGCCGGCGCTGATCTCTGTGCCCCCGATGCCAAAGAAGCCGCCTTCCTTGGCGGCTTCGGCAACGGCCTGACCGATGCCGAGTACCCATTCGCGGTACTGCGCGGCCTCGGTCGGGTCGGCCTTGGCGTCGAGGATCGCGGTGGCGGCCGTGATCTGATCGAACGCATGGCCTCGCATATCGTCGACCGACGTGACCTCGGCTTCCTGGAGCTGCTCGGCGTGTTCGGCCTGGCGAGCTTTGGCGACCTCCATCGCTTCGGACGCGCCAGCGAACTGCGGCATGATCGTCTGAATGATCGAGTTGTCGGGGTAATCCTGTCGCGCAGCGGCCGCGGCGCGGGCGTTCGCCATCATTTCCTTCGCGGTGCCGATGGGACCGCTTTTCTCTGAGAACGCAACGGCTGAGCCGATAAGGCTCGGCAGCATCGTGAGCGTCGTGATCTCGTCGTCGGTGAATGCGTCCATGTCAATACCTCACTTGGTTGCGACGAATCTTGTCTAGCGTCTTGGCGTATGAGTCGCACCAACTCCAGCGAGCCAGTACCTCAGTAGAGCTCGTTGCCGAGGGGCCACGTGCCGAAGCGGGCTTCCATCTCGGCCACGGTCTCGTCCGAGATCGCCTGATCGGCGAGGCACTCGGCGTACGACGCCAGCCCCTCGATTGCGGGCCACGCGTCGGGTTGCCACATCTGCGAGCGGATCATCGACTTGCCGCAGTGGAACATCACTTCGGCCACCGTGACGACGAGGGCGAGTGCCGGAGCGCGGCCCCGCTCGGCGAGCGACGCCAGCAACTCAGGCTCGGTGGTGATGACGGCCGAACCCGCCACCCGAAGCGTCTCGGCGCGACCGGGAACGAGGAAGATCATCGACACCTGCGGATTGGCCAGAACGTTCGTGAAGGTGTCGAGCCGTTTGTTCCCCGGTCGATCCGGCACGGCCACGGTGCGGTCGTCGACGACCCGAACGAAACCGGGCGGGTCGCCTTTCGGTGAAACGTCCATACGACCGGACGCATCGGCGCTCGCAATCACGACGAATGGGCTGGCGGCGATCCACCGTTGACAGTGACCGTCGAGCGCGGTGATGGCCTTGGTCTGTTGGGCTCGACGAGGTTCGCCGACGATCGCTCGCAACTCGTCAGCCGAGCCGATGACGTGGGTGGCGGACCCCACGGCCGTTGGTTCTACCACTCGTTCCAGTGGAGGAAGTCTTCGACCGGACGGCGAGTTGCCGCCTTGAAGTCGGTGCCCTTGGTATAGGCGACCGGGAACAGTCCGGCCTGGGTCCAGCTGTCGTACTCGATGCCGAGCAGCTCGGCGACTTCGCGCTCACGGGGCAAGTGCAGCGTGGTCCACGCCGAGCCGAGGCCCTTCGATCGAAGCGCGAGCATGAAACTCCACACTGCGGGCAGGATCGATCCCCACGCACCGGCCTGGCGGAAGCTCTCGGCGCCTTCGAGCCGCCCGGCGTGTAGCGGAATGACCATGGCTGGAACATCTTGGAAGTGCTCGGCAAGATGATCGGCCGAGTTGGCGACGCGTTCGCCCTGAGCATCTCGTTCTAGCTTCGACGATTCTTCGCGATACGGCCAGTACACGTCGCGGTAGTGCTGCGCGATGATGGCCTTCTTGTCGGGATCATCGACGATCATCCACGACCAACCCTGGGCGTTCGACCCCGTCGGCGCCTGGTGGGCCATCTCGATGCACTCGATGATCGTTGACCGGTCGACCGGCTTCTCAAGGTCGAGCCGCTTCCGGACCGACCGGGTCGTCGTCAGTACTTCTTCAGCGGACAGTCCGATGCTCTCGCTCATGTCGTGCTCCTCGTTACGCAGATTGATAGTGCAGATTCGTTTGGCGCAGACTACTTCTGACTATCGGAGCGCCGAGACGCGCTAGAACGACGGTCATGACCGAGCTGGCAGGCAACGATCAGACGATGATGGATCTTGCGATCGAGCAGGCCGAACGTGGGCTGGGCGAAGGCGGCGTTCCGATCGGTGCGGTGCTGGCCGCTGACGGTCAGGTGCTCGGCGCCGGCCGCAACCGCAGGGTGCAGTTGGGTTCGGCGATTCGCCACGGTGAAACCGACGCCCTTGAGAACGCCGGGCGCCTTGCCGCAACGACGTATCAGCAGGCGACGATGTACACGACACTGTCGCCGTGTCACATGTGCACCGGCGCCATCCTGCTCTACGACATTCCTCGTGTGGTCATCGGCGAGAATGAGACCTTCCTCGGCGCCGAGGATCTGCTGCGTTCGCACGGAGTCGAAGTCATCAATGTCCGTTCGCAGCGATGCGTCGACTTGATGTCGGCGTTCATCGCTGAACATCCCGATCTGTGGAATGAAGACATCGGCGAGCCGCACGACTGAAGTCGCCGAACGGCCGACTGCCAGATGTCGGTGATGAGCCAGCGCTGGCTCCGCAACGCCGGATTCAACGGACGTACCTTCACGCTCGGTGCGGAGGCGATCGGCGCCGAAATTCGGTGGGCACAATATTGCAGTGGCGTTCAGCGTTCCTTCGTTGTTGACTTCGGTCGTGAAGTCGGCAGGCACGGGAACGCCGACTATGTGAATCGCCTCGCTCGTCATACTCGCGTCACTCCAACGTGTTTGTCAGCATGCCCGTCGATGAAAGAATGTGGCCATGGAGATTGGTAGCAACGAGTGGCTCACGCAGAACGTCGAAGACGTCGTCGATCCTGATCAACGGATTGTCGATCCGCACCATCACCTCTGGCCGCTGGGACAAGGGCTGCCCTACGGACTCGATGAGCTGCATGGCGACACCAGTGATGGTCACAACGTTGTCGCGACCGTGTTCGTCGAATGCCACGCGGCGTACCGGCCGAACGACACCGACGAGGCGCTGCGCTCCGTCGGCGAGACCGAGTTCGTCGCGACGCAGGCGGCGCTGAGCGCCGAGCGCGAGGGGCAGGCGGTGATCAAGGGGATCGTCGGTCACGCCGACCTCATGCGCACCGACCTCGACCGGGTGCTCGACGCGCATGTCGAGGTGGGTGGGGATCTGTTCAAAGGCATCCGACATGCCGGTGCCGTCGACCCCGAGCCCGACGCGCTCCGCATCCCCGGCCGAGCGCCGATTGGTCTCTACGCCGACGACGACTTTCGGGCCGGTATCGCTCGGCTGGGGGAGCGAGGCCTGTCGTTCGATACGTGGCACTACCACCATCAAAACGCCGAGTTTGCTGATCTTGCCGCGGCGGTGCCCGGCACGACGATGGTGCTTGACCACTTCGGCACCCCGCTCGGCGTTGGGCGGTTCACGGGAAAGCACGACGAGATCTTCGAGACATGGAAGGACGACGTCGCGGCGATCGCCGCGAACCCAAACGTCGTGGCGAAACTCGGTGGCATGGCGATGCCCGACAACGGCTTCGGCTGGCACGAACAGCAGGTGCCGCCGACGTCCGACGAATTCGTCGCCGTGCAGGCTCGGTGGTATCACCACACGATCGAGTGCTTCGGACCCGACCGGTGCATGTTCGAGAGCAACTTTCCGGTCGACCGTTGGTCGCTGTCATATCGCACCGTCTGGAACGGTATGAAGAAGATCGCCGCCCAGTACACGGCCGCCGAACGCGAGGCGATGTTCGCCGGCACTGCCGAGCGGGTCTATCGGCTTGGCTAGGAGACTGCTGAGCAATACATGCCGCACTTCTCGACGTCCATCCATCGCCGCTCGCTGCGTTCTCAGAAGCGCCATTCCACCACAAGGAGTGCCGCTTCCTGCGGCCTTGCGAGCACCGC
>Ga0209828_1003599_pt1 | contig 11710 bp, 8 predicted proteins | sample MaitaG_FD_187429 | JGI IMG/M metagenome (GOLD analysis project Ga0209828, IMG submission 187429) | Marine algal microbial communities from Maine, USA - Maine_Asex2 metaG (SPAdes) (version 2) | ecosystem: Host-associated > Algae > Red algae > Unclassified | place: Maine, USA | collected 2015-01-05
CCTCGAGAAGCTGAAGCGGCGGGGCGCCAAGTTCGTTGCCATCAATCCGGTACGCACGGGCTACCAGGCGATAGCCGATGAATGGATCGGCATTCGGCCGGGCACCGACGGTCTGCTGGCCCTGTCGTTCGTGCACGTCCTCCTGAAGAACGAGCAGTTCGACCAGGATTTCCTTACGCGCTACACCAATTCGACCCAACTGGTGGTCCACGATCCGGGCACCGCGCGCCACGGCCTGTTGCTACGCGATGCCGACGGCCAACCGCAGGTCTGGAACATGGCGACCGAGTCGACCGCGTCCTGGCACGACGCGGTGCACGACGGTACGGGGGTCAGCGCGGCCTTGTTCGGCGACTACACCACTGATGACGCCAACGGGCACGTCACTGGCGTCAGTACCGTCATGTCACTGCTGGTCGAGAAATACCTCGACGAACAGTACGCACCGGAAGCGGTTGCGGAAGCGACCGGTGTCGACGCCGCAACGATCGAACGTCTGGCGCTCGAGATGGCCCACGTCGCCTTCAAGGAGACGATCACGATAGAGACGCCGTGGACAGACTGGACCGGTCGTCGCCACCCGCGCTTCATCGGCCGGCCGGTCGCGATGCACGCCATGCGTGGCATATCGGCCCACTCGAACGGCTTTCAGAGTTGCCGGGCCATTCATCTGGTGCAGATGCTGCTCGGCGCGGTCGACTCACCGGGATCGCATCTCGCCAAGCCACCGTTCCCGAAGCATATTCCGCCCGGCATCAAGCCCGCCCAGGCGATGGCGCCGGATACGCCCTTGTCGTCACCACCGCTCGGCTTTCCGACATGTCCGGAGGATCTCTGCATCGATGCGGACGGCAACCCGCTCAGGATCGACAAGGCGTACTCCTGGGAGGCGCCGATTGCCAATCACGGCATGATGCACATGGTCATCAACAATGCCGTCAAGGGCGACCCCTACTCCATCGACACCCTGATCCTGTTCATGGCGAACATGGGTTGGAACTCGAGCATGAATACCGCTGAAGTGCAGGGCATGCTCCAGGAGAAGGACGAGCATGGCGACTACAAGATCCCGTTCATCGTGACCTCCGATGCCTTCCATTCCGAGATGGTCAACTTCTCGGACATGGTGCTGCCCGACACGACCTACCTCGAGCGCTACGACGCCATTTCCATGCTCGACCGGCCCATCTCCGAACCGCACGCGGCCTGCGATTCCATCCGGCAGCCGGTGCTGACGCTTGATCGCGACGTGCGCCCCTGGCAAGAGGTGCTGGTCGATATCGGATCACGGCTTGGCTTTCCCGCGCTGGTCAATCCGGATGGTACGGCGAAATTCTCGGGTTACGAGGACTTCATAACCAACTGGGAGAAAGCCCCCGGCATCGGTTTTCTGGCCGGCTGGCGCGGTGAACAGGGTGAGAAGAGCATGGTGGGTGCGCCGAACCCTGACCAGTGGCAGGCGTATATCGACCATGACTGCTTCTTCGAGCATCACCTGCCACCCGAACAGCGCTTCTATCGCTTCGCGAATCGCGACTATCTCGCCTGGGCGAAGTCGGTCGGCTTCAACGGGCATGACGGGCCGATCGTCATGGAGTTGTATTCCGAGACCCTGCAGAAGTTTCGTCTGGCGGGGGAGGGCTTGTATGCAGGGCCGTGCCCGACGGCGCCGGAAGACAAGCAGCGGCTCATCGATCATTTCGACCCGTTGCCGGACTGGTACATGCCGCTCGAGGAGCAGCGTGTCGACAACGCGACCTACCCGTTCCATGCGGTCAACCAGCGGCCCATGTTCATGTACCACTCCTGGGATTCGCAGAACGCCTGGCTCAGGCAGATCATGGCGCAGAATTATCTGTACATGAACCGGGCGCGCGGCATCGAACTCGGCATCGACGACTTCGACTGGGTGTGGGTGACGAGTCACCATGGGAAGATTCGTTGCCAGGTCAAGCTGATGGAAGGATGCAACCCTGACACCGTCTGGACGTGGAATGCCATCGGCAAGCAGAGTGGCGCCTGGGGTCTCGAGACGAATGCACCGGAGGCGACGCGCGGCTTCCTGATGAACCATCTGATCTCGGAATTGCTGCCGAGTGTCGACGGTGAGCGGCGGCTGACCAACTCCGATCCGGTGACCGGGCAGGCGGCCTGGTACGACCTGAAAGTCGATGTCAAACCCGCGGCCGCTGGTGAGACCGGTGTCTGGCCGGAGTTTGCAAGCGTTCGGCGGCTGCCCGACATGGCGCCCGGCGCTGACGTACTGCGGTACCACACTCACGATGCGGTCAACCTCGAACGGTCGATGGAGGATGCGCTGACGCGTGGACCCCTGCGACCGTCCGATCCCGATGGCGCAGATAGACCGACGGAGAAAGGACGATGAAGCTCGGACTCGTCATCGACATGGACACCTGCGTGGGCTGCCATGCCTGTGCGGTGGCCTGCAAGCAGTGGAATACCTCGGGCACCACGGGACCGTTGAGCGATACCGACCCGTATGGCGCTGAACCGACCGGTGTCTGGTTCAACCGTATCCGTCACTACGAAGTCGACGACTATCCGAACAACAAGACGATCAACGCACCGATGTCCTGCATGCACTGCGAGGACGCGGCCTGTGTGACCGTATGCCCGACCGGAGCGAGCTACAAGCGCGAGGAGGACGGCATCGTGCTCGTGGATCAGTCGAAGTGCATGGGTTGCAACCTCTGCGCCTGGGCCTGCCCCTACGGTGCACGCGAACTCGACCCGAACGAAGGCGTCATGAAGAAGTGCACGCTGTGCGTCGATCGGATCTACGACGAACACCTGCCGGTCGAGGACCGCCAACCGGCCTGCGTGCTGACCTGTCCGACGCATGCCCGCTTCTTCGGCGATTTCGACGATCCTGATTCGGAAGTCTCGACACTGGTGCGCGAACGTGGCGGCCAGGCCTTGATGCCCGAACTCGGTTACGCGCCGGTCAATCGCTATCTGCCGCCGCGCGACAAGCCGCACGTGCCGACGGTCGAAAAGAAGACAGCGCCCGAAGGCGGGGCGATCGGTCTGGTGGCAACCTGGATGCGTCGGCAGAAAGAGGCGTTCGACGCGATCGGTGTGCACGACGGGGGTGGCTCGGATGCTTCGGATTCGACGCCCGGAGCGTTACGATGAATCCGGCTTTCTCCGTCATCTTCTTCACCGTCACCGCAGGCGCAGGCTACGGCCTGCTGATTCTGCTCGCCTTCGCGCGCATTGCCGATCTGGCGCCGGATATCAGTCCGGATCAGTACACCGCGACCGGCCTGCTCGGTCTGTTGCTGGTGACCGCCGGCTTGCTCTCCTCCACGTTTCACCTCGCCAATCCGAAGAACGCCTGGCGTTCGTTCACGCGCTTCCGGACCTCGTGGCTATCGCGAGAAGCCGTGTTCGCGGTGGTGTTCTATCCGGTTGCCGTCCTCTGGCTCATCAGCGAATGGCTGTTCGGCAACACCGGCCTCAGTGTGTTCCTGGGGCTGGTGAGCGCGACCCTCGCCCTGATCGTCCTGGTCTGCACGGCAATGATCTATGCGTCGCTGAAGACGATCAGGCAGTGGCATACCTCCCTGACACCGGTCAATTTCGTGCTGCTCGGCCTGTCGCTGGGCGCGCTGTTCTTCCTGCTCGTGCTGGTTTCCCAGTCACTGCCCATCGGGCGTCTGGTCAGCACCGCCGTCGTCCTCCTGGTGGTCGCAACACTTGCCAAGCTCGTGTATTTCCACTGGATAGGGCAACCCGCCGGCCCGACCATCAACACCGCCCTCGGCTTCACCCGCGCCACGGTTCGGCTGCTCGATGTGGGGCACTCGAGCGGAACGTTTCATACTCGAGAGTTCGGCTATCAGGTAGCGCGCGCAAAGCTGATCTGGATTCGCGTGGCGAGCATTGCGCTTGCCTTCGTTCTGCCGCTGCTGCTCGTCTCCGGATTTTTCGGCGAGGTGGGCGGAGCGCATGTCGTGATCGCTGCCATCGCTGCGTATGTCGGCGTCTTCCTCGAGCGGTGGCTTTTCTTCGCCGAGGCGCGACACGTGGTCAATCTCTATCACGGCAGCCAGCGGACATGATCGCAGGCTTGCGCCGAAGGGTGGCGCGGTAGGAAAAATCTGATGTGAAAAAAGGCGCTATTCCGACGAAGATTCGGGAGTAGTGCCGATGGCGCGACCATCCGATCAGCCGGATACTGGCTCCGCCCTCACGGAAGAGGGCAACGACAGACGGCATGGAACGCCGTGTATCGCAGGGATGGGGGTGGACGGCCCCTGGCGAACTGTCGGACCAGGGAAGGTTGCCCCGGCTCAGGCGAGTCGGGGTTTTTTTTGCCCGCGTTGTCGACCCGGCCGTTATCGACCTGACGGTCATCACCCTGCCGCACGAACGGCGATAGACTCGGGTCACTCCTGATCGCGTGAACCGGACGATGAACCTGCCCGAAATTCGACGTACGATTACTTGCCGTGCATTGACAAGCTCTGCGCGCATTGCAGGCATAGCGCTTCTCGCGGCCGGACCTCTCGACGCTGCCGAGATCGAGCTCCGCATCATGGAGACGACCGATCTGCACATGCACGCGCTGAACTACGACTACTACCAGGACCGGGAAGTCGATGATGCGGGACTTGCCCGCACCGCGACGCTGATTCGTGAAGCGCGTGCCGAGGCGACGAACAGCATGCTGTTCGACAACGGCGATCTCCTGCAGGGCAATCCGATGGGGGACTACATCGCTCGGGCGCGTGGCTTGCCTCAGGGCGAGGTGCATCCGATGTACAAGGCCATGAACCTACTGGGTTACGACGCGGCGAATATCGGCAACCACGAATTCAACTACGGGCTGGAGTTCCTGTTGAAGTCGCTCTCGGGCGCCAACTTTCCCTACGTGCTGGCCAATGTGTTCGAAGCCGATGGCGATGATGACGCAAGCAACGACAAGCACTACTTCCAGCCCTACGTCCTGCTCGAGCGCGAATTCGTCGACACCGACGGTGAAGCCCACGCCCTGGTCATCGGGGTCATCGGGTTCACGCCGCCACAGATCATGCAGTGGGACAAGGGTCATCTCGACGGCCGGGTGACCGTCAAGGGCATCGTGGAAACGGCTGAGATGCTGGTGCCGCAACTGCGTGAGGAGGGTGCGGATCTGGTCGTCGCGATTCCGCACAGCGGCATAGCGCAAAGCCATCCTGATGGCCTGAAGGAGAACGCCACCGCTGAGCTATCCCGGGTGCCGGGAATCGACGCCATCCTGTTCGGCCATGCACATGCCGTCTTTCCGTCGGAAAGCTATGCAGGTTTTCCGGGGGCCGATCTTGCGAAAGGCACGTTGAATGGTGTGCCTTCGGTCATGCCGGGCTTCTGGGGCAGCCACCTTGGTGTCATCGATCTGACACTTTCGAACAATGCAGACGGCGGCGGCTGGAGCGTCGTGGATAGCCGGACCGAAGTACCGGGCATCTTTCGTCTCGAGGAGCGGGAGAAGATTCCACTGGTCGAAAGCCAGGCCGATATCGTCGCGGCGGTGCAGGCGGATCATGACGCGACCCGTGCCTGGGTGGGCCAACCGGTCGGGACGATCACCGCGCCGATCAACAGTTTCTTTGCTCTCGTGCAGGACGATCCGTCGATCCAGATCGTGACCGATGCGCAGATGGCCTATGGCGAGCGCGCCATCCAGGGCACGGAATACGACGGACTCCCCGTGCTCTCCGCCGGCGCGCCCTTCAAGGCAGGTGGTCGCGGTGGACCGGACAACTACACCGATCTGCCCGCGGGCGAGATCGCCATCAGGAACGTGGCAGATCTCTACGTGTATCCGAACACCGTGCGGCTCGTGAAACTCGACGGCGCGCAAGTGCGTGAATGGCTCGAACGCGCAGCCGCGCAATTCAACACGATCGATCCCTCGATATCGGCAACGCAATTTCTCGTCAGCGAAACCCATCCGTCCTACAACTTCGACGTGATCGACGGTGTCTCCTATCGCATCGACGTCACACAGCCATCACGGTATGGCGACAAGGGCGAGCTACTTGATGAAGGCGCTCATCGCATCGTCGATCTCGAACGCGACGGCGCACCCGTCCAGGATGACGATGAGTTCGTTGTCGTCACCAACAACTATCGCGCCTCCGGCGGCGGAACCTTCCCCGGCCTCGACGGCAGCACCATCATCGTGGAAGCACCCGAGACCAACCGGCAGGTGCTGGTGGACTACATACTGGCGTCCGGCGAGATCAACCCGTCGGCGGATGGAAACTGGGGGTTCAAGCCGATAGACGGGGATGTCGACGTCGTCTTCGATACCGCAGGTGTGGCCCGGGAAGCAGCGAACGGGGATGCGTTCGGCTACGTGGGGGATGGCGCTGACGGCTTTGCGAGGTATCGGGTTTCGTTCGGGCAGTGAAGCCTGGCAGATCACCGCCGATAACGACGCACCCGCTGCCCGATGAACCGCTTCGACCGCGTCACCTCCCTCCTGCTGTTGCTGCAGACCCGTAACGTCGTCACCGCCCGATTCCTCTCTGAGCACTTCGAGGTCTCGGAACGGACTATCTATCGCGACATCAGGACCCTCGAGAATGCCGGTGTTCCAATCGGCGCCGAGGCCGGTGTCGGCTATTATCTTGAAAAGGGTTACCGATTGCCGCCGGTGAGCTTCACGCTGGATGAAGCCGCGTCGCTGTTGCTGGGAGAGAAGCTCCTGGTGTCGAGCCTCGATCCCCACTCGCTCCATGATTTCAAGCAGGCGCTGAACAAGATTCGGTCGGTCATCGATCACGCCGACAAGGACTACCTGAGTTCGCTCGATACAGATACCGAAGTGCTGCCGTCGGGCAGTCAGTTCCCGCTCGATGAGGGGCAGGGGCGCGAATCGGCGGATCGGGCGAAGGGTGCACCGCAGAGCCGGGACCGCTGGCTGCGCGAGTGCCGCAGTGCACTGATGCAGCGCGAGGTGGTCGAGATCGGCTACGCAGCCCAGAACAGCGATCACGACACGACGCGACTGGTCGAGCCCATCGGGCTGTTCTTCTATAGCTGGCATTGGCACCTCATCGCCTGGTGTCGTCTGCGCGAGGGCTATCGTGATTTTCGGCTCGATCGCATTCAGGGGTTTGTCCCGACGGACGAGACCTTTACCCGCCATAGTCGTCTGACGTTGAAGCAGTACCTCGATGCGCGGCCCGATCGTGATGAACTGCAGGATGTCGAACTGCGCTTCGGGACCGAAGCGGCCCGTTTTGTCGACGAACAGCGCTACCTGTTCGGCTTTGTCGACGAGGAGCGGGAGGCGGATGGCGTGAGGATGCGCTTTCTGACGTCCGTGCCTGACTACATGGCGCGCTGGCTCTTGCAGTACACAGATGATGTCGAGGTGATTCGCGGCGATTCCATCCGCGCGGCACTTGAACAGTATTCAGCAGAGCTTGCTGCTCACTGGAGCCGCCGCCCGGATCTCTCCTGACGCCGGAAAATCCCTCCTGTCCCAGGTGAATCACTCCTGACACAGGGTTGTCAGTGCCCTCCGTTATCGTGCCATCTAAACCAACGGAGACAACCCATGAAGCGAACACCCGTCAACCCCTGGTCCTGGTCACTTGCCGTCGGCTACAACCAGGCTGAAATCGTCGAAGGCGCGAAAAGGCAACTGGTCTGTGCCGGTCAGACGGCCGTCGACGCTCAGGGCGTCCCGCAGCACCTGGGTGACATGCGTGCACAGATAACCCTCGCCCTCGACAACCTCGAAGCGGTCTTGTCGGCATCGGACATGGGCCTGGGGAATATCACCCGTCTCGGCATCTACACGACGAACGTGGACGAGGCCATGCAGCACTTCGATGTGTTTGGTGCCCGCTTCGGGATGGCGAAGGCGAGCCCACCGATGACCTTGCTCGGTGTCTCCCGGCTGGCCATCCCGGGGCTCCTGTTCGAGATCGAGGCCACGGCGGCTGACTGAAGCCTGTCACCACATCAGGTCGTCCGGCACCTCGTAACCCGCATATTCGTCCGCTTCACTGTCGCTCGACTCGGCAGTGGAGCGGGCATTCATCAGGATGACGGCCTCCGCATCCCGCTCCGCCACCTTTTCAGCCACCTTGCGAGGCACTATCTCGTGCCGGCCATCGAGGCCAATGATCGCGAGCTTGCCGTTGACCAGAGCCCGACGTTGTTGCTCTTCCACCATCAGGGTGCGAATGGCACTGCCCTCGGTGAACCGGAATTCGATATCGCCGCGTTCGCCGATCCGGTTCAATTCAACCAGTTGTCGAACCTGGGCGGCAATGGCATGTCGTTCGGCTTCTGCCGCTCGCGCGCGGTTCAGTTCGCGGTCTCGGGCCACTTTTTCGTCCTGCGCCTGGCGGGCGCGGTCAGCTGCCTCGTTGACCACGTCCTGTCCCTTGCGCTGCATCTTCTCGCGTGTGTTCTTCGCCTTGCGGGCACTGACTTCCTGTTTCTTGCTCGCGAGGCCCGCCTGCCTGAGCTGATCCTGCATCGACTTGCTCACCGAATCATCCTCCTCTTGATTGCCTTCGATGATAGCTCCCCGGAGTTCCCGCACGCGTTTGTGGCATGCTCGGCAGTCTTGCGATTGCCCGACAGGTGACCTGATGAGCGCACTTCTCCCCGACGTCGATCCGGACGGCCTGCTCGAGTATTCGGTCGTCTATACCGATCGCTCGCTGAATCACATGTCGGTGCGCTTCCAGCAGGTGATGCGCGACATCCATGCCACGCTCACCGAGGTCTACAGCGCTGATCATGCCGTGGTCGTGCCGGGCGGTGGGAGTATCGGCATGGAGGCGGTGGCCCGACAGTTCGCGCGCGGCAAGCGCTGCCTGGTCATCAGGAATGGCTGGTTCAGCTACCGCTGGTCGCAGATCTTCGAGGCAGGCAACTTGCCGGAATCGCATGAGGTGCTCTGCGCGCAGCCGACGGCGGCAGATGCCAAGGCGGTGCCCGAGGCGGCGCCCAAGGTGGAGGCTTATGCTCCGCCGCCGATCGAGGAAGTCATCGCGTTCATCGAGAAGGCGCGACCCGAGCGGGTGTTCGCACCGCATGTGGAAACGTCGGCGGGCCTGATGTTGCCCGATGACTATCTGGAAGCCCTGGCCGCCGCCGTGCATCGGGTTGGTGGTCTGCTGATACTCGACTGTGTCGCCTCCGGGACAGCCTGGGTGGACATGCGCGCGCGCGGCGTGGATGTCCTCATCAGTGCGCCACAGAAGGGCTGGAGCGGTACGCCCTGCGCTGGTCTCGTCATGCTGGGCAAACGCGCGCTGGACGCGCTCGAGACGTCGACAAGCGACAGCTTCGCACTGGATCTGAAGAAGTGGTCCGGGATCATGAACGCCTACCTCGGCGGCAAGCACGCCTATCACGCGACTCTGCCTACCGATGGGCTGGTGGTGTTTCGCGATGTCATGAACGAGATCCGCGCACTCGGCTTCGATACGCTGCACGAGCGGCAGGTGCAGCTCGGGCAGCGCGTCAGGGCCGTGCTCGCGGCGCGCGGCTTCGCAAGCGTTGCGGCTGATGGATTCCACGCACACGGTGTCGCTGTCTATCACACCGACGACGACGAACTGAACAGCGGTCGTGCCTTTGCGGCGGAAGGGCTGCAGATTGCCGCCGGCGTGCCCTTGCAGATCGGTGAGCCGGAAGGCTTCAAGACGTTCCGGATCGGCCTCTTCGGCCTCGACAAGCTGCTCGATGTCGATGCGGCCGTCGGGCGCTTCGAGCAGGCGCTGGACAAGATTCTCGCGGTCGGAAGCGATGCGGGCGACACCTCGGTGGCGGTGACAGCGAACGCCCTCTAGCTCGCGCCGAAGCGTACCTCGAGCGTCTCGGTCGCGTCCCGGTGAAGCGCCCCACGACCTGGTTTGCCAAGCTGAGGCGTGCACAAGCGTGGCGAGACCTCGGGTGGCGCCAGGTGCTGGTCATCGGTCTGGTCGTCTGCAGTGTCCTGTTTGCCTTCCTGCCAAGTACCGACGAGATCGGTCGCTCCCACGTCGACGAAGCGTTCAAGCGGGCCCTGGTCGGGTTTGCCCTGGCGCGCGGCCTCAACGGCGTCATTTCGGTCGCCCAGGGCACTGAGCTCGCGGTACAGCCGGCAGGGATCGGTGTGGTCTTCGCCCCTGGCGAGATTCTCGATCCGATCAACGATCTGGTCGAGCGATTTTCGTGGATCATGATGCTCGCCAGCAGCTCGCTCGGCATCCAGAAGGTGTTGCTTGCGATGAGTGGCTGGCAGGGCCTGTGGCTGGCGCTCGCCCTTGTCGGCGTTCTGTTCGTCGGCAACCGGCTGCTTCACCGGACCGAACGTGAGAGACGCGTCCTGCAGCGCGTGTTTCTCTTCCTGCTGCTATTGCGCTTCATGATGCCGGCGATCGCCGTTGCCAACGACTGGGTGTATCGAACCTTCCTCGAGGCGGACTACGTGGAGGCGAGTCAGACACTCGAGCAGGCACGCGACGCCATCAGCGAGCTAAATGAGGAGGTCGCCGAGGAGCGCCGGCAGCAGCCGGAAGGGCTGGTCGATCGGGCGCGCAGTCTGTACGAGCGGGCGCGCAACAGCATCGATATCGATGCGCGACTCGACGAATACCGTGCCGCGGCCGAATCGGTCAGCGAGAGCACGATCCGGCTGGTCGTCGTCTTCCTGATGCAGACGATCGTGTTCCCGCTTGTCTTTCTCTACATCGTCCTGGGACTGCTCCGGCGTCTGCTGCGTCGCTAGACGATCACATCCTGTCTGCCGATGTCGGACTGGCCGAAGACCCGACGATAGCGATCGATTTCCATCGCCGGGCCGGTTGCCTTGTCGCGATTGTCCGAGAGCTTGACTGTCGGCCTGCCGTCGGCATGCGTGACCTTGCAGACGAGTGAGATGGCGCGCAGCTGCGGGTTGTATTTCGGAGCGCAGTCGTGGAAGTCATTGGTCAAGTGTGTCCCCCAGCCGAAACTCAGTCGTACGCGGCCGTGAAAGCGGTGGTAGACCTCTTCGATGGTCTCGACGGTGAGTCCGTCGGAGAAGATCAGGAGCTTGTCGGTCGGGTCCTGACCACGCGACTCCCACCAGGCAATCAGCTCCTCGCCGCCAGCGATGGGCTCCTTGGAATCGATGCGGAAGCCGCTCCACTCGGCCACCCAGTCCGGCGCGTCGGCGAGGAAACGCGTCGTCCCGTAGGTGTCCGGTAGCACGATCAGCAGGTTGTCATCGTAAGTCCGGCTCCAGCTGTCGAGCACCCGGTAGGGCGCTTGCAGGAGATCGGCATCGTCCTTGGCGAGGGCTGCTTCCACCATCGGCAGTTCGTGGGCATTGGTGCCGATGGCATCCAGATCGAGATCCATCGCCATGAGCACATTGCTGGTGCCGACAAACTTCTTCTGCAGGCCTTCGGCCATCGCCGCGATGCACCATCGTTGCCAGAGGAAACTGTGCCGCCGTCGCGTGCCGAAGTCGGCAATGCGAAGTTCCGGCAGCTCGCCAAGGCGCATCACCTTCTCCCAGAGTTTCGCCTTCGCTCGCGCGTAGGTCACGTCGAGTTCGAAGCGCCCGACGCCGTGCGTCGCCGCCCGCGAACGAAGCTCGCTGATGATCGAGAGCACCGGAATTTCCCACAGCGTCACCTCCGCCCAGGCGCCCTCGAAATCGATGCGGTACTGGCCATCTTCAACCCGCAGTTCGTAGGCA
>Ga0209828_1003600_pt1 | contig 11709 bp, 9 predicted proteins | sample MaitaG_FD_187429 | JGI IMG/M metagenome (GOLD analysis project Ga0209828, IMG submission 187429) | Marine algal microbial communities from Maine, USA - Maine_Asex2 metaG (SPAdes) (version 2) | ecosystem: Host-associated > Algae > Red algae > Unclassified | place: Maine, USA | collected 2015-01-05
ACTGGACTGGATGTTGGCGATGTGGCTGATTTTTTTCTGCTGGCAACGGATGAAAGCGCCTGTACAACAGAGCAGGATACACAGCCGGCAATGACCAACCATCCGCTGAACATACACCCTGCCGAAGCATTAGGCCTTGCGCCATTGAAGGGTCGAGTCAAGGCGGTATACTCTAACTTCAGGCAGTATCACCTTTGATCATTTCAAAGCCGATGTCATTCATGACCGCCACGGGCTCGCCGTTCAGACGTTTGATCAGATTCTCAGCGGCGAGTTTGCCTATTTTCAGGCGACGCACCTTGATTGTGGTCAACTGAGTTGACAACACCGAACCCACATCCAGTCCGCCGAAGCCTGCGATGGCAACGTCTCCGGGGATCTTGATGCCGTTACGCTGGCAAAACATCAAGCCGCCAACGGCCATGTTGTCGTCAAGGAAATAAAGCACGCGTAACGACGGATTGGCTGATAACAATTGCTCAGCCCCGTAGTAACCCGCGTAAAAAGATGATCGATCATTCAGGATCAGTTTTCGAGGTTCAGAACCATAGCCTTCCGCGAATCCCCTGAGCCTGTCGATCCCCAGCGTTGTACCGTTGATCTTGGCGCCGACATAGCCCGCCTCACCCCGATACCGCCCTGCCAGATACTGCCCTGTTTCCAGACCCGCAGCATGATGATTCAAGCCAACTCTGAGCGGGTCAGATGCCGTCTGTGACGCAGCAGCTCCCTGACCGATATTCCACATCTCAACGACCGGTACGGTCAGGCTCTGCAACAGCTTGCGATTAGCTGCGCTACGTTCCCTACCCGTCACAACCAGCGCGCACGGACGCCACGCCAAGGCGGAATTGAGCCACTGGTACTCAGCTTCGTCGTCATAACCCACTACTCCGATGATGGGTTGATAGCCTACTGAGGTCAGTTTGTTTTCCAGCCCTTCCAGAACCTGGCTATAGAGCTCACGGCCCAACGTTGGAAGCGCTATGGCAACCAGGCTGGTGCCAGCGTCTGATCCCAACGCTGCAGCAATTCGGTTGGGGACATACCCCAATCGGTCAGCGACTGCCAATACCTTGTCTCGCGTGGCGTCGGAGTATCCGTCAGCGCCACGCAACACTCTGGACGCGGTCATCCTTGAAACACCCGCCTCCAGTGCAATCTCCGTCAGGGAGACACCCTTCGCCTTTGACCCTGTGTTTGTTTTTCCCATTGACACGCCTGACCCAGTCGCCCTATTCTCCGCTCACGTTACCGATAACGCCACGGTAGATTACAAACGTGATACTCATGAAAAATCTCTCACAATCTTCGCGGACTCATGCCCAGTGGCGGTAACGAACACAGCACCCGCATTACCTGATGGTCTGTTCTTTCACCAGATCTGCAAGACATTCGGCGGCACCCGCGCGCTGCATAATGTCACGATGAACGTGGGCAGAGGAGAAATTGTCGCCCTGTTAGGTGAGAACGGTGCTGGTAAATCCACATTGATCAAGATTCTGGGCGGCATTCACCCAGCGGACTCCGGTAACGTCGTTATTGATCGCACACCCTACCGACATACCCCTGGCAGCACACAGGTACGTCAGGCGGTTGCATTCATCCACCAGGACCTTGGCCTTATCGAGTGGATGAGTATCGCCGAGAACATGGCATTGGCTCAGGGTTTTCAGAAACGTGGAGGTCTGATTGACTGGAAGGCCTGTGAGCGACGAACAGCAACGGCACTAGAACGTGTGGGTTGTCACTTCAGCCCAAGCATGCGAGTCAGTCGTCTCACCCGTGCCGAAAAATCGCTTGTAGCGATTGCCCGCGCACTTGCTGTGGATTGCGACTTTCTGGTGCTTGATGAACCAACAGCAAGTTTGCCATCCAATGATGTCGGCACACTGTTCCGCGTGTTGGAAAAATTGCGGGATGAAGGCGTCGGCATGATCTACGTCTCTCATCGACTCGATGAGGTATTCCAGATATCTGACCGTGTAGTTGTGTTGCGCGACGGTGAAACCGTTGGTGTTCGAGCTGTAGCGCATACAACCCCGGAAGAGCTCGTTGATCTGATCGTTGGTCACAAACCCAAGACGTTCGACAAGCTCAAATTGACCGATACGTCTGCGTTACTAACCATCCGCGATCTGTATACGAAAAATACGGGACCCATATCGCTGGAGGTACGCAACGGTGAAATTCTCGGACTGGTGGGGCTTCGAGGTGCCGGTCAGGAAGATATCGGCCGTTGCCTGTTTGGCACAGAAGAGTTTGAAGGTGAGATTCTGTTACTCGACAAGCCTTTCAAACCCGGATCACCACAGGATGCCATGCAACAGGGTATCGGGCTGATACCCCGCGATCGTGTCGTTGAGTCAGTAGCAACTTCATTGAGTATTCGCGAGAATTTTTTCGTGAACCCCGGTGCTCTGGGACGCAGCTTGTTTTCCTTCCTTTCACGACGCAAGGAAACCCATAACGCCCGTGAAGCCGGCGTGGATGTAGGACTACGCCCGAATGATCCTGAATTGCCCATTGATGCACTCTCTGGCGGCAACCAGCAAAAAGTAATCGTTGGGCGATGGCTCAACAACAACAATAGAGTATTGATAGCAGAAGACCCCACCGCAGGTGTTGATGTGGGTGCCAAGGCCGAGATCTATACCTTGCTTAACGAGATGGTCAACAGCGGTGTGCCAGTGATCGTTATCTCCACAGACTTTGAAGAAGTTGCCACGCTTTGCAATCGCGCTATCGTCTTTAACAGAGGCCTGTGTGTTGAACAACTTCAGGGTAATCAACTGACCACTGAAGCACTGGTCCAGTCCGCCTCCGCCAGTGAATTCCGAGCAATCGCATGAACTCAATTAAGGCATCAGCACTCGAACCGACTCGAGACGAACTACAACCGCTTTCATTCTTTGCCAGAATTGCACGGCTGATACCGGTGTACGGTCTGGTGATACTCACAGTGCTACTGATTGCACTGTTTACCCTGTTGCTTCCCGACACCTTCCCGACGTTACTAAACCTGCGATCTATCGTCTCTGACAAGGCTATTATCGCCATCCTGTCACTGGCAGCCACGATACCTATGGTCACCGGCAAGATTGATTTAACGGTAGGCTACGGCATTGTGTTGTGGCACATACTGGCAATCAGCCTGCAGACACTGGGCATACCCTGGCCTATAGCCTGCCTGATAGTGCTGGCATTGGGTGCATTTTCAGGCTTGTTGAACGGCTTGCTGGTAGAGGTTGCCCGCATAGACAGCTTTATTGCAACTCTGGGCACAGGAACAGTACTGTATGCACTAGCGCTATGGCATACAGGTGGACGCCAGATGGTGGCGATGCTACCCGATGGCTTCTATGCACTCAACTCAACGTTTTTGTTTGGTCTACCCATAACCGGCTACTACGTTCTGGTGATAGCGATCGCGCTATGGATCATCCTTGAGTATCTGCCGATTGGCCGTTACATGTATGCCATCGGGGCAAACCCGACTGCCGCTGCACTCAATGGTATTCCGGTACCTCGCTATGTCATGGGAGCTTTTATCGCATCCGGCACGCTGACTGCCCTTGCAGGTGTTTTGCTGGCCAGCAAGCTGCGTATTGGCCAGGCAAGCGTTGGACTTGAATATCTGCTGCCTGCTCTGGTCGGCGCCTTCCTCGGTTCAACCACCATCAAGCCCGGGCGAGTCAACGTGTGGGGAACCTTGATTGGCGTAACCATTCTGGCAGTGGGCATCTCCGGTATCCAGCAGTTCGGCGGATCGTTCTGGGTAGAGCCGCTGTTCAATGGCGTAACGTTACTGGTTGCTATAGGCATTGCCGGCTACGCACAGCGCAAACGTGGCGGTGTCATCAAGGTACGAAGGGAGATAGCGCCAGTCAAGACTCAGCCAGTCGATTCCACCGAAGTGCGTGAGTAGCATGCCAGCCAGAAAAACCATGATTTTTTAATTCCCACCCACACCACAGGAGATACAACATGAAGAACAGAGCTTTGAAGATCACGGCAATGACAGGGGTAGTTGCCTGCGCTGTTGCGGCCGGTAATGTCCGGGCGGATGCCATGAGTGATGCCATGGAATTTGTTAACAAGTACGCCATGAAAGTCGATACGTGGGACGGACCTGTTTCCGGCCCCAAGGCACTGGCTGACCAGACCATTGTTGTACTGTCAGCTGATCTGAAAAACGGCGGTGTTCTGGGTGCTACCAACGGTATCGAGGAAGCCGCAGAGAAGATTGGCTGGACGGTTCGCGTTCTCGATGGAGCAGGTTCAATATCCGGTCGAACATCTGCCATGGGACAGGCACTGGCACTCAAACCAGATGGCATTATCCTCAATGGCTTTGACTCCAAGGAACAGGAACAGGGAATGAAGGCAGCAGCCGACGCCGGTATACCGCTGGTGTCATGGCATGCCGGTGCAGCAATCGGCCCTATGGACGATGTGGGTATTTTCGCCAACGTCACGACAGATCCCATGCTGGTATCTGAAGCAGCGGCCAAGTGGGCGTTTGCAGATGCTGACGGTTCACCGGGTGTCATAATCTTCACCGATTCGACGTATCAGATTGCCATAGACAAGGCAGACAGGATGAAAGATGTGATTGAAGAGCTCGGTGGAACTGTTCTCGAGTATGTCGACACGCCTATTGCCGAAACCTCACAACGCATGCCACAGCTAACCACCTCGCTACTGCAACGCTACGGCGCGAAGTGGACGCATTCACTGGCCATCAACGATCTCTACTTTGATTTCATGGGGCCCTCTCTGGCAGCAGCTGGAATCAAAGGCGACGGTGCACCTGTAAACGTATCAGCAGGAGATGGATCCGAGTCTGCCTATCAGCGAATTCGCAGCAAGCAGTTTCAGGAGGTTACTGTTGCAGAGCCATTGAATCTGCAGGGCTGGCAGCTGGTAGACGAAATGAATCGTGCGCTTTCCGGTGAGCCATGGTCCGGCTATGTGTCTCCGTTGCATGTGGTCACGACCGATAACATCGAGTTTGATGGTGGACCTACCAATACCTTTGATCCTGAAAATGGTTACAAGGAAGAATATCTGAAAATCTGGACAGGTGGCTGACCACTACGCTCTTTGAGCGATGCGCTTTAAAGTAGTTGAGCCAGTCATTCTGATTCAGAATGACTGGCTTTTTTGTTTCCACGTATAATGACCGCATGACTGAAGCAGACAAACACAAGCTCGCCATGCAGGCCCTGCAGGCAGAGCAAAAAGAGAAGGTTAAGCAGGCAGTGCATGCGGACCGTGGCCTGATACTGGTGCATACCGGAAATGGCAAAGGCAAATCCAGCTCTGCCTTTGGTGTAACTGCTCGTGCGCTTGGCTGGGGGCATTCAGTTGCCGTTGTGCAGTTCATCAAAGGTACCTGGAAAACCGGCGAACGCCAGTTCTTCGATCGCTTCCCCGACCAGCTTCACTGGCATACGATGGGCGAAGGTTTTACCTGGAACACACAGGATCGTGATCGCGACATTGAAGCGGCTACCGCAGCTTTTGCACAGGCCGATAAACTGATGCAAAGCGGTGACTACGATCTGGTGGTGCTTGATGAAATCAATATTGCGCTGCGCTACGACTACATCGACGTTGAGGTTGTCATCACCGCCCTGCACCAGCGCGCGAATCGGACCAGTGTGATACTGACCGGGCGTGACGCTAAACCTGCACTGATGGACATGGCTGATCTGGTCAGCGAGATGAAAGAAATCAAGCATCCTTTCAAGGCAGGCATCAAGGCCAAACAGGGAATTGACTACTAGGAGCCTGTCCGAGAATAACGATCGAGGCGAGAGTGTGAGATTTTGAGTCAGATTTTCGTGTCAATTGAGGTGAATAGTTGTTCTATTCGCCGAAATTTACGCGGAAATATGGCCAAAAGATCGCGCTCTCGGCCGATCAGATTATTCTCGGACAGGCTCCTAGTACATTGGATAGTGAGGTGGAGAGTGAATTACAGCAATCACTCACTGATGTCATGCAGAATAAAATGGTGATTGCGATAAAGCACTGATTAAACAAATTCGCAATTTGCTGTGCCGTCCATACCTCCTCAGCACATTTGAAACTTTGTCTAATCAAATCGACCACGCTTATAACGTGTCAGAGCGTTATTTTGTACTAACGAGAGCATACCGGCTGCGTGCTTTGGACTCGTTCGTTCAATTATCAATCAAACGGTTTCACCTCCCATGTTTTTGATATATTTGCATATCGCATGGGTCTTCCATGCAAAAAATGGAGTCAGAAAACCTGATGAGTGAAGCTGATCGCCGACGCATTGTGTCATCTCGCCACCTGGCTGAAGGCCCTGGCTGGGAAACGTCGGAGTTTGAATTTGGACTCATCGTTGCCTACAACGCCTTTAATCGATGGATACAGAAATGCATGGCAGCTGCTGGTATGCCAGAGCTTGGCTCACTTGAGATTCTGGTTCTGCATCACACCAATCACCGTAACCGGGATAAGCGCATAGCGGACATCGGGTTTCAGCTGAATATCGAAGACAATCACACCATCGGTTATGCGTTACGCAAGCTAATCAAGCTAGAGCTGATCACTACAGAAAAGCGTGGCAAGGAGGTGTTTTACGGTACCTCAGATTCGGGTAGGAAATTGTGCGAGATGTATCGGGTGGTGAGAAAAGAGTGTTTTATAAACGGCATCCCGCAAACCGGTATCACTGGTGAGGAGTTCTCCAATATCGCCACCTCGCTTCGTGCACTGTCCGGGCAGTATGATCAGGCGAGCCGTGCGGCAACCTCTCTGTAGCAGGTCACACTACACTAGCTGCCCATGGCATTTGGCAAGACTGTCACGATGGAGGGGAATATCGTGATTAATAGTGCACCCAGTAGCAGTAGGAAAAAGAACGGCATAGCGGCTGACGCTACCCGCAATATATTGATGCCCGTCAGCCCCTGTATAACAAACAGGTTGAAGCCGACAGGTGGCGTGATTTGGCTCATCTCCACCACAAGTACCAGGTAGATACCAAACCAGAGAGGGTCGATACCCGCCGCTTCGACCATGGGCAGAATGATGGATGTTGTCAGTACCACCACCGAGATGCCATCCAGAAAACAACCAAGAATGATAAAGAATACGGTGAGCGCTGCCAGCAACGCATAGGGCGATAACTCAAACCCGCCAATCCAGGTCGCAAGGTTACGAGGAATACCGGTAAAACCCATGGCTATCGACAGGAACGCCGCACCCAGTAGAATAAACGCAATCATGCACGATGTTCTGGTTGCCGACAGTAGCGCCGCTTTGAACTGGGCAATACCGAATCCGCCGGTGAACACGGCAAGCGCTATGGATAATACAACGCCAAGTGCTGCTGCATCCGTGGGGGATGCTACACCGGAATAGATAGAACCGATGACGCCGCCAATCAATAACAGCACAGGTATTAACCTGCGTGAAGCATGGATTTTCTCACTAAAGGTGTACAGTTTTTCAGGTGCAGGAATACTGGTGGGGTTCATCAACGCCTTGATCGCCACGTACCCGATAAATAACAGCACCAGCATCAGACCAGGTAGAACACCAGCCATGAATAGCCGAGCGATGGATTGCTCAGTGGCAACACCGTAAACAATGAGAATAATGGATGGCGGGATCAGCAGACCCAGTGTGGCAGATCCTGCAAGAGTTCCAAGGATCAATTTCTCAGGATAACCACGCTCGGTTAATTCGGGAACCGACATACGCCCTATGGTTGCCGCCGTGGCAGCTGACGATCCAGACACAGCGGCGAATATGGCGCAGCCCAGAATGTTGACGTGCAGCAACCGACCGGGAATACGGCCCAGCCAAGGGGCAAGGCCGGAAAACATGTCCTGACTTAAGCGAGAACGCAGTAAAATCTCGCCCATGAGTATGAACAGCGGTAACGCTGCCAGTGGCCAACTGTGGCTATGCCCCCAGAGTGTGGTGGCCAGAACCTGCCCGGCTGGCGGATTGGCAAAGAACACAAGCGCCACGAGCGCCATGAACATCAGCGACAGAGCTACCCACATGCCCATGGCCAACAGGCCCAGCAGAATGGACAGTAAAATCAGAAAAATGATGGGATCTGACATGGGCTACTCCGAACCTGAGTCTTTTAACACGGGTGCCCGAGCGTTCCATGCCTCGGTCAAGGTATCGATAAATGCAACTGTCAGTAAGGCCAGCCCTGCAACCATCGCAGATTGTGGAATCCAGAGAGGGATAGCGATAATGCCGGTAGAGGTATCACCAAATTCGATACTCTCTGCCATCAGTGCAATGGCATACCAGGTTGCGTAACCCGTCATGGCAACGCCCAGGGCCAGTGTAAAAAGTTCCAGCAACCATTTCGGGCGACTGGTCATTTTCTGCACAAAGAGGTTGACCCGTATATGACTGCCATGTCGCAACGTGTAGGCCAGTGCCATGAACGAGGCCGTAGAGAGCATGTAGCCAGCAAAATCTGCGTAGGAGGGAATGGTATATGACAACTCAGGCCCCCCGAGTCTTGCCAGAATATTTAAAAAAACCTGTGCTGATACCACCAGGCAAATGCCAAGGATGGACAACGCCGCTATACCGCCAGCCAGTTGATACAAACGATCCAGTAGTTGCCTCATGTTCAGCCTCTATGTTGGTGATGGGACAGATGGAAAGCTGCACAGCTTCGCAAACGTGCGAAGCTGTGCTCACCATTTACTATTTCTGGAACGCGTCCAGGATAGCCAGTGCATTGTCACTGGCATTGGCTTTCCAGTTCTCAAGCATTGTTTCGCCTATCGCCTGAAGACCAGCCTGCAGCTCCTCCGATGGGGGCACAATGATGATGCCGTTGTCAGCCATCACCTGAGTTTTTTCAGCTGCTTCTGCCTTGGACATCTCCCAGCCACGCGCTTCGGCTGCTGCGGCTGCATCCTGTATTGCTGACTGCACTTCAGGAGAGAGCTTGTCGAAAATTCGCTGGTTCACGACCACAATGTTCTTTGGCAACCATGCATCGATAGGACTGTAATGAGTCAGAAAATCCCATGCCTTGGAATCAGCACCTGTAGATGGGGAGGTAATCATGGCCTGCACCTGGCCTGTTGCAAATGCCTGAGGTATGTCTGCGGCCTCAACCTGCACCGGTGCTGTATTTGCAGCGGCGGCAAACTCTTCCAGTGATGCGTTATAAGCGCGAAAGCGCAAACCGGACAGGTCATCAACTGTCTTGATCTCGCCGTTCGTGTAAAGACCTTGCGCCGGCCATGGAACCGAGAACAATGGCATCAGCCCCTCCTCTGCCAGAAGCTCAACGATGACAGGCTTCTGGGCCTCCCATAATTTTGCAGCGTCTTCGTAACTGGTTGCCACAAAGGGCTGGCTATCAATACCGTATGCAAGATCTTCGTTAGACAGCCGTGACAGAAAAAACTCGCCAATCTGAACTTGTCGTGAGCGGACCGCATTTTTAATTTCCGGATGCGGAAACAATGAGGCAGCAGAATGGATTGTGATACTTAACTCGCCGTCTGTGGCGGCCTCAACATCGTTAACAAACTCCTGAATATTCTTTGTATGGAAGGTGCTATCCCCATAGGGTGTGGGCATGTCCCATTTCTCGGCTAGTGCCGGCGTTGTAACCGCAGCGGTGGCTGTCAGTAATAAAGCGTGAAGTAATTTCATCTGTTCGGTCTCTCGTTGGTTTTTCGTTGGTCGTTGGATTTTGAAAATCTTTAAATACGTTATGCATGTATTTTGTTGACAATTTATACACGTTTTGAGATTCTTGCAAGAACAAATTATCAGTTCACTCAATCCGTTCGGCCGTGCCGATCGAGCAGACAGGCGATCTGGCGCAGTGCTGCGGGTGACCATCACACATCGTCACTCACATGACGTCTGCGGTTAATAATTTGAGGTGGTGTCAGCGTAGTCGACAGGATTTCCTGTCCATTGGCACGAGGATGAGTGTCCAGAATTTCCACCCGCAGTGCGCATAGCGGGCCTTAATAATCTAGAGAAAACAGGAGAAGGTAATCATGTGGCAATTCTGGGTAGATCGCGGCGGCACATTCACAGACATCGTTGCACGCAAACCTGATGGCTCGCTGATATCGCACAAACTGTTATCTGAAAACCCTGAACAATACCCCGATGCAGCGATCCACGGCATTCGTGGAATGCTGGGTCTGGGCCAATCTGACCCAATACCTGTCGGCACTATAGACGCCGTCAAGATGGGCACCACTGTCGCAACCAATGCACTTCTGGAGCGAAAAGGTGAACGAACTTTGCTCGTCATAAACTCTGGCATGCGCGATCTTCTCAGAATCGGCTATCAGAATCGCCCGCGTCTTTTCGATCTGCAGATCGTACTTCCCGAGCTGTTGTTTTCAGACGTTGTAGAGGTGGACGAGCGTACATCTGCAGACGGAGAGATTGTCACTGCACTGAATGTGGAGCAAGTGCGCAACGCCCTGATAAAAGCCTACGGTAAGGGATACCGTTCTGTGGCTGTGGCGTTGATGCACGCCTACCGCTTCTCCGACAGCGAAAAACAGATTGGTCAACTGGCCTCTGCTGAAGGCTTTACCCAGATTTCATTAAGCCACGCTGTCAGCCCGTTGATCAAGTTGGTATCTCGTGGCGATACGGCTGTGGTCGATGCGTATTTATCACCTATATTGCGCCGCTATGTCAGTCAGGTCAGTGATGCACTGGGGGCGTCACGCGGGGGCTGTGGGTCTCTGATGTTTATGCAGTCCAACGGTGGACTGACCGATGCGTCATTGTTTCAGGGTAAAGATGCCATCCTCTCTGGCCCGGCCGGAGGCGTGGTTGGCATGGTACGCAGCGCAGAGGCTGCAGGCTACGACAAGTTGATAGGATTCGACATGGGTGGCACATCGACTGATGTCTGCCACTACGCAGGAGAATATGAGCGCTCCTTCGAGACTGAAGTTGCCGGAGTGCGCATGCGTGCGCCAATGATGAGCATACATACCGTTGCAGCCGGTGGTGGCTCAATCCTGACCTATTCCAACGGACGCATGCAGGTGGGACCGGAAAGTGCCGGTGCCAACCCGGGGCCAGCCTCCTATCGCCGTGGTGGCTCGCTTGCTGTCACGGATTGCAACGTTGTGCTTGGCAAAATTCAGCCAGACCAGTTTCCACCTGTGTTCGGACCGAATGGTGACGAGCCACTCGATGCAATAGCCGCACGGGAAAAATTTATGGATCTGTCCAGACAGATTGCCTTGGAGACAGGGGACGCACCCCGCAGCCCCGAAAATCTGGCGGAGGGATTTCTGCGCATCGCCGTAGAGAATATGGCCAATGCCATCAAGAAAATCAGTGTACAGAGAGGCTACGATGTCACCCGGTACACAATGAATTGCTTTGGTGGTGCTGGCGGCCAGCACGCCTGCCAGGTTGCTGATGTTCTTGGCATGAAAGCGATATTCATTCACCCTTTTGCAGGCGTGCTGTCAGCGTTTGGAATGGGGCTTGCGGATGTCCGTGCGATCCGTGAACATCAGTTCGCGCAATCCATGACCGATCTTGTCGAGGCGCAAAGCGTGTTCGAGCGACTTGACGCCCAGGCACTGGCCGAGGTTTCCAGTCAAGGCATTGCGGATAGCGATATTACGCTAGTGCGCACTGCGCATATCCGCCCTGAAGGATCACATCAGGCCCTTGGCG
>Ga0209828_1003603_pt1 | contig 11701 bp, 8 predicted proteins | sample MaitaG_FD_187429 | JGI IMG/M metagenome (GOLD analysis project Ga0209828, IMG submission 187429) | Marine algal microbial communities from Maine, USA - Maine_Asex2 metaG (SPAdes) (version 2) | ecosystem: Host-associated > Algae > Red algae > Unclassified | place: Maine, USA | collected 2015-01-05
ATATCATTGTTGCAGACATTACAGCTCAAATCAATCTTTTTGAGCTTTTGCTTATAGACTTCTTTTTCTTTATGAATTGTGTGATCTGACATGTACTGTGGTTTGCGTATGCAAAAATAGAAGTTTTCTTGATGTCCTTACTAACTAATTCATGTAAAGAGCTACTATGATCATTATAATAACATGATGTAAAAAAGCAAAACATCATTATCACAAAAATCTTAGCTTATCCATTTGTCTTAAACATGATGTATAAAATTTTAAAGATGAACAAGATTACTAATCTTATAAATCGCATGCAAAACAGTAATATGCTGATATATTATTTTACTTATAGATCGCGTGCAGAACAGTTACATCCTGATATCTCATAAGTCTTATAAATCGTGTTCCAGACAGTTGCATCCAGATATCTCATAAGTCTTATAAATCCTGTTCCAGACTGTTGCATCCTGATATCTCATAAGTCTCATAAATCCTATTCCAGACAGTTAAATCCTGATATCTCATAAGTCTCATAAATCCTATTCCAGACAGTTACATCCTGATATCTCATAAATCATATAAATCCTATTCCAGACTGTTGCATCCTGATATCTAATAAATCTTATAAATCCTGTTCCAGACAGTTACATCCTGATATCTCATAAATCTCATAAATCTTATAAATCCTGTTCCAGACAGTTACATCCTGATATCTCATAAGTCTCATAAATCTTATAAATCCTGTTCCAGACAGTTACATCCTGATATCTCATAAGTCTTATAAATCCTGTTCCAGACGTTGCATCCTGATATCTCACAAGTCTTATAAATCCTGTTCCAGACAGTTGCATCCTGATATCTCATAAGTCTTATAAATCCTGTTCCAGACAGTTGCATCCTATTATCTCATAAATCTCATAAATCTTATAAACCCTGTTCTATATAGCTAATGTAAAATAACGATAAACCAATTATAAAAAATAATTAGTTTACTATTAAACCTTTTTATCTTTGACTTGTCTATACTGATGTTACAAATAAAACGATGCCAAAACAATTCAATCCATACGATCACTTCGGGTTCCATACAGGATGAATGTCTCGGTTGATTGATTATAAAGTTAAAGCTGTAAAAGCAAATCGGCAGTATATTTTCCTAATTCATGTATGGGTTTACTTGCTAACCTTTGGGCACAAGAAGGCATCAAACAACAAGACCTTGCAGATGATATGATACGCAAGAAAAGTAGTATCGCCAAAATGATTTTAGCACTTGTCAAGGATGGGCTAGTAGAGCGGAAAATTGATGAAATTGACAGACGTCAGAAACGAATCTACCTCACTAAAGAAGGACGTGAATTCAAGCGATTTATCATAAAGAAGGCGCTTAATGGAGAAAAACAGGCAACCGAAGGCTTACACCCAGAAGAATTCCTTATTGCAAAAACAGTATTACAAACGATTTATACCAATTTAAATAAAGCACATAATCAAGTCGTATAGATGAAGAAATCAACTCGAAAGATATTGCTGTCCTTAATATTGACATTTATCATATTAGCGATAGGTTCGATTTTATATCAGAAAATGTCTTCCCAAAAAAAATCCACTGTTTCTGAAGAAAAGGCTACTGAAAAAATTCAAACAGTGGAAGTGAGCCAGTATATTCCTGAAGATATCTCTAACACCATTTCAATAGATGGTAGACTCAGAGCATACGAAAAGGTAGACTTGTTTGCTGAAACGAGCGGAGTGCTAAAGTCGACGTCTAAAACACTTAAAGAAGGGGTGTATGTAGAAAAAGGAGAATTGTTATTTGATATCGATGGTGAAGACGCTGCTTTAAGTTTACTTGCGCAGAGAAGTGCACTCATGACGAGTATCACTCAGATAATGCCCGATTTGAAATTCGATTATCCTTCAGCATTCGAGAAGTGGAAATCTTATTTAGACGCTTTAGATGTCTCAAAGCCAATTAAAGATTTACCTCCAGTAAGTACCGATCAAGAGAAATATTATGTCGCTGGTAAGAACATATATAATCAATTTTACACGATCAAAAGTGCAGAAAATAGACTAAAGGACTATCGCGTGTATGCACCATTTTCTGGTGTGATTACAAGTGCGAATATATATCCAGGTCAAGTCGTCAATCTCGGCGTAAATCTCGGATCAATTATGAATACAGGAAGATTTGAATTAAAAGCACCTGTAAATCTAGCTGATCTGAGGTACATTAAATCAGGTCAAAAAGTAAAGCTGCTCTCAGAACAATTAGACAAAACTTGGGAAGGCAAAGTCAGTAGAATTAGTAGAGTCATTGATGATGTGACCCAAAATCTACCAGTGTATATTTCAGTATGGGGGAATGGACTGAGAGACGGCATGTATTTAAAGGGAGAACTCACTGCTAACCAAATGAGTAAAGTCATCCCACTCGATAAGTCAATTGTCATCGATCAAAATAAAATTTACACTGTTGTAGACTCCATCGTTCGGGTGAAAGAAATAGAAATTATTAAGCAGAATGAAACCACAATTTACGCACGTGGCATTGACACATCTGACAACATTATATCTGGGTCAATTGATGGAATATTTAATGGACAAAAAGTAAATATAAACAGCTAATGAGAGGAATCATCGACTATATGATCAGAAATCCTCTTGCAGGAAATATTCTGATGATCTTTATTCTGATTGTGGGACTCACGAGTGCGTATCGCATGAAGTCATCTTTCTTTCCTCAGGTGCCAAGCAGAATAATTTCAATTCAAGCGATCTATCCCGGAGCATCACCTTCTGAAATGGAAGAAGGCGTTGTTACTAAAATTGAAGAAAACTTAGTAGGTATCACTGGTGTAGAACGGACGTCATCTGTCTCTTCTGAAAATGCTGCCACAGTCACTGTTGAAGTATTACCCGAATATGATACAGATCTAGTATTAATTGATGTTAAAAATTCAATAGATAAGATTCCGTCCTTTCCGGTTGGAATGGAGCCTTTAGTTGTGTTCAAGTTTGACGAAATAACTCAGGCAATCAATTTTTCTTTATCTGGTAATGTGGAGCTCAAGACCTTAAAGAAGTATGCGCGGAATATCGAAGATGATTTACTATTAATGGAAGGAATTTCAAAAGTGAAGATTGATGGTTTTCCTGAAGAAGAAATTGAAATTGCCTTTCGAGAAGCAGACCTGAGATCTATGTCTATGACCTTTGATGAAGCTGTAAGGGCAATCGCTAGCTCTAACTTAGAAGCAACTGGAGGTGTCGTCAAATCCGATAAAGAAGAATTAATAATCAGAGCAAATAACAAACAGTATTTCGCTCAAGATTTTGAAAATATTGTAGTTAGAAGTAATCCTAATGGCGGAGTCATTCGATTATTCCAAGTCGCAGATGTCCAAGACACTTGGGAAGATTCCCCTGTTAGATCTTTTTTAAATAGTAAGCCCTCAGTCATTTTGACTGTAAGTAGCACTTTCGAAGAAGACATGATTGGGATTGCAGAGAAAGTGACAACTTACATACAAGCCTTCAATCAGAAGAACTCTATAATAGAAGCCACAATTGTAGAAGATCAATCTTTAGTCGTTAAAGCAAGGTTAGATACGCTGAAAGAAAATGGAACAATCGGTGTCATTATTGTACTCATTCTACTTGCCATGTTTTTGCACTGGAGACTAGCATTTTGGGTTGCAATCGCAATTCCGATTTCATTTGCAGGGATGTTTTTTTGTGGAGAATATATTGGCATAACATATAATGTTGTGTCGTCCTTTGCTATGATTTTAGTCATTGGAATATTAGTCGATGATGGGATTGTCATTGCCGAAAGTATTTATCAAAAGTATGAAGATGGTCTACCTCCTTTGCAAGCAGCATTGGAAGGAACAATGGAAGTCCTACCAGCAGTGTTTGCAGCGATTCTAACAACTTGTGTGGCCTTCGGTACTTTCTTTTTCTTAGCTGGAGGCATCGGTGATTTCTTTTCGACGATGGCTGTGGTTGTCATATTTACATTATTATTCTCATTAATAGAAGGTGCACTTATTTTACCTGCGCATGTTGCTCATTCAAAAGCTTTAAGTCATACAGATAAACAAAAGAATATTGTCTCAAGAACCTTTGACGGAATTATGGATTTCCTGAGGTTTAAAATTTATGGGCCTATATTAAAATGGGCCATGAATTATAGTTTTCCTACACTAGCCATTTGTATTGCTGCATTAATGATCTTTGTTGGTGCTTTTGAAGGCGGGATTATTAGAAATACATTTTTCCCAACTATACCTGCTGAATCTTTCGTTGTTAATTTAGAGATGAAATCTGGTGTTCCTATTGCGATTACTTCACGTATAATGGATAGGATAGAAGTCGCAGTGAATGAAGTGAATGAGGAATTCAGAGAAGATTATTTTGGCGGTGAAAAAGATATAATCAGGTTCACACTTAGAAATGAAGGACCTACTACAAATAAAGCTTCGCTTACAGTTTTTTTGCTTAGAGGAGAGGAAAGGGGAGACGTTAATAATAGAATGCTAACCTCTCGAATCAGAGAAAAAGTTGGGCCCATTCCAGAGGCAGAAAAATTTACCTTGGGATCATTTAATGCATTTGGTGCGCCTGTTTCTATTTCTCTTTTGAGTAAGAATGAAAAACAACTTTTCGAGGCGAGTGAAGAATTGAAGTCAGAACTACGAGCGATTAAGGACTTGACAGATATCGGTGATTCCAACCAAGAAGGGAATAAGGAGATTAGTTTAGTATTAAAACCAAAAGCATATAATTTAGGATTCACGCTAAATGATATTATTCGGAATGTAAGACAAGGATTCTTTGGTGCCGAAGTACAGAGACTCCAACGTGGTGAAGATGAAGTCAAAGTCTGGGTGCGTTACAAACTGGATGATAGAAATGAATTGAGTGATTTGTCTAACATGAGGGTTCGGACAGAAAATGGACAGTCAGTGCCTCTATCAGAATTAGCTGAGTTTAAGATGGAAAGAGGCATCGTAAGTATTAACCATATCTCTGGGCAACGAGAAGTGCGTGTCTTTGCTGATGTGTCAAATGATAGAGCTTCTGTGAGCGATATCAATGGCGACATCAAAAGCATTATTTTACCGCGGATATTAGAGAAGTTTCCAAGTGTCCAAGTTGGCTTTGAAGGTCAAGAAAGAGATCAGCGGAAGACAGCAGACTCGGGACAACTAGTCTTTCCAATTGCATTGATGATCATGTTTTTTATAATTGTACTGACCTTTAAGTCTGTGAGTCAGACCCTGATTGTTTTTACATTAATGCCTTTCGCATTTATTGGAGTTGGATTGGGTCATTATATTATGGATCGTCCAATTAGTATGTTTTCTGTTTTAGGAGCGATTGCGTTGATTGGGATTTTTATCAATGACGCCTTAGTCTTTATCACCACTTTAAATCAGAATATTCAATCTGGAATGCCTTATAAAGATGCATTGTATAAGACTGGTCTTTCTCGATTTAGACCGATTACTTTGACATCAATTACTACTGTTGCTGGACTTGGGCCATTATTACTAGAAAAAAGTCTGCAAGCTCAGTTTTTAATTCCTATGGCAATATCTGTCGCGTTTGGTTTGATGGTAGGTACCTTTATTTTACTTGTGTTAACGCCTGCCTTATTAGTCATCTCTAATAGAGTTAAACGATATGCATTATCGATATGGGAAGGTGAAGCTATCGGAGAGTTAGTCGTTGAACCTGCTGCTGCTGGCAGGGTCTCTAATTTACCACTTTACTTGATCGCAGCGATTGTGACTTTAATTGCCTTAGTTGGTTACGTTTTATTTACATTAAAAGTATCAGAGTTATTTGTATGAATAAGCTGAATGTGTTCTTGATATTTTCTTTGCTGTCAATTAATGTTTTGGCCCAAGAAGTAATGACTTTAGAGAAAGCCATAATAATTGGACTGGAGGAAAATTTTCAAATTAAAATTGATGAAGCAAACGTAAGAATTGCTGAAAATAATAACTCATGGGCAAGAGCAGGAAGGGGACCCACCGTGGACTTGAATGGTAGCCTAACATTAAACTTTGTGGATGATAATAATCCTGCAAGCTTTTTGAATGCTCCTTTTTTTACTGGTAGCCTTGGTGGATCTTTAGATGCCAATTGGTTAGTGCTGAGTGGGGGACGAGTCGCGATTCAAAAAGACCAATTAGATTTGGCTATCAGGCAGCAGCAACAATTACAAGGCTTGAATGCACATAATGTGATTCGGGAAATCATCAGGAACTATAATAATGTATTACTTCAGCAAGAACGGCTTGATGTACTTAGACAATTGATCAATTTGTCCAGAGACCGATTAGCTTATGAGGAAGTGCGTAAAGAATTTGGATCAAGTAATAGTTTTAATTTAATCCAATTTGAAGATGCGATTTATGCAGATTCTGCAAATGTCATTGCCCAGATTAATCAAATTGATATCGCTAAGCGAAATGTAAATTCTATATTATCAATTTCAACTGATACAGAATTTTCATACCCAGAAAAGCTGAATGTGCAGCTGGAAGATTTAGACTTAGAAAAATTGAAAGACATGTTTTTAGAAAATAGTCCAACTCTAAAGTCTCTTCAAATTATTGGAGAATTAAATGCACTCAATGAACAATTAGAGCAAGCCGCTAAAAAACCAACGGTAAATATTAATGGAACAGTTGGTCTGTCTGAGACATATTTTAAAATTTTACAAAGCGAAAATCTTGCAGGATTTCCAACAAAAGGAAATTTCAGTAATCAATTTAATGCAGGAGTTGGAGCAAATTTGAATTGGAATCTTTATAATGGTGGTGTTATCAATGCAGATATTGAAAATGCTAAAATTCAAAAAGAAATTAATGAACTTGATATCTTACAAACAACTCTAGAAATATCAAATCAATTAGATATTTTAGTAGCCAACTACAATAGCCAGAAAGAACTACTGACCCTGACGGGTGATCAATTATCACTAGCCAAAAGAAATCTAGACATGTCAGAGGAGAGATTTAAACTAGGTCAAATCACATCTCTTGACTATAGAACGATACAAGTCCAATATTTAAATGTTGCTTTCGCTAGAGTAAATGCGATGTTTACCGTCATCAGTACCAAAACTGAAATTGACTGGCTCGTTGGTCTGTTTAATGGTTAATGATTATCATAAATAGAAGACTTCATCGAGATCTTTTTTAAGGCTTTGATACCTTATAAGATTAAAGAAACTTTGAACTTCTTAGAACAATATTTTTAGTCTTCTCTATAATCTCCTTTGACTTTTTTAAACAGAGTCGATTATCTTGTTGTAGTGTTTCTAATTTTTTGAGAAGGTCAGTAACCGTTGCGGAAGCGACTTCAGTTGTTTGCATAAGGGGTGCTTATTGATGTCATACGGGTATATGATTTCAAAACTTACACCAAAAATAACTAAATTATGAATCTAGATCAATGCATATTGACCTACAAACTGATTACGTTACATATAATTAGGGCTACAAAATATCTACAGTTAAGTGTCTTAACAATTAAATATTGTACCACTAAGTTTTTTGTAGCAAACTTTCAGTGTAATACTTACACTGATAGCAAATTCTGCTTCTTATAATTTTGAGGAGTAAAACCAGTTTGTTGTTTGAATAACCTGCAAAAGTAAGCAGGGTCCTCATATCCAAGCTTATAAGTGATTTCTTTTAGAGAACAATTTGTAAAGGACAAGAAACGCTTTGCTTCAGTGATAATCCTCTCTATGATGATATGTTTTGCTGTTTTACCTGAGAAATGTTTTACAGTTTCAGATAGCTTCCTTCTGGTCATACCAATTGTCTGGCTATAAAATGGAACTGAATGTTGAGTCTGAAAATGATTTTCTAATACATGTAAAAACTCTCGATATTTTAGCATTCTAATATCATTAATATTTTGAATGTCTTGAAGACTTTGTTCTTTACATAGTCTCTCTAATCGTATTAATATAGTGGAAAGCAAATGTTGTAAAATGACAATTCGCCCAAATTCTGAATGTTCTTGAGTGAATTCCTGGTGGAGTAAATGTATGATTTGTTCAATGTGATTCCGTTTAATCACATCGATTGATATCGAATTTGTATGAATCATTCTAGACAAAAATGATGCGTTGTGCGCTGTCGAGCTTCTGTGATCTTCATTTGGCAGGAAGCTATCTGAAAATCTAATTAAGAAACCTTTTAAATTAACGCCTTCATGAAAAAAATGGACCTGTCCTTTGCCAATGAAATAAAATGTATTTGGCTTAAGTTGGATTAATTCATCATCGATAGACTGTGTGCCTTTACCAGACTCGACCCAAATGATCTCTTGAAAATTGTGGCGATGAGGAGACTCATCTAAAGTGATTTTGTTGAAGTTTGTGATCAGAGGTCTAATTAAAAATCCTTGACTGACATTTTGATGAAGTTCCATTAATGGAATGTGAAGTCTATTCTCCAAATTGAACAATTTGAATGGAAGATAGCTAATCTCTTTGTCCAAAGACGTAAAAAGGTGATATAAAGATTGTATAAAATTGCAGAGACTTAGTTGTCTAGCCTAGAATAGGTATCAACTTTACAAGACTCATAAAATATGATTTTGATGTGACTTACATTCTAGGCATTGTTCGAAAATACTGTGATTGCTCGCCTAAACCTTCTATACTTAAGGTAGTCGTTTCACCAGCTTTCAAGAATCTAGCTGGAGTCATGCCTAAGCCGACACCAGGAGGAGTACCTGTTGAAATCAAGTCACCGGCTTCAAGCATCATGAATTGTGAAATATAATGGACAATGTAAGCAGGACTAAAAACCATCGTGCTTGTGCTGCCATCTTGTACTCTTTCCTCACCAATATCTGTAGTCATTTTTAGATTCAATACATCCTCTATTTCATCTTTAGTCACCAAATATGGACCGACAGGACAAAATCCAGGACAGCCTTTTCCTTTGACCCATTGTCCTCCTCGTTCTAATTGAAAGTGGCGTTCGGATAAATCATTGACAATGGTATACCCAGCAATAGCTTCTTCAGCTTCTGTCTCATCGGTTAATTTATAAATGTCTCTACCTATAACAATTCCTAATTCTACTTCCCAATCAACTTTCTCAGCATCATCTGGAATAATCACAGGATCAAAAGGACCTGAGACAGTATTTGTGGGCTTCATGAATAGAATTGGTTCTGATGGGACATCCATATTAGATTCCTTCGCATGATCAGAATAGTTTAATCCAACACAGATCACCATGCCAGGTCGAGCAATCGGCGCGCCCCAACGCTTAGTTTCCTTTATATTATTGAGCGTCTCTGTAGAAAGGACTTTTTTGAGCTGTTCTATCCCTCCTGTATTAAAAAATTCACGATCCCAATCCTTAAAGAATTTGGAACAATCAAATCGAATACCTTCAAATTCTACGCCCGGTTTTTCTTTTCCCCGATCTCCATACCTTAACAATTTCATGTGTGCACATTTTTCGATGCGAATATAGATAGATGTAGATAACTTTATGCTAAAGTTGTTTTGTTTTATCTTTGATTAATTATCTATTAAGGTCTATTTGCTAATATCTCCTTGCGATCAATCATACTAAAATAATAGATTAAATATAGTGTGATGTTAACCCAGAAACATCATAACAATAAGGTAGTGCTACAAATTCTCTACTGTGCAAATACAGAATATGTATTGACAGAAGGCTATATCTTAAAAGTGTTTATGTCGCTTAATGTCAATACATGGAAAAAATGATTGAATCACTTTTTGGTCAGCTAAAGCATTTACTTCATAAGTTTTTTAAGAAAATCTCACTTCATTGTAAATGGAAAATGCTATTTTGATGATTGAACCATTTATCCAGATACAGATATAAATATGATAGTAAAACACACCTCTAGAGAAGAAATCATGAGTAAACTGCGAAAGAAGAAGGAGGATAGAATCCCAATATTTATAGCGAGTGCAGGAAGTGGCTTAGTGGCTCAGCTCTTAGAGAAAGCAGGTGTAGATTGTATCAATACTTTTTCTGGAGCTCGCCTGCGCGCAAATGGTATGGGGACGATGGCTATGATGTGGCCGATATTGGATTCTAACAAACAAACCTTGGATTATACCCGAGAAGACATTATGCCTGCGATTAAAGGCGATTCTTTTATATGCGCCTGTTTAAATCCTAACGATCCATTAAAGGATATGCGCATGGTGTTGAATCAGTGTAAAGAAATGGGAGCATATTCTGCGTCTAATATTGGGCCGTCTATAAGCTATGTAGATGCTGATAGTGAAATTTATCGAGTCCTGACAAAAAGTGGGATTACATTAGATAATGAAATCGAAATGCTCAAGCTAGCGAAAGAAATGGATATGGTATCCATTGGTTTAGGATTCACAATGGAAGATGCCAGACGTATCGTAGGTGAAGCACAGCCAGATATCTTTTGTTTTCATTGCGGGACGACACAAGGAGGTTTAAAAGGATATGACTCCGGCGAAAAAATAGAACAAGCAGCAGAAAGAATAGAAGCAGCCAATCAAGAATTGCGACAGTTAATGCCTGATGTCATGCTGATCGCACATGGTTCAGCTTTAGTCAATCCATCGGATTTCCAATATGTTTTAAACCATACTTCTTGTGATGGGATCTGGACTGGATCGTCCACAGAGAGAATCCCCATAGAGAAAGCAGTATATAGCACGGCTAAAGAGTTTGCAGATTTAAGATTCCCTAATTCTTAAAAATCGATTATGTCCAAGACAATTGCTCTTCTCGTTACACTTGATACTAAAGATCAAGAAGCTGCATATTTAAAAGAGCAGATTTTAGCGAGAGGACATAAAGCACTGATTCTGGATATTGGAGTCGTAGGTAAACCAGGCATAACGGCAGATATTTCAAGAGCTGAAGTGATTAAATCTGGAGGAGGAGATTTAGATGAAGTTTTGAAAAGTCCGACTCGTGAAAATGCCGGACCCTTTGTTGTAAAAGGTAGCATTGACATCTTATTATATAAGATATTAAATGATGAAGTACATGCCGTATTAGGACTTGGTGGGACGCAAGGTACTTCGACATGCTGTAATATTATGCAAGCACTTCCGTACGGCCTACCAAAAATAATGGTCTCGACAATTGCTTCTGGAGATACCTCAGGTTTTGTTGGTATCAAGGATATCACGATGATGTTTTCAGTCAGTGACATTTTAAAATTAAATCCCTTTGCCAGAAAAATATTAGCGAATGCTGCAGCTGCCGCCTGTGGTATGGCAGAAGTAGAAGTCAAGTTTGCCATGGATAAAACTGACAAACCTCTTATAGGAATGTCTAATCTTGGTGTCTTGACAAATGGCGCAATGGAAGCCATTTCATATATTGAAAGTAAAGGCTATGAGGTGATCGTTTTCCATGCAGTTGGCTCTGGTGGTCAAGCTATGGAGCAGATGATGAAAGAAGGAATTATAGGAGCTGTCTTCGATTATGCAATGGGAGAAATCGCTGATGATGTTTGGTCTGTCCTCAGAGCAGGTGGCCCCGACCGATTAACTGTAGCTGGAAAGTTAGGTTTACCTCAAGTGCTGTGTCCTGGTGGTGCTGAACATTTAGGCATTCTAGTGCCACCGAATCAAGTACCTGAGGAATATAAAGATCATGATTATGTTTTCCATAGTCCAGTAGTTTTTGTG
>Ga0209828_1003610_pt1 | contig 11679 bp, 9 predicted proteins | sample MaitaG_FD_187429 | JGI IMG/M metagenome (GOLD analysis project Ga0209828, IMG submission 187429) | Marine algal microbial communities from Maine, USA - Maine_Asex2 metaG (SPAdes) (version 2) | ecosystem: Host-associated > Algae > Red algae > Unclassified | place: Maine, USA | collected 2015-01-05
TGCCGATGCAGCTGTTACCGTTTACGCATTCGTTCAATGCGATTCAGATGGTGACGGTGTGTTTGATATTGCTAATGGCGATGCTTGGATAGCAGTTGGAACACACAGCTTTACGGTTTATCCTGAAGTTCAAGCACCAACAATTGCCCGAGACGACAATACTTGTAGTTACACGGTAACTCCAGCTTGTGTGGGAGATGTATTAACTCCAGCTGCTTTCGGACCAAGTAGCCCAGGAGATGCTGCTGGAATGACGATGATAAACGTGAGCTCTGGAATTGTAGGTAATCCTTGTTTGGCGACCGATTTCAATGTGGCTTACGAGGCTTGCCCTTCTGCCAATTGCCCAACTTCTGATAATCCAGCAACTACAGAAGCACTTTGTGATGGTGGAATACCAACATTGCCTGTTCCAGTAATTGCCGATCCAGATGGTACGCTAATAGGAATGACAATGTGGTTTGATGGAAATGATCCGACAACGGCAGCCGTTTATTCGGTAGCTGCAGTGGGACACTCTGGAATTGATGCCTGCGCTGCCGATGCAGCTGTTACCGTTTACGCATTCGTTCAATGCGATTCAGATGGTGACGGTGTGTTTGATATTGCTAATGGCGATGCTTGGATAGCAGTTGGAACACACAGCTTTACGGTTTATCCTGCAGTTCAAGCACCAACAATTACGCGAGACGATGACGCTTGTAGTTTTACAGTTGTTCCAGCTTGTGCTGCTGATGGCTTGACTCCTGCGACATTTACCAGCAACCCTGGTGATGCAGCTGGTATGCAAATGATCAACGTGACTTCAGGTATTGTTGGAAATCCTTGCACCGCTGCTGATTTTGCAGTTGCTTACGATGCTTGTCCAATGATGAGCGGTTGTACATTGACGACGGGAGCTCCTGTTGTTACTTGTGATGCCATCACATTTGGTACAGACAGCTATACGGTAAGCATCGATTTTGACAATGGATCTGAAGGTGCACCGGGGGCGGGTGGCTATACCATCTCTCAGGTATTCGGTGGAGACAATCCAATGGTTACTCAATCGGGGACAATCACCTTCAGCTTCATGGAAGGTGGAGGATACAACATTGACATCAACGGAGTAGTTGGAACAGGAATCAACGAGATGTGTGCCTTGAATTTTAACGGTGCTTCCGCGACTTGTGATCCAGATGCAACGATTACCAATGAAGGCCCTTCTATCTCTGATCCTTGTGTTTGTCAAGATGACGAAGATTTGGATGCTGGAATAATTGGATCGTTCTACGAGGAAATTTTAATCGTTAGCGGTCCGGGTGAGATTTGGACTTATACGACAACAGGTTCTGCTGGATTGTTGGATGCAAGTCGAACGGCACTGGCCGATGGAATTGTCGTTCCTGAAGTCAATCCTGGCGAATACGTTTTGGGCTTTTATCACTTAGATGCTGTTGGTTACAACGGATGCTTTACCAATGGAACAGACGTTTTGTGCAACGATAATACTTGCTACTACCCTGAGGTGGCCATTGATGGTTTGGATGCGAATTACTGTGAGTTGAGCCCAATGCAAACACTAACGGCGAGTGCAACGGTAAACGGAGCGGCCGTAACGGGCAGCACGATTTTCACCATTGATGGAGTTGCAGCTGCAGTGCTCGATCCGGCGGCCTTGCCTGCTGGTGACTATACGGTAGAAGTAACTTTCGCAGCAGACGGCCTTGCTGGAACACCGAATCCGGGTTGTACGAGCTCCGCTTCGGTTACGGTGACGATCAATCCTTCTTGCGACACGGGATGTATGGATCCAGACTTCTGCGAATACGATCCGGAAGCGCTCATTGAGGACAACGGCTTGTGTGTAACTCCAACCACCGATCCGGGCACTTGCGATGATGGCGATTGCTCCAACGGAGTTGAAGTGTGGGATTTCTCATCATGTGAGTGTGTAACCCTACCACCGAGCGATGACATTTTCGGCTGTAGCGATCCTTCTGCATTTAATTACGATGCCGATGCGCTCTGTGATGATGGATCTTGTATTGTTCTGTCGAACAAAGCTTGTCACGGTCTCGAACGTGTTTGTGATGGTAACGCCTTGTACGTGGTTCCGAATCCAGCGAGTGCGCCAATTACTCCTACTTTCTTCTGGTACGAAACGAGTGATTTAACGACGCCTGTTTACTCGAGCAGCGATGTGTATTTCTCGCCAGACGATTTGGGTACTTACACAGTCTTGGTTTACGATGCTTTCGACGATTCGTACACACCTGTTTGTGATGCTTTTATTGTGGAGGAATTGCACAACTGTAAAGATTGCTACGACAAGGGTGAGTAACCCCTCGAAGTTACTGAGTGAGTGAATTACAGAATTACTGAGTTAAATGCATTTGGCCTGCGGCCCTTGCTTGTTCAATTCTGAAAATACAAACCGTCGGTTCCTTTGGGAGTCGGCGGTTTTTTGTTTATGAGAAGGATGTGTCAGGGAAAAGGCTTTGGTACTCGTGTCGATTAGTTTCGCATTTTTAGCGAGTTATTGTGGGTATCAATTGGATCGTGAATATTTTTGAAGAGTTGATTTGTATTGCTTGAGTGGATTTTGTCTTTAGTGTACTGTTTGTTAGCTACTTAAGTCTAAAAAATTACAGTTATCCTCAATTTTATTTTGCATGAGTTGTGTCTCAAAGTTGCATTATATTGGTGCTTTCAGACTAAACTCGTGCAAAAGGAAGGGCACGGCCAACGATCAAAATCTCTTCTATTATTTGAACATTTCTTGAATAGTTTCTGCACCTAAAGGAAAACTAGATTCTTGTGTACATAAGATGTGCATGATTTACAGTAACTACTTAGTTCTCGTCAATAAAAAAGGAAGCTGCAATGAATATCAATACATTTTGGAAGCAACCCGCAAAGGGATTTACCGAAGAAACCAGAGGAAGAAGAGAAGAGGAAATCTCTAAAGTTGAAGAACAAATTGGATTTAAATATCCTAATACTTATCGGGAGCTGATGAAACTTCAAAATGGTGGACTTTTAAGGAAATCGGCTTTCTTTTTGAATGGGATTTGTAAAGTGATGTTATGTAATGGTGCCACTCTTGAAGGAATACCCCTTTCGTATTATTCAACTCTGAAGGAGGTCCTAGCCGAAGGTGAAGATGAATTGCCTACTCTTTCTCCCGAGTATGTTGATTATGATCGCTTGGTGATAATATCAGGCATGTATGGTCATTCGTGGATGTGTTTTGATTATGGTTGGAATCAGAAAGAAGCTAGAGAGGAGCCTGAAATCTGTTTCTTTGAAGAGGACTATACTGAGATTGTAAGGATAGCAAATTTTGATGAATTTGTAAAGGGGCTTGCCTATTCCGGCTACGAATCATGTGATTACTTTTTTGGAATCAATTCTGCTGAATCGATCGAACATTTAGTGTATCAAATGGAGAAGGCTCTCAACATAAAATTTAAAGAGCATACCGACGATAGATATGGTTGGTATAACTTCGAAAAATGGTATCAGGGAAAGATAAATGTAGAAAGTGATTTAGATTTTTCTATTCGACTGTCACCCAATCAATTTTTAAATAATACTTACCTCTTTCAGGAACACCATCGCTTAACTATGTCATTTCAATAGTGGTGAAAAAGAATGTATATCACAACGTCGAAGAAAACTCTGCTAAGTACAGTAAAATGATGAAGGATTTGCTTTCGGAGATTGATGAAAAACACAAGCTCATAGAATTGATGATCCCTAAAAACGTAATAAGATAATGGTTGTTTGTTTCTATTACTGAGTAGACCAAAGCAATAAATTAAAAACGAAAAATGACTGATTGAAAATCAATCTAAGACCTTTTGTATTTCAAGGGTACTGTAGTCGATCTAGTGAGGAAATCCGCTTGAACTCTCTTGTTTGCAATGAAATAAATACAATATCGATCTTCCCAAACGGCTACTTCTATGAGAATTGAGATTCAACAGTAGCTACGAAACACAGCTCTAATAAGAGCTATGCAAATGTCAAGGCAGTTAGTTTGAAAATTAAAATTTTGCCAAGGTTGTCTAGAATGATCCTATCGAGGCTGGAATTTTTGTAGATAGAAAATGTTTCAAGAAGCAAGTTACTACCAGTGAAATTTTACTAATTACTCTTCATCTATTTCCTTGAATTCCTGCAATCCAATGTAAAAGCCAAATCCGAACAAAATAGTTACTGCACCTGAGAGGTATGGAATAAGTTCGGTCATTTGTTTTCAATTTTCAAAAGTTTTAAATAGATGGCAAAGCCAAGAATGGAAGGAACCCACAAGCCTATAAAAAGGGCTCCTTCTTTTTCACCACGAAACCACATGGTTTCAGAGAAAATAAGACACGAAAACGCTAGTGAAAGCATAATCAAATCAGTTTTGCTTAGTTTTTTCAGCATATTTTCTTTGTTTTTGAAGTTGTTTGCTTCTAGTGTAACTAATTTGGAATCAGAAGGTTTAGATATATTCTTGAAGGAAAAATTTTAAAAGTGATTTGTTTGATTTTAGCTGCTTTTTTTAGTTCTTTTCTAGGAAAAGAACCACCAAGTGCTTACAAAGTGGACACTGATTGATTATTCATCTCATGACATACAAAAAGAAACTAAATTGGAATCACAGTTATCTAATCAGTTTACTCTAAAAGCTTACCACTGAAGTCAGAAATCTCAGTAGTATCATCAATCACTTTTCTTAATTCTGGACTCAACGGATTGACTTTATGTTTCGTTACTTTCGTATTTCGATTGGCGTCCCAATGGACCTCAAAATTGACCAAAAATTCCTTATTGTTGGTTGCTTTGAAATCACTTCGCTGATGTGCCCCTCTACTTTCTTTTCTTTCAAGAGCTGACAAAATAGTAGCTTCAGCAGAAGCTAGAGAACCCTCGAGGTCAAAAGCTAGCATCAGATCTTCAAAGCCTTCAGAGTCGGGTCTGACATCTAATTTCTTTGTAGACTCTTTTATCTCATCAATTTTGGCTACTCCTTTTTGCAGTAATTTTTCATCTCTCACGACACCGCAACATTCCCACATCGTATCTCTCACTGATCTCTGTAAAGGTCTTGCCACAATATCGCCGTGCTTCAGAAAAGCATTGATGCTGTCATGCGCTTGATCGATCACATCCTTGGACCTGATTTGACTTTGTAAATTGATTGAACGTTCAGCTGCGGCACGGCCAGCGCGTTTTCCGAAAATTAAAATTTCGGCCAATGAATTTCCACCCAACCTATTCGCTCCATGCAAACCGCCAGCGACTTCTCCTGCTGCATACAGTCCTTCTATATCGGTAGCATGTTCCTCAGGACTAACTAGAACGCCACCCATTGAATAGTGAGCTGTGGGTGCCACTTCCATAGGTGATTTTGAAATATCGATCATTAAAGTATCGAGAAATTTTCGATACATCCGAGGGAGTTTTGCAATAATAAAGTCTTTGTCTTTGTGCGAAATATCCAGAAACACGCCTTCATTTTTCGTGCCTCTGCCTTCCATTATTTCTGTGTAATTGGCCATCGCTACTTTATCTCTAGTCGATAGCTCCATACGTTTTGGGTCGTATTTAGACATGAAACGTTCCCCCTCACTATTTTTCAAATACCCACCTTCACCTCTGACAGCTTCTGTCACAAGAGAGCCTGCAATCTCTTCTGGAATCACCATCCCCGTAGGGTGAAATTGCACCTGTTCCATATCTGTCAAAGTGCAACCAGCTTTTAAGGCGAGGTAAAAACCATCTCCCGTATTCTCATTTCTTCGAGAAGAGCTTTTGCGCCAAATTCTGGTGTGACCACCTGCAGCCAGAATCACTGAATCAGCCAAAAAAACGGTCCGCTCACCAGTATTGATATCAAAAGTCATCGCTCCAAAGCAAGTCTTGTCACGAACTAGCAATTCAGTAACGTACTGCGAGTCATGGATCGGTATTTTGAGTTCCTGTGCCTTTTTGATCAAAGAAAATAAAATAGATCTCCCAGTATAATCCCCCGAATAGCACGTTCGTCTATAAGTATGCGCGCCAAAGTAACGTTGGTCCAAACGACCGTCGGGTAGGGTGGCGAAGTTGGCACCCCACTCATGAATTTCACGAACTAAATCAGGAGATTCTTTCGCCATTAATTCAACTGTTCTCGGATCTGAAAGCAGGTAGCCTTCAATCATTGTATCTGCAAAATGTTGCTGCCAATTGTCTTTGGGATCGACATTGCCCAAAGCTGCATTAATACCACCGGCTGCAAGTACCGTGTGAACATCCTCTTTTTTTCGTTTCCCAATTACGGTTACTTCTACACCAGCTATTCTGGCTTCGATTGCTGCTCTTAGGCCAGCCCCGCCGCTACCGATAATAAGTACATTGGAGATTTGAGTACTATGTTTTTTGATTGTAGGCATAAGAACTTTGGTTAGGAGAACTAATTAGTAGTTCTGAGATTTATTAAACTCCGTCTCTTCTGTGTAAACAACAACATTACCTTGTTAAAGTTTATCTCTGTCAAAAATCAAAACTCTTTTGAATTCCTGTTCTGGCAAAACGATTGGTGTTTGTCGTCGGGGGAACATCAGTAGTTGGTTCTGTCCAACGATACACTTTTTTGCTGTGATTAATGGTCGTACTTTTTCACACCGCGATGTGATTTGATGAGGTAGGTGGCAGAGGATTTCCATCCGAGCGGCAAGAGCATAATAAGCCATCCTGATTACGCAGTGGGATTGGATTAAACGAGTCATTTAGGCATTAATCCTCGAACTATATCCTATCCTATAGAAGGATGAATTATTATAGACATGCAGTAGATGAATACGTTTTAAGCACAGATAGATCAATGAAAATTGATTCAAACTATTTCGAATTTTTGTATCAATCCTCTAGGATTATTGATGATTTTCCTCCGTCTCTAAACTCACATGAAAAATTGCATCGCCTCGATTGACAATTGGAGAAATATTCACACAAAAAATATAGCAGTCGAATGGAGCGTAAATTTTGCGTTCAAAAGAACCAAAAGGATCAGTGATTATACCCAAAATAGTTTTCTTTCTGATCCATTCGCCATTTTTAATGCTGACGTGAAACATTCCTGAATGAGTTGCTCTCAGCCATTTTGATTCTTTAACTATGACTGATTGCTGAAAAGACTCCAGCTTCCATCTTTTCATTTTTAAAAATCGAATTACATTTTTTGTACCCCGTACCCCATATTCTATAGCTTTTTCGTCATAAAGCATGGATTTTCCACCTTCAAACAATAGCGATGTTTTGCCCATTTTTTGAAAAGTTTCCCTAATAGACTTTGGAATTTGCTTTGATTGAACAATGAAGGGAGCACCAAATACTTTGGCTAATTCTAGAGTTTTTTCATCATCTAGCATGCATCGAGTTTGAGCGATGTTAACTCGGTTTCCACCTCCAGAGTGAAAATCAATAACATAATCTACAACGGGAGCAATCTCCTTTTTAAATTCGTGAGCAAACTGACTGGCTAAAGAACCTTTCGGTGAGCCAGGGAAAACACGATTCAAATCTCTTCCATCAGGAAACTTCCTAGAAAGATTGAGAAATCCAAATATGTTAAATACGGGGATGCAGATGATTGTTCCGTTGGTTGGTTTGTTAATTTTCCTTCGAATAATTCTTCTGACAATTTCGACTCCATTTATTTCATCTCCATGTACACCACCTAAAAGAAGAAGTACTGGACCATCTTTTTTGGCTCGTTCAATAAATATGGGTACACTGATACTGTTACGGGTATGTAGTTTTGCCACGTCGAATTGTAAACAAATACTGTCACCACGTTTAATTTCAGTGCCAAGTAATGTCAACTTATCTTTGAACATTTCTTTCGACATATCGGATTATTTTTTCTGCGATATCAGTACCAGTAGCCTTCTCAATTCCCTCTAGACCAGGGGATGAATTCACCTCTAGAACCAATGGCCCATTTGTTGATTGAAGCATATCTACTCCTGCTACTCCTAAGCCCATGGCTTTTGCTGCAATCAAAGCAGTTTCTGCTTCATCATCTGTTAACTCAATGATTCGTGCACTACCTCCTCTGTGTAAGTTTGATCGAAATTCTCCTTCTTGTCCTTGTCTTTTCATCGCTCCCACAATTTCACCGTCTACGATAAATACTCTAATATCTGCTCCGCCTGCTTCTTTAATGAATTCTTGAGCGATTATTCTGGTTTGTAAACCGTTAAAAGCTTCCATTACAGAGCCAGCCGAATTTTTTGAATCTACTAAGATGACGCCCAAACCTTGTGTCCCTTCTAATAATTTTAAAACCAGAGGTGCTCCACCAACTGAATCAACAATATGACCGACATTTTTGGAAAAATTTGTAAATGTGGTTTTCGGTAACCCAACACCTGCACGAGAAAGTAATTGCAAGCTTCTTAATTTGTCTCTTGACCTAACCAAGGCTTGAGATTCTACAACACTGAAAATATTCATCATTTCAAATTGTCGTACGACAGCTGTACCATAAAATGTGACCGAACTTCCTATTCGAGGAATTATTGCATCTACGTTTTCCAAGTAAGACCCATTGCAATATATTTTTGGGTTTTTTTTCTCAATTTCTATATTGCATTTCAAATGGTCAATTACTTGCATATCATGCCCCATTCTCTCCCCAGCTTCTACCAATCTTCCGGTAGAATACAATTTGGGTTGGCGTGATAGGATTACTATTTTCATAATTTGTTATTTTTATTATTTCTTGCTTCTTTAAAAGATAGATCATATTTAGATGAGTCAACAATAAATTTCCCCATCAAGAATCGTCTCCCCACTAAAATTGGAAACTTCATTTCCCCTCTATCACTTAATGATAGTTCGATTATATGCATTTCGGCAAATAACTTGATCCAAGTTTTGATAACATACCTCGTTTCTGAAGTGCCAAAGGAATTTTTGATTTTCCTCTCGACGAAATTTTCAGAAGAGTGTTCTTTGTTGTTATAATGAAGATGCGAGGGGTCAAGCAAAGTGAAGAATAGCACCTTTTTTCCTGCGATTTCCTTTGCCTCAATACTACCACAGTGGATAGCTGAAGTGTAGGCGCCAGTATCCATTTTTACAGCAATATTTTTCAATCCTAACTCCGGGAGGTCAGCCTTATCTTTTCTGCCAATAATTATTTTCGTCTCCACTTAATTGTTTCAAATTTAGGTCTTTCAGATCAAGTATATTGTTTATCTATTCACCTTGGGTGGCTAGAAATTGTGCTACTTATAGATAAGCACAGAAGTTAGTCATATAATTGATAGGAAATGCTAGTATTCGAAGCAATCAATCCAAGGCCTTGCGCATTTTTAAAATATACTTCGAGCGATCTAGTGGGAGATCCGCTTGAACTCACGTGTTTTGCAATATTCAGCAGGGCATTCGGCATAGGAATGAAAACGGAGGTTCATCTTGGCCTTACCGACAGATAGTGAAGCCAACTGAACCTGAAACTGCAAGGACTCCGCTACCGGAACTGTTCCCGTTAGTATCATCTTATTATTCGCAATCTCGGGTGAGTCGAATTGGCCCCGCTTCCGAATAATTTTGGGTTCCAAAATTTGAGCAAAGCACCTTATGATACTTGCAGCAGATATGCCTTTCGTGTAGTTGCTACTACTTAGTCGAAGCGTTGATAGAAGCAATCATTCAAATGGTATTCCATATCGGAATAAGGAATATTGTGATCTAAATTGTTGTAAATCATTTATATAATGACTAGTATTGCATATTCGAATATGGAATATGGGCCAGAAACAAATTGTACTATCACCGTTAGATATTTTAATCTTATTGAAAGTTATTTCCTTAGGGAAGCAAGAATGGCTTCAAGTCGATCTAGCAAAAGCACTTGGAATAAGCCAATCAGAAGTAAGTAAATCACTCAACCGACTTAAAAAGTCATGGCTGCTTGCTCCCAATGCATCGATAGTAGTTATGAGGGAAAATGTGCTTGAATTTCTTTGCTACGGAATCAAGTATATATTTCCGCAATTGCCTGGCTCTATCGTAAGAGGAATGCCGACGGCACATAGTGCTCCTATCTTGAGGAGTGAAATTCTGAGCAATGAAAATTATGTTTGGCCATATGCTAGGGGGCAAGTAAGAGGACAAAGTATTACTCCACTATACCCTACAGCACCGAAGGCTAGCATTGAAGATAGAAAGCTATATGAATTGCTTGCTCTAATTGATGCTATTCGAATTGGGAATGCGAGAGAAAAAGAGCTTTCACATAAAAAACTAAGAAGTAGAATTATTCATGGAGAATATCATAATTAATAAGACCCTTGTTAGAGATGTTGCTAATGCCCTAAGTGAACTTAAAGAAATAATGGTATTTGTTGGAGGTGCAACTATAAGTCTATACACAGATGATTTGGCTGCTCATGAAATTCGACCAACGAGCGATATTGATATGACTATAAAACTCACGCATAACTATGCGGAGTGGGCAAAAATAAATGAAAGGCTGTCAGAATTAGGCTTCTACCCTAATCCAGAAGGACATGCTATTTGTAGCTATAAATACAAAAATATTGATGTAGATATTATGGCATCAGAGGATGGTCATATGGGACAAGCAAACAGATGGTACAAAATCGGATTCAAGAATTTGCAAACAGTATCAATTGATGATGAAGAGATATCAATTTTGACTGCGCCATGTTTCTTGGCTACTAAATTTGAAGCCTTTAATGATAGGGGAAAGGATTATAGAACGAGTCATGATTTCGAAGACAGTATCTATGTAATAGATAACAGGACTACCATTGTAAAAGAGATAGAATTAGACGATCAAGAAGTAAGAGACTATCTCAAATTAGAGTTGAATAAAATATTGGATATGACTAGCCGTTATGAAATTCTATCATGTCACATACACCCGCTAGTTTTAGAGGAGCGAATTCCAATATTGGAGGCAAAAATTATAGAAATTGTAAACCTAAACTGAATGATCGTCATTAAGTATTAGTGGTATCTCATCGGTGTAAGTCAATATAATCATCTGTTAGTAGTAATTGACTTTTCGCTAAAAGGTTTTGCCACCATAATTAGTTCAATCCAAGGCCTTGCGCATTTTCAAAATGTACTTCGAACGATCCAGTGGGGAAATCCCCTTGAACTCACGTGTTTTGCAATACTCAGCGGGGCATTCGGCATAGGAATGAAAACGGAGGTTCATCTTGGCCTTACCGCCAGATAGTGAAGCCAACTGAACCGGAAACTGCAAGGACTCCGCCACTGGTACTGTGCCCGTCAGTATCATCTTGTTATTCGCGATCTGGGGTGAGTTGAATTGGCCCCGCATCCGAAGGATCTCAGCGGTGAGTTTGCCGAGCAGCTCGTCGCTAGCCGTGATCTTAAAAGCCAATATGGGTTCTAGAAATTTCGTACCCGTCTCCTCCAAAGCCAACATAATGCCCATCGGAGTCGCCAATACGAAGTTGCCCGGCCGAGAATGCATCTGGTGATCTTCGCCTTGAACTAGCGTGATCTTGATGTCTATCACTTCCCAACCTTTGATGCCCTGTTTCAATGCCCGTGGAATGCTTCGCTCCACTTCGTTCTGGTATTTCTGATGCACATCGCTCGTTCGTATTTTGCTCTCGTACTGCACGCCACTCCCCCGCTCTCCCGGCTCAATCA
>Ga0209828_1003611_pt1 | contig 11676 bp, 10 predicted proteins | sample MaitaG_FD_187429 | JGI IMG/M metagenome (GOLD analysis project Ga0209828, IMG submission 187429) | Marine algal microbial communities from Maine, USA - Maine_Asex2 metaG (SPAdes) (version 2) | ecosystem: Host-associated > Algae > Red algae > Unclassified | place: Maine, USA | collected 2015-01-05
CTTCGAGTTCGATGCGGACGCCGTCGCCTTCCTTAGCAAGCCTGATCTGAGTGACGCCATCTGCATACTTGTCGGCGTTCTCGCTCACGTTGCGAATGACTTGAGCAATACGTCGCTTGTCGATCTGTACGAACAGCTCTTCGGTGAAGTCATCATGAAGGATCGGCACATCATGGGTGCGGCCAACGGCAGCGCCGATTGCTTGGCGAACGAACTCGCCGAGCATCACTTCTTCGGCATCAAGCTCAACGGCGCCGACATCGAAGCGGCTGATCTCTAAAAGGTCCTCGACAAGCAACTTGAAGCGACGAATGTCGGTCGAGAGCAGATCGAGCGCAAGCTGCGCTCGCTCGGGCATGTCGTCACGGCGGCGCTCGAGCACCGCGACCGAACCAGTCAGGGTCATCAGTGGCGAGCGCAACTCGTGGCTGACGTCACTCGCGAAACGTGAGTCGCGTTCAATACGTTCTTCGAGCGCAGCGGTCATGCCGTTAAATGATTGCACCAGCTGATCAAGATCTGGGTCCGCCCCGCCATCGAGTCGGGTCGAAAGGTCGCCGTCGGCGACCTGACTGGCGGCCGAACTAATAGTGCCGATGGGGTTCAGAATGCGCTTGGACACATAGATGCCGAACGCCATACCCAAGATCGTTGTGATCGTGGCAGCTCCGAGCAGCGTCGGGAGCAGTGAGTTGAGCGCCCCCTGGACATCGGTAAATGGCGCCGCCTCGATGTACGAGGCGTTCGCTCGAGCCTCTGGGAGCGGCATTCCAACCACGTAGTGTGGAACCTCATTGATGTCGAACCGCATCTCGGCAGCGCTTGGTCGCTTCAATGCGGCGATGAACTCGTCGGGCAACTCGTATTCGCCGAGCAGCTCTGAATCTGCGAAGTACAGCTCATTGTTGTACACCATTGACTGCAACGTGTCCTGAGCGACGATCTGCGTCTTCATCCGTACCTGCAGCTCGAGGGAAAAGTCATCTAGGTCAAGCTCTGGATTTAGTGCGGTGATATTGCGGTTGATAACAACAGCGTTGTTCTCAGTGCTGAGTAAGGCATCTTCCTCGTGGGCTGCGATCAAATTGCCTCGCGTCACTGAATAGGTCACGACGCAAAGCAGCGCCGAAAGAAACAGCGCGCCGACCGCGAACGCGGTGATTACACGCGCCCGTAGGCCGAGCCGCCTGCGCTTCACGTGAACAAGAACCGCGTGCCCTACGGCAGCAGCTTGTAGCCCAAGCCCCGGACCGTCACGACATAGCGAGGGTCCGCGGGGTCGGGCTCGATCTTTGTGCGAAGGCGACGAACATGCACATCGACGAGCCGCCCGTCACCGAAGTAGTCATAGCCCCAAACTTTTTCCAGCAACGTTTCGCGGCTGAAGACCTTGCCAGGACCACTCGCCAACTCAACCAGCAGCTTGAACTCGGTTTTGGTCAGGTGAACCTGTTCGCCGCGCAACATGACGACACCCTGTTCAGGGCTGACTTCGAGCTCACCAAAAGTCATCTGCGCAGCGTCGGTTCCCTGTGTCCGAGACCGGCGCAGCAGTGCCCGAATGCGGGCACTCAGTTCCTTGGGTTCAAACGGTTTGGTCAGGTAATCGTCGGCACCGGCTTCGAGGCCTGCGACGACGTCGTGGGTGTCGCTACGTGCCGTGACCATGATGATTGGAACGTCGGTGGTTCGGCGGATCGACCGACAAACTTCGAATCCGTTCATACCCGGCAGCATGATGTCGATGAGAACGACGTCGGCGCCCTCATCGCGAAACAGATCAAGGGCGTCTTCACCGTTTCCGGCTTCGAGCACGCGCCAACCCTCGTCTTCAAGCGCGAGCTTGACGACGGTGCGGATCGAATCGTCGTCTTCAACGGTGAGTACTTGTGTTTCCACTATGTAATCGTGCCTTACGCTGCCACCAAAACGGTGGCATAGAGGGGTAAGAACCTCTTCCACACTAGAACAGGCGAATGGGTGCCATTGCGCACCATGCCGAGAAACCCTGTGCCGGAACCTTGTTTGACATGGTGTCGGGCGCCCAGGAATGTCGCTCCCCGGCCGGATCAGCCGGGTTTCACCTTGTCGCTCTACCTTGTCGCTCTACCTTGTCGCTCTACCTTGTCGCTCTACCTTGTCGCTCTACCTTGTCGCTCTACCTTGTCGCTCTACCATGTCGCTACACCTTGTCTGCGCCGGTGGATCGCAACAACGCAAACAGCTCAGATGAGATACTCGGTGACGCAGCAGCTACGAACGACCGTCCGGTCGCTGCATCAGGTTCGACAATGACCTCTGCTCCAGCTTCGCGAGCGATCAAAACGCCAGCGGCGTAGTCCCATTCACTCAACCCGATCTCAAAGTAGGCATCGAGTTGTCCAGCCGCCACTGCGCACAGGTCGAGTGCCGCGGAACCCATACGTCGAATGTCACGAATCTGCGGAATGATCTCGGCAAACATCTGGCCTTGCCGGGCACGGCGTTCATGGTCGGGGGAAAACCCCGTGCCAACCAGAGCCTTTCGCAGCCCATCAACCGAACGGCACCCAACGGGCGTGTCGTTCAGCGTGGCGCCCGCCGCAGCGCGGGCGGTGTACTCGGTAGAGAGTGCAGGGGCAATCACGCTACCCGCGATGATCTTGCCGTCTCTTCGAGCGGCGATTGATACCGAGAACCCGGGCAGTCCGTAGAAGAAGCTGGTCGTGCCGTCGATTGGATCGACCAGCCAGTCGATGCCGGTGGTCGATGTGATGCCGGTGCCCTCTTCGCCCACGATTCCGTCGTTTGGCCGGGCAGCGAGGAGGCGATGTGAAATGAGTTCTTCTGAGGCTCGGTCGACTTCGGTCACGATGTCGATGTCCGATGCTTTGGTGTCGGTCTCGTGAGGCTCACCTAGTCGCTGCAAGACCATTGCTGCTGCTTCTCGGCCTGTCGTTACGGCGAGGGTCTGAAGCTCTCGTGTGAGCGCATCGTCAGTCACGAATCCAAGACTTCGCGCTCGCGTGCGGTCACGGTCTGCCATTCGTCCATGGCTCGCAACGTGAGGACCGCAACGATCGCCACGCCCACCGACGCGAACAGAGCACCGACAACGAGGCCCATGCCTTTCCACGTCGTGCAGTCACCTACGCACTGTTGATCGGCGAACGCGTAGCCGATCAGAGCGCCACAGACGCCACCCACGATGATGGCAAGCGCGGCGAGCGCTCGCGCTCGACCGCTCGGTAAAGCAGAGGGAACCACGGTTGGCGTCGCTTCATTGTTGCTAGGCACAAGATCGAGGCTACTGGCGCCACACGCCACACGATCGGCCGGGCGAACACAATGGCTGATCAACAGTGGCTGAGAAACATTTGCTAGTAAACGTTTGCCAATCAACAATGGCTGCGCGGCGTTGCGTGGCATGTCGTGGCGTTGGTGGGCGATACTGGGTGGGTGCAGGCCTACACCGTCGCGTCGGGAATCATTGTGCAGCAGCAACAGGTCCTTCTCGTGCAGAATAAGCGCCGCAACGGATCACTTGATTGGAGCACCCCGGGGGGTGTGGTCGACCCGGGCGAAGAAGTGCTCGAGGCGTTGCAACGCGAAGTGATCGAAGAGACAGCCGTGATCGTCGACGGCTGGTCGCAGCTGCTGTACACCGTTGACGTCGATTTCGTCGGCAGCGACATGACCTTGCACGCGCAGGTGTTTCGCGCCCATGGGTTTGCTGGCGAACTGCACGTCGACGATCCAGATCATGTCGTTGTCGACGCATGTTGGGCTGACAGCATTGCGGCACAGACGCTGCTCGAAACAAGCCCGCCGTGGGTGCACGAACCGCTTCTGCACGAGCTCCGGTCAGTGCTTGCGGGGCGTGATCCAGAAGCGCCCTCTCCATCACCGTGGACGTACCGCGTCACCGGCAAGCCCGGTGGTTTCGTCACCGAACGCGTGCAGACTCCCGACTGAGCCAGCCAGCTATGTCCTCTCGCACAATCGTGCACCTCGACATGGACGCATTCTTCGCGTCGGCCGAGTTGCTACGCCGACCCGAGCTGCGAGGGCAACCAGTCGTCGTTGGCGGGGCCGGACGCCGCGGTGTTGTCGCCGCCGCCAGTTACGAAGCTCGCTTCTACGGAATCCGGTCCGCAATGCCATCATCGCAGGCCCGACGTCTTTGCCCTACGGCGATCTTTTTGCCAGGCGACCACACGTACTATCGCGACCTAAGCAGCCAGATCATGACGATCATGGCTCGGTTCACGCCCCACATCGAGCCCCTGTCACTCGACGAGGCGTTCCTCGATGTGACAAGCGGGCGCCGCCTGTTCGGCGACGGCAAGGCCATCGCTTCGAAACTGCGCGAAACAATTTTCGCCGAGGTGGGCTTGTGGTGTTCGGCCGGTGTCGCCCACAACAAGTTCCTGGCCAAGCTCGCGACCGAAGAAGCGAAACCGAAGCCCAGCCGTCAGGGCCCGATTCCTGGCCTTGGCGTGTTTGTCATCAGTCCAGGTAACGAACTCGACTACCTGCACCCGTTGCCAGCCCGGGCCCTGTGGGGCGTTGGACCTGCAACCATGATCAAGCTTGCTGGACTCGGCATCGTGACCGTAGGCGACATCGCCGCGCTTCCTGTCGAGACGCTGGTCTCCGCAGTCGGCAAAGCCTCCGGTGCTCACCTGCACGCACTCGCACACGGCCGTGATGACCGGGTCGTCGAGTCTGAACAGCAGGCCAAGTCGATTAGCCAAGAGCAGACCTTTGAATTCGATCAGCACGACCAAGGCGAGCTGAACCGCCACATCGTGCGCATGAGCGATTCGGTTGCCGGCCGACTACGCAAGAGCGAGCTCATGGCGCGTACCGTGAGCATCAAGGTGCGCTTTGGCGACTTCACCACCATCACGCGTAGTGCAACGCCACCCCAAGCAACCGACAACAGTCATGAAATCTGCAAGTTGGCGCAGGCGCTTCTGGCCAAGGTGGATATCAGCCAGGGCGTGCGCCTGCTGGGTGTCGGAGCGAATGGGCTCGAACAAGAGCAGCATCGACAACTCACGCTCGACGACGCCGCTGAGCAGTCTGGTGACCGGGCTGACTGGCGCCTGGCAGACGAGGCGATCGATGAGATCCGGCGACGCTTTGGCACTGACTCGATTGGTCCTGCGACGCTTGCCAAACCAGGTGACAAGCTCAAGGCCCGTGAGCGCAACGAAAACCCTTGGGGCTAATTTCTCCTGGACCGCGTTGTCGATTCTCGTGGGCTGTGGGATGATGTACCGGTGCCGCTTTCAGAGGACGAGCAGCGAATTCTTAGCGAGATAGAGGAAAGGCTCTACGAGAGCGATCCCAGTCTCGCAAAAGAAGTCGGGTCGACAACCGTTTACACCGCGCCTCTTCGAAGCGTGCGGTGGGCGACCTTCGGTTTCTTCGTGGGTGTCATCATCATGGTCGTCACTCTCTCAACAAGCTTCTGGCTGGCATTCATTGGATTCCTGATCATGTTGGGCACTGCGCTTGTGTTCGAGCGAGGTGCTCGATCGTTGGGCAAGGTCGGGATCGATCAGATCGCGCAAACCCTGCGCGGTGGTCCCGGTCGCGGCGGCCTTTCTGAGCCAGCGCAGCGCCTACGTGACCGACTCAAGAACGACGAAGACGTCTAGCCACAGCTCCATCGAGCCATTCCGGTTCGTGCGACGGTCGTTCATCTTCTAGATATTCGACACCTGCAGCGCGTGTGCGCGTGAGCCACATGGCTCAGCCGTCCCAACTGTGCTGCAGAGCTAGCAGCTGCTGCAGAGCTAGCAGCTGCTGCCGGTGAGGCTAGGCGGTTGCGCCCGAGGCCAGACGTTCGGCCAGCTCGCCGACGGGGTCGCTAAACGACAGAAGCGGGCGAGGGTCGATTTCACGCATGCTGCGCTCAGGCCAGGACGTCTCCGCCTCGAGCGCCTTGCGAATGGTGATGGCGAGATTCTGGGCTGTGTCCGCCTGCTCAGCAGTCGGCGGCGTGGAGCGGTACGCAGCTGTGATCGTGAGGATGGTGAGCTCACCAAACGCAGGGTGCGTAGCTGGCAGCTCACGCTGAACCCGTTCTGCGTATTCGTGGAGTGATTCGGTCTCAAACGGTGGCGCGCCGTGATCTTCGAGCAGGTCGACACTGGCGGCCCATGCCAGCGTTGTGAGCCGTCGAGGATCGGTGCCAACGCGCGCTGCATGACGGCGGCGACGTCTCCGCTTGAGTGCCGGAATGCCGAACACCCACAACAGGACAGCCGCGACACCAAGGAAGATGTTACGGATCAGGTTCGACGACGACTCGGCTACCGCTGGCACCATTTCGGGTTCTTCGGGTTGCACTGGCTGCTCAAGCTCTTGAGCTTGGTCTGGGACCGGTGTCGGTGTTGGAGGCACTGCGTCCTGCGCACTTGCGGCGTCTTCGGGAACGGCCTCGGCCTCTTCTGTCTGCGGTGACTCGGCAGAGAACGAGTCCTGCGCCTCAGGTAAACCGGTGTAGTCCGAAGCATTAGGTGCGCCGCGGCCAGGCGTTGGCTCGAACGAAACCCAACCTGCGCCCGAGATAAAAACCTCGGGCCATGCATGGGCGTGCTTGCCGCGAACGATGTACCGATTCGGGTCTGTCGGATCCTGATCGCCTTGGGTGTAGCCAATTGCGACCCGGGCTGGCAGGCCTATCGACCGGGCCATGGATGCGTATGTCCCAGCGAACTGTTCGCAGTAGCCACGCTTGACCTCAAGGAAGTCTTCGAGCCGCCGGATGTCGTGACCCTTTGCGACATCGATGTCGTACGCGAAGTTCTCTTGGAAGTACTGCTGCAGTGCGTAGGCCTTCTGGTACGGGTCTGTCATGCCCGCAGTAAGGCTCTCGGCGGTCGAGCGAGCGAGCGGGCTGTAGTCGTCGGGCAGATTTAGATAGCGGCTATCCACCTGTTCGTCGGTTTGCGCAGCGAGCCGGGTAAGCATCTCACCAGTGAACGAGGGGACTTGCGACGTGACCGTGTAACTCAGACCATCGGCGACATCGTTGTCGTTGGTGTCGACGATGAACGTTGCGCTCTCACCCTCATAGTTGACACCCGTTGTGCCGTGATTCTCAAACGCAGTTGGCAGATAGGCGGCGGGAGCCCAGACCTGGTTGATACCCGCGATCTCAAAGGTTTGGCGTACGAGATCTACAGGGGCGTCGCTCGGGTAACCAACCGGTAGCTGGTCGTCGGCGGAACGGTACTGACCCTGTGATCGCCAGAGCGCGCCATCAAACACATCGAGGGCTGCAACACGCCAGTACGAACGCTGGTTGGTTCGAACCGTAAACATGACTTGGTCGCTCAACTCGGTCAGTCTCGGCTGAATCTGGACCAGCGGCGAGATGACTTCGAGCGGCTTGTTCTCTTGGCGGTTCTCGTCGCCGATCTCAACAAGAGGAGCGGAATCGGCGCCGGGGACTGACGGGCCGCCAAGTATCCCAATCGCAGCAGCAATGAGGGCCACTATTCCGCCAGCGATCATGAGAGACAGATACCCGCGGCCAGGCCCTTGATCGAGCCAGACGCCATCAGCGGCGCGAGCAGCAGACCGGTGAGCGAGCAGGAACAAGACCCCGCACACCAGCGCCGTCGCAGTGGTGGACAGCCGTTCCTCGTTCGTGCCAAGTAGCGAGACAAAGACCAACATGCCGATATAGGGGACCAAGGCTTGGCCAGGTGCGAAGACTCGGAACGCCGCCCAATCTGTAGCGAATGCGATGAGCCATAGGCCCAGTGACGACACCACCAAGAAGCCTGTGACCGGCGGAACCGGCGCTTGTAAAGACGCAAACAAGTCGCCAGCCTGATTCATGTCGATTCGGAACTGCTCGATCGTGGAGGAGGTCGGCACGATCGCAGCGAGCGCTGACGATGAGTAGTGAATGGCGACCACTGCAGATGCGGTTGCTAGCAGCGACATCAGCGCGCTGGTTGCACTGCCGAACCCGAACCACCGCATAGCGATGAGCACGCCGTGTGCGACAAAGGCAGTGAAGATCAAGGGAGCGGCAAAACTGTTGTCAACGAAAATACGGCTCAGCATGAAGATGGTTGCGATCGATGTGGCGACCAGCAACACCTCAGACGCAAGCCACACCCATCGCAACTTCTGGTTGGTATTCATCGGCGGTTCCGAGCCGCAAGGCCGACACTGCTGTTCCATGCGGCGGCGAAGTCCTCGCCCGGCTGTACGTCGATCATGCGATTTGAAGGTACTCGAATGCTCGCCATCTTTTCCTTCGCCCCACCGGGGATGAACCGCACCACGAACGTGCTGCTCGCACCGCCTGGATTGGTCGGCATTGTTGCGATCATGGTCTCGGCATCTCGGGAAACAACCATGGCTCCTGCCTCTGCGCCACTACGGCCCAGGCGAAATGGCAGCGACGCCGATGCCGCAGAGCTTTGCTCAATGAGGGCAAGCGCATCGAGAATCGCATCGAACCCAACCGCAGAATCTGCTGTCATATCAAGCCCTGCGGTCGTCACAAAGCGAACGCGGTCGCCGCGCTTGCTGCAAGCGATCATGATGCTCGCTGCCGCTGAGACCATCAGCTCAAACGTTTCAGAATCCGCAGCGACTGCCCGTACGTCGAGCACCACAAGCGAATGACCATGCTCGGGCACATGCTCGGTGCGCACCACGAGCTCACCTCTGCGAGCTGAGCTCGGCCAGTGGACCTTGCGCAGGTCATCACCGATTGCGTACGACCGTAGCGACGAGAAATCATCACCATTTTCACCGACTCGATTTGGGGAGCGGTCGAGTTCATGAGCCATGGCTCCGCCTGGTTGCGGAGGAGCAACGATCTGGTCGATCCGGGGGAGCACGAGTAGATGGGTGTCCGGTGCGGTAGTGCGTAGTGAGGAAGCCAAGCCAAAGGGATCCGTTACCCGCGTCTTCATTGGTCCGATCTCGACTCGACCGCGCCGTTCTGTCGGTACTCGGTAGCTAGCTCGGGTGCTGGCGTTGCGTCGGATCGGCGGCACATTCGCGTCGGCGCGCACCGTGCCTTCAACCTCATCAGTGATGCGTGCCACCGGCGTCGGGATCATGCGGTGGTTGGCAAGGTTGAGGGTGATGGTGCTCGACGACCCAGCGTGTAGTCGAGCTGGCTCTACCGCTCGGGCAACCTGCAGTGATCGCCAGTTGAGCAGCACCCAGATGACTGCGCACACCACAAGGGCGAGCATTGCCGCTGCCACGACGTACAACTCAAAGATGCCGAAGATACGCCCGGCAGCCAGGCAAATTGCAGCCGAAACGGCTGTCGCTATCCCCGTGCGGGTAGGCATCGACTGGAGCTAGGCCGTGCCAGCTGGCAGAACCTGCAGGATCTCGTTAACGATTTCGGTCGAGGTCACGCCACGGAGTTCAGCATCGTGGTTGAGGAGCAGGCGGTGGGAGAGCACATGCGGCGCCAGCGCCTTGATGTCGTCAGGCGTTGCGAAACTTCGACCAGCAGCAGCAGCGCGGGCTCGAGCCATACGCTGCAACGCAAGACCAGCACGCGGCGACGCCCCCAAGGTCAACGCCGGGTGACGGCGAGTGGCGTCGGTGATGTCGATTAAGTAGCCCTGCAGAGCAGGCGATACATGCACGGACTTGACCGCACGAATCATGGACTGCAACTTGCGGGTGTCTGTCACGGGTTTCACGTTCGCAAGAAGATCGGTGCCACCGTGTGACTCAAGAATCTCAAGTTCGGCCTCTCGCGAGGGATACCCCACCGATACCTTTACGAGGAACCGGTCAAGCTGGCTCTCAGGGAGCGGGTACGTACCCGCATGCTCAAGCGGGTTTTGTGTCGCTATAACCATGAAGGGCTGCATTAGCGAGCGGGTCGAACCATCGACGGTGACCTGACGCTCGGCCATTGCCTCGAGCAGGGCCGACTGTGTCTTGGGCGAGGATCGGTTGACCTCATCGGCTAGGACGATGCCGCTAAAGATAGGGCCAGGTCGAAACTCGAACTCGTGGGAGTCGCGGTTCCAGATTGACACGCCAATCACGTCGCTCGGCAACAGGTCGGGCGTGAACTGCACCCGGCCAAATGGCACATCTAGCGTTGCTGCCAACGCCTTGCCGATCGTCGTTTTGCCGACTCCCGGTGCGTCTTCGAGCAGCACGTGACCCTCCGCTAGGAGTGCAAGCAACGTGAGCTGTACGACATCACGCTTGCCCTTAATGACTTGTTCGATATTGGCTGTCATCGAGCGAAATAGATCGGTAAACGATTCAACGCGCGTGGTTTCAGCTACTTGTTGGCTCACGAGTCCTCCGGCCGGCATCTGGAGAACGATAGCCAACGCGCTGACGCATTCCGGGGCGCGCCCTATGCCGGGTAGATTCTTGGCGTGAATCTCTCTCCGCTGCGCATGGCCGGTTTCATGGCAAGAGTCGGCGTTGCCGTTCTAAAACGGCCACACCTGTTCGGCACAGCGATTCGGCAAGTGCGAACGCTCGCTCCTACCCGCTGGTGGTCCACCGGCTGGCGGCTGCCGATGCCGAGCAGCGATTACCTCGAGTTTCGCCAAGTAACCCTGTCTGGTGATCCGGACTCGCTTCCTACGGTTCACGACGTGCTGGTGTGGCTTGAATGGTGCCGCTCGATGCGGGCCTTGCCCGGACGCCCGAGCTGACATTGGCAATGGCGGTTGAGCGACACGAGTTTCATGGTTCGGCAGAAGAACTTCATGCGTTACCGATGCCAACGAGTGGCGACACTGGTCAGCTGTGGCAGCTACGACCGCACGGGCCAGCAGTGGTCATGGGCAGCGCTCAACGGCCGGAGCAATTCAATAGTGTGAGGCTCGCTGAGGACGACATTGACCTGGCGCCTCGCCGCAGCGGGGGAGGAGCGGTGTTCATTGCTCCGGAATCGGTGCTGTGGGTCGACGTCGTAGTGCCACGAAGTAACGATCTGTGGTCAACTGACCTCGCGGAGACGTTCTTGCGAACCGGAGCGATCTGGCAGCAGGCATTACGTTCGTGCGGAATCGAGGCCGACATGTGCGTCACCTCTCCTAAACGCACCGAGGCGGCTCGGCTGGCGTGCTGGGCTGGGATTGGGTGGGGCGAGCTCGCTGTCGATGGATCCAAGGTGCTTGGACTTTCCCAACGCCGCACGCGGTGGGGTGCTCGAGTTCAGGCAATGCTGGTGCTTGATGCGTCGGCTCAACGGGTCGCCGACTACCTAGTAGCGGATCATCAATCGGTAGTTCGAGATGGCATTGGTGGCGCGCACCTTGCAGCGGTGCGGCGGGCGCGAAGCAGTCTTGTTGCTATAGAAACGGCACTGCTGGCCTGCTTTGCCGCGCAAACGAGCTAGCGAACGAGCTCTTATCGATCTGGTCGATTGGTTCTTTGCCGTCGGGATCAATGAATACCAGCCAGTAGTCACATGCCTGCGTGAATCCAGCGAATGAGCAGCTTGCGGCGGTATCGACAAAGAACTGTTGATCACTCACGAGCTTGATGTGGGTGTTGTAGGTGCGATCGAGGTGTTTGCGGAGATAGTCGACGTGTAGGTCGGTCAGCTCGTGCCCGTGAGCGGATTCGAAGATTGGAAAGTCGCGTAACCACTTTGCTCGCTTGACCTTTCGGTCAATGTCTTGTGCTCGGCTGGTGGTTCGGGCAGCCACA
>Ga0209828_1003613_pt1 | contig 11653 bp, 13 predicted proteins | sample MaitaG_FD_187429 | JGI IMG/M metagenome (GOLD analysis project Ga0209828, IMG submission 187429) | Marine algal microbial communities from Maine, USA - Maine_Asex2 metaG (SPAdes) (version 2) | ecosystem: Host-associated > Algae > Red algae > Unclassified | place: Maine, USA | collected 2015-01-05
TATTTGGATGCATCGGTAGACGACCGCAATCGAGTGCTTGATCAGACTGCGGCCGCCTTTGACACGCCGTTCTGGACCCTCGCCAACCTGTACGGCAACTTTGTGGTGATCGACCATGAACTTGCATCGGGCCAGCGGGCAGTCACGATCTATGCTCATCTGTCCGAGGTTGGCCCTGAGATCTTGCCCGGCCAGTTGGTAGACAGCGGAGCGCCACTGGGGTTCGTAGGGAACTCTGGTACCTCGGCAGCCGCTGATGGCATCACGAATAACCACGGATCCGTGCATTTGCACTGGGAACTCCATATCAACGATCGTCCGATTGGCTACCTCGAAGATCCGACAGACACCGAGCCGCTGTACCAACAGATTCTGTGCACCCCCGACAATCCAATCACCACGGTCGGCTGTTAGCGGGCAGGCTTGTTCCCAAGACAATCCAGATTTCTCACTGGACCGTCGATCAGCGCTGCTCGACCACCCAACCGTCGAGTGCGGCCGTCGCCCGCCAAGTTTGCCCCTAAAACTCGATGTAAACATTTTATTGACAGGCCATAACGTCAATGTTATGTTTACACATGGCCTCTGCTGGCAACGCTGATCTCGACGACCTGCGGGTGCTCATCGCTGCCCTTGAAGACTTGAACAGAGATCCGGCAGGAAGTGGTGAACCTCCACAGCTAGCAGCAACACAGCGAGTTGCCATCACGATGGAGTTGAAGACTCTGGTTGATCAGGGACTACACGACTCTGTTGAACAAGCCCGACAACACCATGTTTCGTGGCAGGAGATCGGCGACCTGCTGGGCATTAGTAGGCAGGCGGCGTTTCAGCGGTTCCGCAACCCCGATGACCCAAGAGGAAACAGTCATATGCGAACGAAAAGCAACAACGCCCTCATCCCAAAAGCCGAGGGCATCTACTACCAACTCCAGGCAGACGACTACGAGGTCGTCGCCCAACAGATGACGTTCGTCGCTCGACGAGCGCTCACCGAGCAGAAGGTTATGGGCGTATGGGCAGACGCCCAAAGAATGCTCGGTACCTTGGAATCGCTCGGTGAGTCTTTCGTTCGTCCTTCGGGCCGCAATGCCGTAGTGGTTGAGACGCCGCTCTCCTTCGAAGGAGGCGACCTCGTTGGCCGGATTGCCTACAACAAACGCGACAAAATCGCGGGCATGCTCATCATGAGGCCCGAGGACATCAACTCGGCCCCGTTCTAGGCAAAGCACATCTGCTGATTGCGCAGTTTTCGATCCTCAGCAAGCGCTAGCCGCGGCGACGTTTATCGGAGTTGAGGAACTTCTCCATCTGGCGGCGGTCTCGTTTGGTGGGGCGGCCAGCGCCAGCTGAGCGTTCGGCCCAAGCGGCGTCGATCCGTTCATTCATCGACCTTGGTTTCGGCTTAGCCTCTTCGGGCGTCTCATCGGTGAAACACTCTTCGGCAGCTGCTGCTCCAACTCGTTTCTCGATGACCTTGTCGATCTTGAAGGTGCTCGAAAAGCCGCGCTTGCGCGACACCAGAACGTCGCCGACTTGGACCCGATGGGCCGGTTTTGCCGGCGACCCATTGATTCGGATCCGGCCACTTGAACACGCCTCGTTTGCCGCAGAACGCGTCTTGTAGATCCGCACCGCCCACAGCCATTTGTCGACTCGCACCTGACCGGCCATTGCAGGCTCAGTTCTCCCAGAAGCGGAACTCGCTCCACCCAAGGGCCCGGGCCTGGAAAATCTCGGACCCTCCAACAAGTTCGGTAATCGAGTCGGTCATCCCAAAGAACGCATCACGAGCCGCTGGCAAAAAGAAGATGGCACCGAAGACCAGATATATCCCGTACTGCCGATAGGGCTGAATTGAACGCAATGTCTGCGGCGACAGGTGCGGTTCGATAATGCCAAATCCATCCAGTCCCGGAATGGGCAGCAGGTTGAAGATCATGGCAATGATCTGGATCCAGCCCAGAAACGACAACCCAATCACCAGCAACGGCGCATCGATGATCCCGAGGCGAACCGGGAGCAAACAGATGAGCGCACACAGCCCCGAAGCAGCGGGGCCCGCCGCGCTCATCAAGCTCCGCATAGCTGGCGAACGAATCGCACCGGTGTTGATCCATACCGCTCCGCCAGGCAGTCCAATGCCGCCAATAATCAGGATGACCAATGGAAAGATGAGCGACGTGCCCATATCTACATATTTTCGGACATCGAGCGTGAGATAACCCTTGTCGACGACGGAGCGGTCGCCTCCGATATAGGCCACAATTGCGTGGCCGAATTCGTGCAGAGCCAGCGAGAGAATCCAGCCGACCAGCACGAACAAGAACATGGTGACGCCGTCGTAGCGGTACCCGCGGGCCAAGGCAATGCCCAATACGAAAGTCACCAGGACAATGGCGTAGAAGATGGGACTCGGAGCCACGACGTTGCGGCGTTGAACAGCTGTCACCGAGACAGCTTGCCTGAATACCGGGCCGAACGGGCCCTGACCTGAGAAGCGGCTCCCCGCAACAGGGTCATTACTTGCGTCGAGATCGAACGAAACTGCTGAGCCAGCGCACCAACACGCCGACTACTGCTGCAGCGGCCAGCAACAGAATCAAGGGAGCGTCAAAGCTCCACGACAAGAAACTCACTGGCACGTTGTCCAGGTTCTGGAGCACGAAGACCACGACGGCACCTATGGCGAGTGCGGCAAAGGCCAGCTTCGCTATTGCGCCAACGGGGAGACCATCGTCGTCGACCACTTGGGTGCCAAAGTCGGACATATTCGTAAAGTCGTTGTCGGCCATACTCAAGAATGCCACAGCCGCCTCCGGATGCCAGCGTTAGGTTCGGTTAGCCGTTGCGTTTTTGGATGCGAGCCCATTCGTCGCGAAGTCCAACCGTGCGATGGAACACCAAAGGCCGATCGAGATCATGGGCGAAATAGCCAATGCGCTCGAACTGCACGACGTCGCCGAGCGGCGTGTTCTGCAGCTCTGGCTCGAGCTGCGCGTCGGGAACAACTCGCAGAGAATCCGCATTGAGGTCGTCGAGTGGATCGGCGCCACCAGCCGATGGCTGCGGTGAGTTAAAGAGCCGCTCGTACAGCCGCACTTCGGCGGTCACCGCAGTGGCTGCGGCGACCCAATGCAGCGTTGCCTTGACCTTGCGACCGTCGGGAGCTTGACCGCCAACGGTCTCGGGATCGTAGGTCACGTGTACCTCGGTCACGGTGCCGTCGTTGTCGCTAACGACATCGGTACACGTGACGAAATAGCCGGATCTCAGTCGGACCTCTCGGCCAGGAGCCAGTCGGAAAAACTTCTTGGGCGGATCTACCATGAAGTCGTCTCGTTCGATCCATAGTGCGCCGCTGAAGGGCACCTGCCGGGTGCCTGCGGTCTCGTCTTCAGGATTGTTCACGACCTCGCGCATCTCGATCACCGGCTCACCGTTGTCGTTGGTTGGCCAGTTCGTGATCACCATCTTGAGCGGGTCAAGAACCGCCATGCGACGCAACGCCGTCTTGTTCAGTTCGGTCCGCACAAAGGATTCAAGCATCTCGACTTCGGTTGTGCCATTCACTCGACCCACGCTGATGTGATCGCAAAATGCCCGAATTGCTCCAGCCGGATAGCCACGACGCCGAAGACCACTCAGTGTGGACATCTGGGCGTCGTCCCAGCCTTCGACCTTGCCAGACTCGACCAGAGCTGCCAGCTTGCGCTTCGAGGTGATGATGTGGCTCAGGCCGAGGCGGCCAAACTCGGTTTGGCGGGGGCGGTCGCTCGGCAGCTCGAGCTGGTCAAGGAACCAGTCGTAGAGTTCGCGGTTGTTCTCGAACTCAAGGGTGCAAAACGAATGAGTGACGCCTTCGAGCGCGTCGCTCTGTCCATGGGCCCAGTCGTAGTTTGGGTAGATACACCACTCGTCGCCGGTGCGATGGTGAGGCACATGGCGGATCCGGTACATGAGTGGGTCCCGCATGGACATGTTCGGGTGTTGCATGTCGATCTTGGCGCGAAGTACCCGTTCGCCGTCGGCAAACTCGCCCCCACGCATGCGCCGGAATAGGTCAAGGTTTTCGGCGACAGTGCGGTCGCGAAATGGGCTGTTTGTGCCCGGTGTGGTGAAGTCGCCGCGGTTGTCGGAAATTGCTTCGGCGTCCTGATCATCTACATAGGCGAGGCCCTTCTCGATCAGACTCTCGGCCCACGCGTAGAGCTGCGCGAAGTAGTCACTTGCGAACAGAACCCCTTGGTCGCTCTCGAACCCGAGCCAAGCAAGGTCACGCTGGATTGCTTGCACGAACTCGACGTTCTCCTTCTCGGGGTTCGTGTCATCGAAGCGAAGATTGCAGGTGCCGCCAAACTCGTCGGCCACGCCAAAATTCAGGCAGATCGACTTGGCATGTCCAATGTGGAGATAGCCGTTTGGTTCTGGCGGGAAGCGGGTTTGCACTCGGCCCCCGAAGGTTCCTTGATCGTTGTCTTGGCGGATGAGATCCCTTATGAAGTTACTGGGTTCTTCGCTGGACTCTGGATTCCCGGACACCCCGCAACTCTACGGTTCGCGGCTACCGTTTGACGCTTGAATTCTCTTCCCACCCCCGGTACCGGCTACTTCGTGCGGCCACCAGAGAACACCGGTCCCGGCGTGCTCCTGCTCGCGTCCCCTTGGGGCCTGACGCCCGGGATCAAGGACAAGGCCGATGAACTCGCCGACGCTGGCTTCACGGTGTTGGCACCTGACCTCAACGACGGCGTCGTCGCGACAAGCGCAGCGCAGGCCCAGGAGCTTCTCCTGCAAGCCGACATGAACGTTGCCGCCTCGCTGGCCCAGTCATCGCTTCGCCTTCTGCAAGCCGCGAGCGCAGCGCCAACCGAACCGGTCGGACTTCTGGGCTACGGATCGGGGGCCTCGTGGGCGCTCTGGTTATCGGTCCGCTTCGCCGACCAGTGCGCAGCCGTCGCAACCTTCTACGGCGCCCAGACCATTGCGTTCGACAACACCCTGTCGAGCTACCTGCTGCACTTCGCTGAGCACGACAATTTGGTGACCGACGAAGAAAAAGCGCTCATGGGGTTGAACCTTCAGCTCGCACGGGCCGACACTCGAACCGAGCTACACCCCGGCGTCACTGCCGGATTCGCGGAACCTGGGCACCCCAATTTCGACGGGTCCGCGGAGGCGATCGCCTGGCGCCAGACGCTTGAGTTCTTCGCGGACAAACTGTTGCCAAGGCACTAATCGATGCAGAGGTTGCTCGCTGGCTATCGCTTCGAGTACGGCGCTGTTTACCTCGACAAATTCCAGTTCGTAGCGCTGCGTAGTCTCGGCGACCTCTTCGCCCGTTTCGGGGTCGAGTAGCTGTCCTTGGTCATTTCGTTCCGGCGGTAAGCCTCCCATCCCAAGTTGCCAGGCGTCGGCTTCGCCGGCACCAAAGTAAGCTTGGTTTCAAGTGATCAACGCAACACCATCCCGATCGCGGCGTTAGTGGAGTGTTGTGATGAGTCGTATGAGCGAAGCAGACCATATGGAGATTTGGACTCGCCTTGAGGACGGGGAGACCCTGACGGTGATCGCTGAAGCGTTGGATCGGGCGTTGACGACGATCAGCTCCTTCGTTATTCGCCACGGTGGTCACCGGCCAGCGGAGCCCAGGCCGTGGTCAGACAAGAGGATGTGCCTTGCTGATCGGGAGGAGATTTCACGTGGCCTTGTGGCGCAGGAATCGTTTCGATCGATTGCCAGGCGCATCGGGAGGGCTCCGTCGACGGTGTCTCGCGAAGTCAAACTCAACGGCGGTCGCAGCGATTATCGGGCCGTTGATGCTGAGGCCACGGTGCGGGAGCGTGCCCAGCGCCCGAAGAAACGGCGGCTCGAGTCTGACGCCAGGCTTAGGAAGGTTGTCGAAGCTGGCCTGGATGAGTTCTGGTCACCTACCCAGATCTCCAAGACGCTTGTTGAGGAGTATCCAAACGATCCTCGAATGCGGGTCAGTCCTGAGACGATCTACGAGGCCATCTATCAGGGTGTTGTTGATCGCCAGCCGCAGAGGTGCCTTCGAACCAAACGTCCACGGCGGGTTCGTCGTCACCGTCGTAGGGCGACCGGACCTGGCGTTATCAAGGACAAGTTGATGATTAAGGATCGACCCGCCCATATCGAGCATCGCCTCGAGCCGGGGCACTGGGAAGGCGATTTGATCGTTGGTAACCACACAACTGCATTGGCCACTTTGGTTGAGCGGATGACTCGCTACACAGTGCTCGTTCAGCTGCCAGGCAAACGAACCATGGGTGCGCTCAACGAGGCCCTCACGAGCGTCTACACGCAGATGCCAACTTGGCTCGCACGGACGCTTACCTGGGACCAGGGTAAAGAGATCGCTGGACATCTAGCACTGAGCGAAGCGACCGGCCTCGATGTGTATCTGTGCGAACGATCAAGTCCATGGCAGCGAGGAACGAACGAAAACACGAATGGCCTACTCCGACAGTGGTGGCCAAGATCAACCAACTTCTACACACTCGATCCGACCGAAATCGCCCGGGTCCAGCTGTCGCTAAACAATCGTCCCCGAGAATGTCTCAACTGGAAGTCACCAGCCGCCCTATTGAAAATCTGACCAGCTGATTAGCGCCGATGAGAAGAGTCGTCTCAAGCTACGACTGGCAGTAACGGTGGCACTCGACGGTGTCGTGATTATCGTACTCTAGATCGCTCATCCCCAACTTGACCCAACGCCACCACTTCTTCACCCACACCTGCAGCCCGGAGCGGAACACCGCCTCGACGAAAGCGTCGACCCGGTGCGATCGCCGATCTAGCCGAGCAATAGCCAGCTCACGCGGCAAACATCCACGTGCGGTGGCGCCAATGGGACAAAATGCGCGGCGGAGCAGTAGCGACACCCTGGCCGATTGGGGTCACCTGTCGGGGCGTAGTTCGTTCAACGTGAGACTGTCACTTGCTTCTACTGACTTGGTGCCTGGGCTAGCAATTGCAAGACCGTCCACCAATGGGAACGTGACACGGTCGTTGTCGTCCACGATGCCGAAGAGCCCGCCCTCTTCGATGCCGACGTGCACGCCAGGCAGGTACGCGAACGTGCCAGCCTCATAGAGAAAGAATACGACTCGGTCTAGCGAGCCAAAGTCTTTCTTGATCTCGTCGAACGTGGTTTGTGGCCCGAAGAACACCCCGACGGTGATTTGTTTCTCGCTGGGTTGTCCGGCGAGCGTCTCGATGACGTTTACCGTGAAGTTTGCCGTGTTGCCTTGTGACTCGGGATCGCCAAACGGCAATACGATGGTCTCGCCGTTGCCGGTTGCTAGCCAGGCTGCACCAATGCCTTTCTCGACGGCGGTAATCTCGCCGACCACGACGGCGGGGTTGTTTGGCATTCGGCCCGTGTCGATTAGCTCGGCCAAGCCTTGCACAGAGTCGTAAGGGCGTTCTCTATCTGAGCCAGCGCCGCTGGCCCTTATGTCGTCGAACGCGGCACCACCGCCGCCACATGCAGCGGCGAACGTCGCCAAGGCGAGCACTACAGCGAGCAACGGGTTTCGAGTGGTGCTTTTCATGGATTGATCCTTACCAAACAAAGTTGATCATGTCGTTTACCTCGTGCAACGAGTACTTCGGAACGCCACTACTCGCTGGCGTTTTCATGCACGAATCGTGATTGCCAACGTGATAGTTGTGCGATATGCCGAACACGTGGCCAGTCTCGTGACAGAGCAACGTGCGACGGGCTTCCCAGCTCAAACCGTCGGTGTGGTGGTTCGTTATCAACACTCGGTGTTGGTCGCAGAATGAGCTGACAAGCAGCATGCATTGGCTCGTGCCAACAACACCACCGCCGGTAGGCGACTGCTTCCAATTCTTGCCGCAGAAACCGACATCCCAATATGAGTCGTAGTACCGAACGTCAGCGCTGCTGTTATACACCTCGACCGCATGTAGGTCGGTTGGCTTGACTCGCTGATTTGCCACCCAACTTACGGCGCTCGATACGTTCGCCTTTAGCGAGACCTTCTGATAGTGCAACGTTGAATCCCATGACGGCATCATGTTTAGTTGGCCACAACCGGTGTCGCTGGTGGCCCCGACGATGTAGTTCGCATCAGCTGCGGGCGCTGGGAATAATTACCCGAGCAACGCAACGACGAGAGCGATTGCGAATAGGACCATTTTGCGTATTGCCATGAAGCGAACGTTAGTCCAATCCGGGCGACCTTACAATCACGCCTCGGTGTTGCGTTGACCACTTGAAACCAAGAAGGAATTGGTACGCACAACCGCCGAAAGTCCCCAAAAGGAATACCCTTGACCTGTCCACTATCGTGGCGAGTACGACAACTACCTGGGGGATCACTTCTCGTGATGAACATCGGCCATTTCTTGACCAAGCGGGCAAATCGGGAACCACGCACAGAAGCCATCTTCGATGTTGCGACAGACCGTCGCTTTACTTACGCCGAACTCGACCACCGCAGCAACAAGGCAGCCCACGCGCTGGCCGGCTCGGGCGTTGGGCCGGGCGACCGCGTTGGACTGCTGCTCATGAACGGCGTGGAGTTCGTAGAGACGTTCTTTGGCGCTGCGAAACTTGGCGCTGTCAATGTGCCGTTGAATACCCGCCTGGTCGCCGATGAGCTTGAATTCATACTCAAGGACTCTGGCACCACCCTCTTGCTCTTTAGCGAGGAATACGGCGAGCTGTGTGCCGAGCTCGCATCACGAGGCGACAAGACCGACGTCGGCACCTGGGTCCAAGTAGGCGGAACGCCGGCAGACGGCGTGATCAACTACGACGAATGGGTCGGCGCTGCCGACAACGCTGCGGTTCCCGCTGGCTCAAGCGACGATGACCATGTCTTCATCATGTACACCTCGGGCACCACCGGCTTGCCCAAGGGCGTGATCCACAGCCACAACACTGTGATGTGGTCGATCCTGACCGGCACCGCAACCTTGGACTTCCGTCTTCAGGACCGGTTCTTGAACTCGCTCCCGCTGTTCCACGTTGGGGCGCTGAACCCTGTCCTCAGCAACGTGTACGCCGGCGGCACCACCGTGCTCATGCGAGCCTTCGACCCAACCGAATCCTGGCGCCTGATCAGCGAAGAAAAAATCAATTCCACGCTGATGGTGCCGGCCATGTTGCAGTTCATGCAGGCCACCTACAACCCCGAGGCCTACGACCTGACTTCGCTCCGCTGGGTCCTGAGCGGCGCTGCGCCAGTACCGGTGAGCCTGATCGAGGCCTATGCCGCTATGGGCGTTGAGATTCACCAGGTCTATGGCCTCACCGAAACCTGCGGGCCGGGCTGTGTGATCATCGGCGACGACGCAATGAGTAAGGTCGGATCCACGGGTCGCGCCTTCTTCCATGGTGGCGTGCGAGTCGTTCGCGAAGACGGCACCGACTGTGATCCTGGCGAGTCCGGCGAGGTCCTGTTGTCAGGACCAAACATCATGGTTGGCTACTGGAACCGGCCCGAGGCAACGTCGGAGAGCATCATCGATGGATGGCTGTATACCGGCGATGCTGGTGTGCTCGACGAAGACGGCTTCTTGACGATCGTTGACCGCATCAAGGACATGCTCATCTCGGGCGGCGAAAACGTATACCCCGCCGAGCTTGAGAACGTGCTGCTCAGCAACGATTCGATTGCCGACGCTGGCGTCATCGGCGTACCGTCGCAGAAGTGGGGCGAGTCACCCTTGGCTGTTGTCGTCAAGAGTGGCGAGATCTCCGCCGAGGATGTCATTGCATTCTGCGATGGCAAGCTCGCTCCTTACAAGCGGATAAAGGTTGTCGAGTTTGTCGACGTGATCCCTCGCAATCCCAGCGGCAAGATTCTTAAGCGGGTCTTGCGAGAGCAATACGAAGCCATCGAGCTCGACTAAGCAACAGTGGTCTCACCATGATCGACGCTCCCATCCTTTGGCGCGAGCGGCAAGGCGAAGTCGTACATCGGGGTTAACGGCAACCGGGTTGCCGACAAGTTCCAACATTGGCAGGTCATACCAACTGTCGCTATAGGCAAAGCTGGCAGTCAGGTCCACTGCGCTCCTGGCTGCCCAGCTAGCGACCGCCTGGGCTTTGGCTTCGGCCCAAAGGTACGGCGAAGCGTTCGTTCCGTCGTAGGTCCCATTGGGGGAGTTGTACTGGGTGCAGACAACGTCGTCGAAGCCAGCCCTCGCGGCAAGAGGAGCCGCCAATTCCTGGGGTGCTGTCGTTGCCAGCACGAGCACAGTGCCGGCGGCCGCGTGGCGGTCACATTCGGCCTGCGCCTTGGGCAAAATGTTGCTCGCAAGCACGTCTGCCGCCAGCCGTCCGGCCAGCTCGACCTTGGCTATGGGCTGGCCTTTGAAGAGCCTCGCCGCGTGGCGACCAAGCCGCATGCTGAGCGGGTCTTCGCCAAAACGTTCATAGAGGGCAAAGTACGCCGCTTGGCCCGGTGGCGCTGGGAGTTCAATCCCGACATCGTGCAACATCGACCCGAATGTCTGGGCACTTGATCCGGCGATCAGCGTGCGATCGAGATCAAAGACCGCAGCGGTGCTCATCACGGCAATCGTACGAGACCGGCAGCCACTACACGCCGCACGACGCCGTAGGTCGCAAGAAAACGAAAGAAGGAGCTGGCATAAAGCCAACTCCTTCGAGACCGAGCTCATTGGGGGGAATGTGCTCGGGCCTTACAGATCATCAGAGCTTGGGGGGAAGCTCTCCGATTGCGTTAAAGAGATTGTGAAACACTTCACGAAGTTTGTCCAACGCCTGCTTCCGATATTGACTATCTGATTGAGTGATACTGTAACGTTGCAACATTCTCCAAGAGCGAACGTTATTGGAGAATTCCCGGCACCTACAGCTCGCTCTCACTCCTTGCACGAGCGAAAGGCCTCTCGAACCATGGATCTTCGACAACTACGCTCTTTCCTCGCGGTAGTCGATCACGGTTCGTTTTCAGCCGCCGCCGATGCCTTGTTTACGGTGCAGTCCAACGTTTCGGCGCACGTGGCCCGGCTCGAGGCCGAGCTCGGTACCACGTTGCTTGATCGGCGCAGTCGGCAACTGACCCCCGCCGGGGTCATCGTTGATCGGCGTAGCCGAGAGGTCGTACTTCAGCTGGTGGCCATCACCGAAGATCTCGCCGCAATCGAAAATCGAATCATTGGCGAAGTCGTATGCGGGACGACGCCATCGATTGGTCTACGGATCGTTCCGCCGACCCTCGCTCGCGCCACAATCGACCTTCCCGAAGTCTCCGTTCGGGTTGCCGAGGCCCACTCTGGCACGCTCGTAAACCAACTGCTGGCTGGCGAAATTGACCTTGCGATCACCACCGATGCCAGCAACCCTGACCTGAGGTCCACCCCACTGTTTACCGAGGACATCGTGGCGGTTGTGTCGAACGGGCATCCTCTCGCATCACAACCGTCTGTCACGTTGCGCCAGCTGGCGGAGACCAAACTGCTCCTGCCGCTGCAAGATAATCCACTCTTCGACCATATCTTGAGCGCCTTTGCTCAGGGCAATACGACGGTAGGGCCGCGACTCGAAGTTGGCAGCAGCGCCCTGGTACAAGCAATGGCGGCCGCCGATGTAGGCGTGGCCCTAATCCCGGCAACCGCGGCCGCTGAT
>Ga0209828_1003619_pt1 | contig 11642 bp, 8 predicted proteins | sample MaitaG_FD_187429 | JGI IMG/M metagenome (GOLD analysis project Ga0209828, IMG submission 187429) | Marine algal microbial communities from Maine, USA - Maine_Asex2 metaG (SPAdes) (version 2) | ecosystem: Host-associated > Algae > Red algae > Unclassified | place: Maine, USA | collected 2015-01-05
TTTCCATAGCGGTATCTCCGATGCTGTCGATCGGTGGTATTGGGTGTCCAATTCAAATCATATCCTTCCAGCCAACCGTATGGGCCATAGTCGATGGTCAATCCCAAAATCGACATGTTATCGGTGTTCATCACTCCATGCACAAAGCCAACAAACTGCCAGTCAATGACCATTTTGAGGGTCTTGTCCAAAACCGAATTGAAAAATGCGGCATACTTTTCTGGACCTTCTGAATCAATATCCGAGAAGAAATGGCTGATGGTGTAATCGGTCAATTTTTTCAGATTGACTTTATCCTTACGGCTAGCGAGAAGCTGAAAATTTCCGAAGCGCACAAAAGAAGGAGCTGCTCGACAAACGATGGCGCCTTTTTCGAAGGCTGCATTTCCATCGTACATCATGTCGCGCATGACCCGATCACCCGACAAACTCAATGAAAGCGAACGGGTGGTAGGAACACCCAGATGAAACATCGCCTCACTGCAAAGGTGTTCACGAATGGAAGAGCGCAAAACCGCCAAGCCATCTGCGGTGCGGGAGTAAGGAGTTGCTCCGGCACCCTTTAATTGCAAAGCCCAACGTTTGTCCTGATGAACAACTTCGGCCAAGTTAATGGCTCGTCCATCACCGAGTTGCCCGGCCCAATTGCCAAACTGGTGGCCACCGTAGCACATGGAATAAGGCCGAGCACCTTTCATCACTTTCGCTCCGGTAAATATGTCTCGAAACTCATCCCCTTTTTGATCCTCCACGCTGATGCCCAATTCTGCCGCCATCTCTTCCGACACATGAACTACTTTGGGATCCAGAGGAATCGTGGGAGTTACGTAAGAGAAACAAGCTTCGAACACTTGACGCGGCGCGTTGCTTAAGTCTGGATCGGCTGGAAGTTCTTTGCTAAATGTATCGTCTATGAAGAGTTGCAAATTGAATCGTTTATTGAGTTTGGATTGAGTTTGGATTGAGTTTGGATTGAGTGTAGGTTCAAGCTTTAAAATCGAAAGAACCCGTAAAATGCCAGCGGCAAAGTTACAGGTTCTAACCACCTTAGGGATCGAAAAAAAATAACATTCCGTTTTCAACTTTGACATTTTCAAAATTACTTCGTTCGAAAGCCTCGCCAAAGCCCTGCTGTGACTACGTTTTCAGCCTCGTACTTTTAAAAATCTCTTTGTTCAAAATCGGAAACTTATTTATCATCGACCCCTTACTCGTTAATTTGTGTCTATTGAATGCTCTGTAGAAACTCGATGGCTTTCTCTACATCCAAATGGAAATCATTGAAGATGACTTTATTTTCTTGATCGATGAAAATGAACCAAGGGGTTCCTCCTGTACGATAATTGTTCATGGTGGTAGAGCGATAGCGCGATTCGGCATTTCCAGCATCGTGACCAAAGGGAATTTTAAGCCGGTATTTCTGCTGCGTCTCCAACATTTTTTCCTTTGTATTTACATGAGCACCTTCAAAAACCGTTTGTAAAGCAAAAAACACAACTTGATCGTTGTCCTTTAGAGCTTCGGTCATTTTTTGTAAGGCGGGTAATCCACGACTGTGACAGCCGGGGCACCACGATTGAAAACCGTAAAGCACTTTGAATTTCCCTTCGTAATCGGCCAATTGAACGGGCGATTGCTCATCACCGTTTCCATCCACCCAATGAATGTCTTTCGTTAACTCAGGGGCCGCATGCCCTTCAATTCCATGTCGACTGTCGTGATTTGGCATTTTCTCGATCCCTAATTTATTAATGGATTCATTCGTTGGAAAAGTTGATCCAGAAGCCGACTTCTGACTGGGGAAAGCCAGTAAGCTCAAAGACAATATTGTCAAAAGAGTAAAAGCAAAGCCCTTGTTGATGGAGTTTGTTTTCGATGTTTTCAATGTTTTCAATGTTTTCATGTCTTGAGCCTTTTGTTTGATTGTCTGTTCGCTATTTTGACCAGCGAACATCTTCCGATTTGGAGAATACCATTACTGATCGAACTTTCGATGTGCCAAAATTAAGTGGGAAATACGGAAATTCTCTTGGCTTTTTTCCCGTTTTATTGTAAATATTTCCTAGCTGGTGATGACTCATATTATAAATCAATCGAGCAATCCACTCGCGAGACCCTTATCGATACTAATGCGGTGCACTTTGTCAGTTAGCGCCTCCAGGTAAAGACCCCAGCAGGCAGTACCAAAAATGCGGCGATTAAGAGAAATCGTATTCGTGTCTTCACTTAATTATTTTAGAACATGGTAATGTGTTGTTTGAGATGATTGTATTTGAGTACTTCGCCCTTGGTTGGTAAATTATTTACTAACTCTCGCCGTAGAAGCGGCTTTTGATGTAAGGATAAATTTCGCTTGCTTTCAGGTTAGTTGTAGCGGGCCCAGTTCGGATGTAAAAGTGTTCTTCTTTTCCCGTATCCAAGTAGGCGGGTGAATTGGCAGCCTTGCAATCAACTCTAAGAATTGATTGCGTTTCGCTGCCCGGAGGTCCTTCAATTGCTTCAATGGATAAATGAATGTATTTCGCATGAAGGGGACTGATTCGATCCTTGATCAGCGTGCTGATGTGCAGTAGTAAATGATCATTGCTTTCGAAGGTATCAGCTTCTAATCCAACGATGGAAGAGTCATCTGCTACACCGATCAGTAAAGTGCCACCACTCGAATTTAAGAAGGCAGCAATTGTTTTGAGTGATGCATTTTCTATGTTCTTATCTTTTTTCTGAATGTGTATATTCCACCGCAAACTCGATTTATACTCCACTTGATCATTTTCACCAATCTCCAACAGTTCGCGCGTTGAAATTTGCTCTTTGGATCGCAGGTAGCTCGTAATTTTTTTGCTCAGAGCACGAACGATCTTGAGGGCCACCTTGGGTTCTACAAATTCATCCTTAAAGAGACGAGTTCCGCATATTTGAATAACTGTCGAATCTTCCATTGCATTCGCCGAACCCGATCTGAAATCGCCGTTAATTACTGCAATTTCCCCAATCATTTGTCCCGAACTAAGCTCAATGCGTTCATTATTGGAAAGCAGTACTTCGAATTTTCCGCTCTCAATGAAAAACAAGAAATTGGGAATGCCAGCCGTGTCAAATAGTTTCTCATCTTTTTTGAAAGATTTTCTACTTACGATGTCAGCAATAGATTGCATTTCGGCCTTATCCAGGCTTTCAAAAATCGGATGTTGTGACAACTCATCTAGAATGTCTTTCAGTTCGCTGGAAGTATTCATTTGTCAATATTTAGTTGGCATGGGCCGAGATCAACTTGTACCCTGTGGAGCAAACGGGGCATGCTAGTTTATCTCCATCCTTTTTCAATCGAATGCCCGTTATACGATCTTCAATAAATTGAGACACAAATGCTTTTTGTTCGCTTTTGTTGTGGTTGATATTGGATTTGGTGAGGTCTTTTTGAGCCTGAATAAAGTCGTCATTATATGCATGGTGTCCCCAGCAATTGGGGCAAGCACCAGCCTCGATCAGATCATCATCAGTAAATACTTCAGAATTACTGTTAGAGCCGAAAAGATTTTTCAAGAAGTTCCACATGAGGTGTTGTTTAATGTTGAAAGAGCGTTTAGATTTCTATTATGGAAGATTTATAGGTCTTCCTAATTTGAGTCCTATTTTGCGCTCAATCAGAAATCCTATTACGCATCTTTTGTTCATCAAAGATCAGAAATTTTAGCTATTCTTAGATAGTCATCATTTCCCAATCATTTAACTGTTTTTCCCACTGGCAAAAGGCAGCATGAGCAAGAAGAAAATGAAGTGGGTGTTCATAGCGATAGGTTCAATATGTATGCCTAGGAGTTCGATCCAAAACAGAGTGGAAATAACCAGTCCCAAAAAGTAGAATTGGATGGATTATGGCCAAAAATTTGGGAATGCCTTCTTTATTTTTCAACACAATAATAATGTAAAGTATAGAAACCAAGCTCACTAAAATGCGCAATACCCAAACCAGTAATTGGTAGTGGCTCTCGCAACTCGCCAAGAAGAAGTAGAATTGTGGGGTTCCTCATAGTCTTTTGGAGCACTTCCGCAGCGAAGTATCGAGAGGACAACCAAGCGCTACCCACCGAAAAGGAGAACACTCCGACGATAAAAAGCAGTCTAGACAAGATAGGGCTGCTCGATTGTAACAAGCGTATCAATCCATAATATCCAGCAAAATAGAGTGGGGAAGCAGCTATGGCTAGGAAATGGCCGACTTCCGCTCTTCGTAGCGGAACTTCAAATAGCATGGAAATTTCGCCCGATGGACCTTTTGGGTCTAAGTGCAAGAGCCACTCTGCCAACCCAAGGAGGGTGGAAGGCAAAACGCCGATTAAAAGAAAGAAACGTACGCTTAATTTCATAAAAATTATTTAATACAGAAAGTTACGAAATCTGGCTCCTAGGAAATTCGTTCGAAAGACATGCTTTGGGCTCAGTAGTCGTGAAAAGTAAGTCTCTTCTGTGAAGCGAATGCTCGCTGAAAACAATGATTGATAAAATTTGGCGTTTTGGGGAGGATGGGAAAGTTTAAGCTGAATAGAATGCGTGTATGCTTGCTTATAGGCTTGCTGCCTTTTCTGCTGATCATTTTGGGCAATTTGTTGGTCCAAAATGCGGCCAAAGGCAATTTGTACTCCGAGCTTGCTGAGCTGCCCAAGAATAAGGTGGGACTGGTTTTGGGTACGGTAAAAACTTTGAAAAATGGGCGAGTGAATCGCTATTTTAAATACCGAGTTCAAGCAGCTCATCGCTTATTCGCGGGCGGAAAGATTGATTACATCTTAGTAAGCGGTGACAATGGAAATAAAGCTTACGACGAACCCACGGACTTCAAAAATGCACTAATGGATTTAGGAGTGCCAGAGAAAAAGATCATCTTGGATTATGCGGGATTTCGAACTTTGGATTCTGTCGTAAGAGCCAAAGAAATCTTTGGTCAGAATAAGCTGACCATTATCTCTCAGAAATTTCACAATGAACGTGCAGTTTATCTGGCAAAATCCAAAGGGATAGATGCGGTGGCTTTCAATGCAAAAACCTTAAGCGGTAAAAATGCATTGAGAATGCGTGTACGCGAATGGCTGGCCAGAACTGCTGCTTTTTTGGATGTGATGTGGGGCACTCAACCTAAATTTTTAGGAGAGCGAATTAAGATTGGCTAAAAAGCAGGTAGGGAGAGGCAAGCTTGACAAGTTGTTGATTAAGCTGCTTGATTATGGGACATGGAAACTTTTTCCTATATTGAATTGGAACTCGTGCGATGGGGAAATTTCTAATTTCAAAACAACTCTCTGATGCCCCTACAATTTTTTCAAATTATTTTTCTAAGCTTGTTTTTGACATTCAGCGTTGGTCAAGAAGAAGTAAAGGAAAAGAAGCCTCTATATCCTGTTACTGAATTGACTGACCCCAACATTTCTGTTATGGGAGATCTTACTAAGGGGAAGACCATGACTTTACAGTGGGCCGAGAATTCTGCTGTTGGATGTTTTCCGGGAACCCGTTTTAGGGAATATCAAGGCAATCACATTTTGTACCGTGTCAACATGCCTGCAGCCAGTGATATGAAAATTACTGTGACCCCAATCGACAAAAGCAATCGCATCAACTTCTATGCTCTACGTTTGCCAGAAGGCAACACCAGCACTCCACCGGACATGGCTCGTTCCATCAGCTGTGAAGCCGCTTATCCGATGTATGCCGGTAAGCCCAATCTCAACAAGGGCAACAAGGCGAAAAGTGTGGAGTACATGTCGATACATCGTCCATACACCATCCTCATTGGCGTAGCTGGTGCTAAAGGTGTCTTGGCTGGTCAGTTTGAACTAAAGGTCGAAACGACATCTCGTTAGCATCTTGAAGGTATAGCCCAATCCAGTAGAACGACTATTGACTACTTTCTCTGATAGTTACCACAGCTAGCACGATTTTCTACATTTTGCCGTTTCTCCATGTAACTTTGGGTCTGTCGAAAAAATGAGAGAATGAATGTGAAGTCAGCTTGGGTTTTGTCTTTTCTATTCTTGCTATTGTTGTCTGTTAAGGCAGATGCACAAAGCGATGTGTACCAGCTGAGTTGGAAGAAAGAGCTGCCCCTTTTGGCGGCCGGCTTGGGAATGAACATATGGTCATACGCGACTCAAGCGGGCTGGGAAGAATCTACGGCGGCGGATTTCGCAGCTTTGAATCAAGACGACGTTTGGTCATTTGATCGCTCAGCCATCGACAACATCAGCCCGAATGCAAAGACGATCAGCGACATAATTTTATACTCCTCCGCTACCTATCCCATACTTACTTATTTCACTGACAATTGTCGCTGCGAAGGTATCGACGTGGCCGTTTTGGCTTTGGAGACCTTGGTTTTGGTGAACGGCGTAACCGAAGTCGCGAAAACTTTGGGGAAGCGCTACCGTCCATTTACCTACCGACCCGAAGTTCCCTTGGAGGAAAAGCTAAGCAAGAATAGCCGCAAGTCTTTTTTCTCGGGCCACACTTCAGTGACGGCTGCCATGTCGGTTTTTACGGCAAAGGTGTTCATCGATTTACATCCACATTGGAAGTATCGAAACTTATTTTTGGTACCTGCACTTTTACTGCCGGCTTCAATTGGCTACTTCCGTTACAGGGCGGGCAAGCATTTCCCAAGCGACGTCATCGTGGGCTATTTCGCAGGTGCTGCAGTGGGTTACTTGGTGCCTGCCATTCACAAGCAAAAACGCCTGTCAGTTATTCCTACTACCAACAGCCTGATGCTTTTATACCAATTCTAGTAAAGCTTAACTAAAGGATTTTGTCTCATTGAAAACAGCATTGCGGAACCTTCCAATTGAAGGCTTCGCTTTTTGCTATTTCTGAGTATCAATTCACGATTAATTTCTCCAAGTATACTTTACCAGATTGAGAAGATTGTAGCTTCAATAAATACATTCCCGGCGCCAGTCCATCCACCGAAATCTCTAATTCCGATACACCGCTTTCGAGCTTTTCTCGCAAGACAGTCTTTCCAGAAAGCTCGTGTAATTCCAACTGCATTTCGCTGGTCTGGGGAGAGAATAGGAGGGTTGATACTCCCGTAGTTGGGTTAGGATAAATCGAAATCCCGAGTTCGTCTTTGCCATCAATTCCACTGGGCATATTGTCGTTATCGTCACTGGCATTATCCACGTAGCCATCGGGCTGACCGTCGCAATTTGGACCAATGCCCTCGCTGTTCGGATCACCCAAGCCATCCATGTCAAAGTCTACGTACCAGGTGGTTTCTACGTTTCCCTCGCAATCGCAGATACCATCAGGAATACCTACTCCATCGCAAACGCCGCACTCGTCCAGCTCGCCGGCACAATTGTCATCCACGTCATCTGCATTGCCGACGTAGCCGTTGGGCGCCTCGCAAGAGGAAACCGAAATGTTCGGATCACCCAAGCCATCCAAGTCGTTGTCTACATACCACATGCCTTCTGGAGTTCCTTCGCAATCGCAAAAGCCATCTAGAATTCCGGGGCCCTGGCAAACGCCACATTCGTCGGTTTCCGCCGGACAATTGTCGTTGTCGTCTAATCCATTTGCCACATAACCTTCCGGTTGTTCGCAAGCTTGAACAGTATTTTCTGGATCACCTAAATCGTCGTCGTCCACATCAATGTACCAGGTTGTTGACGTACAGCAAAGCGCAGATAGCGGATCGTATTCAATAGTTGAAATGCATTCAGGGAAAGAGATATTAACAATTGTTATAGATGGGAAAATTTCCGTAGAGAATGGCCCAAGTTCAACAGGGAGAACTGATACAGTAAGCTCTACTCCATTGTTGCTGTCCGTAATCAAAAACGGTCCGTCAATTGGATCTGGAAGTGACAACACATACGTATAGGTTTCGTTATCATCATCGCAGGTATGAATGCTATCCCAAAAATTTGGACAAGGGTAATCTTCGCTATTTAACACAGTTATGGTAGTTTGAATAGTATTGTTGCTTGGCTCGGAATCCACTTGACCATTGGGGGCCAAACATTGGAATACAATATCATAATTGCCCACTTCATCAAAATCAAACTCACCCAAATCAAATGATGTGCTTTCTCCCGACAACAAGTTTTGACTATTCAGATAGCGTACTTCCTGATTAGCACCATTAACCGACCAATGTAATTCTACGTAATCGAGGAAAGTCGGTCCGTCATTTCTGAACTGCACACGAACATTTTGAACACTTGCTCCAATCTCTGAAGCTGGCGAAAGGAATAGCTCTGCAACCACGTCCACTTCCTCGCCTAGAGAAGCAACCGTAAAGTCGAAGGAAGCAGGATTTGAATCTTCTTCGGCATTGCCAAGGTCGTTTACTGAATCAATATAAAATGTAGCGGTATAATCTCCGATGCAATAGAGAGCAGCAGAATCCAATTCAATCGTAATCGTTTGTCCTGGCTCAAGTAAAATGCTGTCCACTTGTATGAGGTCTTGCTCAAGCCAGTCAATCCACCATTCAATTTCAAGCTCAGTAACAGTGGAAGTGCCGTTATTGGTGATGGTGATTTCGAATGGAACATCCCCGGGTTCCACGGTAGTTCCTGGAGCCACCATAGAGACAATCTCCACCGATCCTCCTGCGTTTTCTGAGATCAACCACGAAAAATCCAAAGAATTATTAGGCGGATAACCGTCGGTCAATCCGTTGGGTTGAGAAATGACAATGGTGAATCCTATCTGCCCAGTAAAGTTAAAGTCAAAAACATGGACCAAGACTTCTTGGACTTCACCAGGTTCAATATTTACATCTGAAAGACTAAAAGAAATTACATCAAAACCCCAAGAGCTTTCTATGACACCTTCAAAAGAAGTGATTGGGAGGTCGCCATTATTGCTGATAAGTAAAACTAATTCTTGCTCCCCACTAAATAATTGATCGGGAATGCCTGAAAGACCTACTAATTCTATGTCAATCACTTCCGCTGTAAAGTCATTTCTTTCATCCGCTCCTATGGTCGGTGTTTCGTCTCGCACTTCGCCGTCAATGTCCCATAGTTGCGTCCAATAAGAATCTGCCGTTCCAGCATCAAAAATAAGTGGATTGTTAACGTGTAAATCTAATTCGGAGGTAAACATCGGATTACAATTAAAAGCAGTACTACTATCAGCTGCCCCCAATGAGTATTGATTGCTGGAAATTACAGTTAGCTCTCCAACTCCAATACCTTCGAAAAAATTATCTGGTACTGATGTCCATGAGAAATTATTGCCTTCAACTCCATCAACTCCATAAGTAGCAAGAATAGAATTTTCGATTATTAAATGGCTATTTACAGAAGAGGCTTCGACGCAGATAGAACCTTCTCTTGATAATAAATTACTGTTGTAAACTCGAACATCGTATAGGTTTTCGGTTTTAACAGGAACGCCTGGAACGGAGATGGTGGAAGTTGTCATAGTTAGTTTTCCAAGGCAGTATACTATGTCGAAGTCCCATCCACAGCCCATAGAAGTGAGCTGTATTCCATTTTCCATCTTACCCGATACATGAACGTTGCTTAATATTGAGTTCGGGACATCATTTAATTGGAGCCCGTTTTGGGCAGCCTCTTCAGTTCTAACGATGCATTCTGACATTTCTAGATTTCCATCTAAATAGATTCCGGTTTGCGAGAAACCTTCAAAATTAGATCGCTTGATTTTAGCTTCCGATAGTCTCAAGCTGACTTGGATACTTCCACCAAAAAATTGGCAATTTTCAATATTACATTGAATCAGATTCCCTGTATTGGATGGGTTTTCTCTATTTTCTAAAATTTGTCCTTCTGGATCGATTTGATGAAATCGACAATTCTCTATGTTTAAGTATTCTATGCTTTTGGTAATGGAAACTGCAGGCTCGCCATCACAAAAGACAATCAAATTTTCAAGATGAAGCGATTGATAAAAGCTCATTGCTGTCTCTTCTGTATGTATTTCAACCAAAGGATTGTTTTCGCCGATCCAATCAGGACCAACAATTTCGATCGTATAAGCAATAGCAGCAGGAAAAGCAGGATTTGGATTAAGGCCTGTATTGTAAATTCCTGGGTTCATTTCTAAACGGACCGTTCCTTTTTGGCCGAAATTATTAAAGGCAGTATTGACTTCTTGAAGGTCCTCAAAATCTGCTGTTGCTCCTCCAACGGTATAGGTCCCGCTCAATGCATCTTGGCAATTCGTGAACGCAATTGTAAACGGGATGCCGCAACCTTTGTGATCTCCACTTGCAATCAATTCGAACGATCCTTCCACAGCTGGGACCACTAATGATTTTAAGTCGGTCGAGTAGTGATTTACTCCTAACAAATCGGCCAAGGAGCCTTCTAGTTTTAAATCGAATGGAGTAAATTCTGAAAAGGAAAAGCCAGGCAAGAAAATAATCGAAATTTCCATAAAATTGTCGTCTATGCAGGAGTAGGAAATTTCCCAGTCGTCAGTTCTAAATTGCAGCGGATACATGAAAGCGCCTTCACTTACTTTTGTGCAACATCCTCCGATGTCGCGAATTCTCATTCCAACTTCAATCTCGACATTTTCGGAGGTCTTCACAGAAATGGCCTTGAAAACTGTGCTTTCATCAACTGCAGCAAAAACGCCAGTTTGGTTCATTTCAAGAATAGAGTCAGTTTGCACCACTTTAAGAAAGTAAATATCATATAAGTCTGGGTCGTGCTCAGAGATTAGCGTTAAGGTGTAAGGGTCATTGACAAGCGCTTCTTCTTCACAAACTAGTTCTTGGTAGGGAAATGCTGTAATCGAAGGGCGTTCATTGCTACAAGATTCTTGAATATCCAAGGAGAAGGAAATACTGTTGTTTTCCGGTGTAGGGTCTGAATCAAAGTCATTAAAATTATCGATTTGAAAGATCAAATCACTCACACCGAGCTCAAGGTCAACAGATAGGTAAACAATTCTTTCATTGGAAGGGTCCACCATATTAGAAGGAACAGGATTGATTATTCCCAAGAAGTCGTTGTCTGCGATTTCACCATTGACATTGAGGGAGTATTCAACAAAGTTTGCTGTAAAATTGTCACTCACATTTGTAATAAGGAATTTAAGTTGATGGTTTACATCTGCTCCACAAAGGTCTTCGCTAAAGAGTAGACTTACCTCTAGATCGGCCTGAGCGTGACTGATCTGGAAGTTCAACAAGCCGAGAACAAAAGTGCAGGCGAGCACAAACTTGAATAAAAAGGCAGAATGGTACATGGAATCTCTTTGAGTAACTTGATAAGCATCAAATTAGCTAAAAGAAATCTGTTTTCAATCGGTCTCCCATGTTTTCTTGACCATTGTTAACGAGATTCTGAAGAATTTCCTGATGATTACAATAGTGTGACTCATTCGTATGGATATCTTGAGAATATCGAATCTTTTCAAGGATGAATTTCGAGGACATATTACCAATGTAATGCCAGTCCGTCGCAATCCTATTCCAGACATCTATGGCCCCGAATACGATCTAACTGGTGACGTCATGTCCCTGCTTCAAACCGATCCACCACACCTAGCGAAAGAACAAATTCATCGGAATTGGGAGCGGGACGTCACGTCCCGCGGTGGAATACTCCGGCAGCTGATGCTGCCAATTCAAGAGAGAATCTAAGGGGGTAGTACGCATG
>Ga0209828_1003621_pt1 | contig 11640 bp, 8 predicted proteins | sample MaitaG_FD_187429 | JGI IMG/M metagenome (GOLD analysis project Ga0209828, IMG submission 187429) | Marine algal microbial communities from Maine, USA - Maine_Asex2 metaG (SPAdes) (version 2) | ecosystem: Host-associated > Algae > Red algae > Unclassified | place: Maine, USA | collected 2015-01-05
TATTGAAGTTAAAAAGGAAAACCAAGAATGCTTTGAAAAGCTGTGTTTGTGGATCATTAAGGATTGGGGAGGAATTAAAGGAGCAAAAGATATAGGAACAATTGAATTAGTTAATGAATTCCTTAAAACAAAAGTGGCAAAATTTAACCGAATTGCTAGTGTTTCTAAAATTGGTTCATTCATGTATCCTGACGAATTTGCTATTTATGATTCTAGAGTAGCTTATAGTTTAAACTGGATAATTTTATCACAAAATGCAGGAAATATGTATTTTCCTATTCCAAAAAGCAGAAACTCTAAATTAAATGCTTTTGATATGAATGTATTAATTAAGCTTTCAAATATTGGGAATTATCGTCCAGGAAAAATTGAAGATATTAGTAAACAGAAGTTCATTAATAATAGAAATCGATTACTATATATTGAAAAGAATGAAGCATACAAAGAGCTGAATAGCTTAATCAAAAAAGTAAATGTCAAGCTTTGGGATGGTGAAAAGAAAAAATTTCTTTATAATACAGAAATGTTATTATTTGCAATCGCAGATAGGGAAATATTTTTGGATATCACCAAAAGTGTAACACTGAAAATTGAATAAAAAATAGAATACGAAGCGCAATAATGTATACTCGATCATGCTTCGACTAACGCTTCGCACGACGAGTATGCCGACGTTGAAAAAATAACCTTGTGACAAAAAGTAAAATGCCAAGAAGAAAAAGACTTAATCGAAAAGAAAGATTAAAATCTGGGAAATCATGGATACCTTCTTATACGGGAAAGAATATAGTGAAAGGTTATTCAAATTGGTATGGTACAGATTTACTATGCTCGATCAAAGAATTAAGGTTGCATGGTGTTCTCATAGATGAAAGTTATGAGAAAAAAGTAATTCAATCCTTAGAAGCTAATATCTCGTCTAGACAGATAAATAAAGAGAATGCAAAGAAAAAATATAGAGAAAATTTCGATGAACTGTCAGGTGAAAATTTTAAATTCATAGTAGGATACACTTCTGGTGGAGTTGCATTTGGAATACCTTATGAAGAATCTAATGATCCTGAAAATTGAAACACAAAGTCTGCAGCATCAACAATTATAGTTGTACCACTGGGTGGCCTTGACATTCTGGCTAAACTGAACCACCGAAAAGAGGTGCTTCAAAAGAGACATTCTATTCGTACCGGTATGTCTTTACTAGAAGTCACTCAACACGATGAAGCATTCTATCAGAAGGATCGGCGAATCTGAGAAGAGCTTTGAGCAGGTTCCTAGCATCTTGAAAAGGAGCTTGGGAACTTGTTTTATGGATGTTCGATAACAGAAAGCAAGTAACTAACTAGCAGCCAGTTTGACGGTTGGAAAGCTGAGTTGAGACGAACCGATCTTTTGCGCTTTATTTCCGATGACAAGGGTACAGTACAGAGAACAGTAGCTACAGGGCTAGGGGTACTCACAGTTTGAGTTCATTTTTCTCATTTTGACTTGCTCCACACCATTAAGTGCAAAAGCTGATCTTTTGAGTTGGCAAAAGAACTTGACAAACCGAAGACAATCAGTAAGTTGTGGATCAAGACTTAAAGGAGTTAGGGTTCTTTCAGTTTGTTTCGTATATTTACTTGCACAGAAAGTGGTGATCCAATTACTGGTCAACCAATTATACTTCTTTTGTATTTTTGAACTTGAACAAGATCAAACTTGAAAAACCGCTAGACCTGATTATCTCACAGATTAGAGATTTGATATGTTCAGGGGCGATTAAGCCGGGAGAAAAGCTTTCTTTAGAAAGAAAGTAGCGGAACGTTTTGGGTAAGGAAATCTGTAGTTGGTGAAGCGATATAGAAGTTGCAAGCCAAAATTGTTGGTTGGATATCATGTGGGACGTATATGATCCGAAGTTTCCTCAATCAATGAGAGCGCCACACCCACGGACTAAAATCATGCCTACAAGATTACTGATAAAGTAAGGGAAACTTTATCAGTAATCCAGCAGTTAAAAAAAATGAAATTTCATCTAATGCCAACTACTCTTCATAAGTCTATATTTCTTTTGCTCGCTTTTCTTTTCTTTTTGTCTTGCAAAACAACAATCAGGGATTCGAAAGCAAAAGTAGTTGCAGAATATCCCAGTGATATTATCACCCATTTGGATCAATGGAATTTAATCCTTGGAGATGGTTCAAATGTGGGGCCTGCTGTCAATTACAACAATTATGAATACATATACACAACTTCGGATAAGAAAACTGATTGGGTAGTCTTTAAGACCCCGAATGCGGGAAATACCCACGGTAGCTCAAACAATACGAGAACGGAGTTGGCACAGCTTAAGAAGTGGTCTCCAATGAGTGGGGGGAAATTGAACGCCACCTTAAAAGTAATGAACGTTTCCCCAACAGGAGATGCTCGAGTGGCCGCTTCTCATTCTGTAGTTGTCGGCCGAGAATGAACCTTTCAAAGTATTTTACAAAAAATTTCCGGGTCATAGCAAGGGTTCAGTCTTTTGGAACTATGAGATAAATACCGCGGGAGATGATAACTCTGGCAGATGGGATTACTCATACCCAATATGGGGTTACGATTTTTCAGTTATTGGTAGTGATGCAGATACTTATCCGCCAGAACCCAAAGATGGTATCGCTTTAGGAGAAGAGTTTAGCTATGAAATCGATGTCAAAGAAGGCATCATGTATCTTACTTTTTCTAGTCCAGGTCATGAAACTAAAAAGTTTGCTAAGAACCTTATGGTTTCTGAATACACAAAAGAAAGTGATCGGCCAGAGCAAGTAAATGAATTGTTCGTACCTATTGGTCAGGACGGTGTGGAAACGAAACAAGCTTATTCAGAAGAAGGAATGTTCTTCAAATTAGGATCGTACAATCAGACCAACGGAAAAGATCCTGCCGTTAACAGAGTTTGGTGTTCGGGTGCCGAAACCCACAATGGAGATGTGCAAATGCAGTACGCGGATGGCAATTATGCCGAAGTTTGGTTCAAATCTTCTGAACTAGAGGTAAGTGATGATGCTGTATCAAATGCAGGCTATTTCGAAGCCAACGATGGTCTGAGCAAGAAGACGGTTCTTCCACAGGAAGTGATGCCGGTAATGGAAAAATTTAAAATCTTGTTAGGTGATGGAACTAATGTTGATGATCTTACAAATTTTGAAGATAAAGATTTTTTCTATACCGTAATTGACGGTACTCGAAGATGGGTTGCTTTTAAAACCCCGAACTCAGGTGTAACCTCTAAGAATTCCAGCAATACCAGAACGGAGCTGCATGAAAAAAGAGAATGGACACCGGAAGAGGGAGGTAAATTATCAGCAACTTGTAGAGTCATGCATGTATCTACAACTGGTGATGCTAGAGTGCCTGCTGCCTTTTCAACAGTTGTAGGGCAAATACATAGTGGCGAGGGGCATGAGAATGAACCCCTAAAGATTTTTTACAAGAAATTTCCGAACCATGAGAAAGGTTCTGTATTCTGGAATTACGAAATCAATACAGCAGGAGAAGATAACTCTGGTAGGTGGGACTTTTCCTCTCCCGTTTGGGGGTACGATTTCTCCAAGGTGGGAGCTGATGCAAACACTTATCCTCCTGAGCCTGCAGAGGGTATAAAGCTTGGTGAAGATTTTAGTTATGAGGTGAATGTATACGAAGGAATAATGTATTTAACTTTTAAAAGTGAGGGGCATCCTACCAAAACATTCACAAAGAATTTGGTGAAATCAGAATACCCTTCAAGTGAAGACATCCCTGATCAAGTTAAAGAGATATTTTTCCCAGTAAAGCAAGATGGAACTGAAAGGGTAGAGGCTTATGCCGGTGAATTGAATTACTTCAAACAGGGCGCATACAATCAGAGCAATGGGAAGGATCCTAATAAAAATATGGTTTGGTGTACAGGAGCAGAAACTTATGGTGGTGATATCGCGAAGCAATACGAAAACGGCAGTTATACGGAGGTATGGTTTAGAAACACATTTGTAGGCATGGGCACAATTCCTGAATAGATAAAATGCTTCATTCTTAGAAGACAAAGCCGACAGACTTAAGATAAACGAGATCCATACTTGTTGGACATTAAATACGAATTTTGAGTTCAAATCCACGAGGGTGTGGTCATTGCTGTGATTTTAAACATCTTCGATCTACATTACTACCCATCTTCTTCTAGCATCTATACGTAAAGTAGAAACATCCAATTTGCTTTCACTCTTGGCTTGTAAGTTCGATACTGTTTGAGGTGATTCCTGGCATTGTAAAATGCCTGTCACTTTGGTGCTGGAACTACATTGTATTAATGGGCTTTGGTATTGACCCGCGATAAGCTAAACACGACATTTAGCAAGCACTTTACATACTGTAAGGCCTGCCTTGGCCGTTCCTCCTATAAGTCTTGGGATTTCATTATTACAAAGGACCATCTTTTGCCAAAGGAGATTTTTCAACTATCAAAGTTGAAAACGGAATGTTATTTTTTATCGACCCCTAAACTGCTAAGAGAGTTTTTCCATATTTTCAAATAATTCATTATCTTACGTAAAGAAGTTTGACAGGAGGTTTTTTGAAGGATTTGTGGTGAGGCATTTGTGTGATCTTAGTTCGTTAGCTTTGCAGTGTTTGAATCTTTTGAATTAGTAAGCTAGTATTTGAGTAGATATTCGAAAGAGTTATCAAGTAGTTGGATGAGTAGCGAGTCTTCATAGGGAACGATGGACGAAAGCTTTTGAAGCCGTTATATGTGCTTGGAGAGTATTTCGGACAGCTTAGTGAAAGCATTAATGAATTCAAGGAAACGCTGAAATGCTAATTGTTTAGAGGCATGCATGGTAGAATGCATGAGCTGCATCCAAGAACTCCTTACGCATCCTTCCGGTAAAATCGGGAAAGATTATTCTTGCATTGCGACTTTTGGTGCATTGTAAGTGCATGGCTATTCCTGCTCAACGTCTTAACTTGTTCAATGAAGAGCATACGCGGCTATGATAGGGTCTCGATAATGAAAGAACAACTTTGTCTATTAGATTATAGTATTTAATTTAATCGACGAAAAATCAAACAAACATTTTTTAAGCACTAAAAATAATAATATTATGAAAAAATTAATGCTTCTTTTTCTTTTAAGCGGAATTTTGTTTTCGTGCAATAGTGATGAAAATAACGCAATAGCTGATGAGTTGAATGGGGAGTGGAATTTGATTTCAGTTTCCTGTTTATGCGAACCTATTAGCTTAGAAACTGGAGAGCATATCTGGAATTTTAATGTCAATGATAGTGAATTGAATGTTGTAAACAATGTAACAGAATCGTTACATACAATATTAGAAACAGGGAATTATGATATAACAGTGTCAAATGATAAGATTACAATCCAAAATATAGAATATGATTACTATTTTGAAAATGAAAACTTATATTTAGCTGACGACCCTGGATCAGATGGGCCGTTAATAAGATTTGTAAGGTAAAAACCACTTACAATAGAGATGAAGTAATTGCTTATGGTAATTGTCAATTGGAGTGTTATTTTTTATCAACCCCTTAGCTGTAAGTAAATACCCAATTCCCAATAGCCGAGAACGTTTCGAAGACTAAAGAAAAAGGTAGGCCCGTCGGTCTTAGAAAAATAGTATGTTAGTTTAGAAAGAATTTATTCAATCATGTGAGTTAGCTTTGAGAAAGTTGACAAATAACTTCCAAATTAAACTTACATCATGAGTTCCAGTTCACTGAAAAATAGAATCGATCACTTTTGGGAGTGGTTTGTCAATCATGAGAAACAATTCAGGGAGATATCGGACCCTGTAGCGACTAGGGAGATGCTAGACAATCAAGTATTGCAATTCGGAGTTTTCTCTTGGGACATTGGAAAAGAAGAAGGCCAATCATACACTTTCACTATTTCTCCAAACGGTGATGCGGAAATGTTGCGTCGCTCGGAAGACATCGTTGGCGAAGCTCCTGAATTGCCTCATTGGAATTTTTTCGCTGCGAAGCCTGCGCAAGAATGGAATTTCATTTTTGAAATGTTTGATTCGCTAATGCAGCAGCAAAGCATCGAGGCTGTTGAGTGGGAGTTTATTTTGCGGATGACCGATGACCGAAAGGTAAGTGTTATGATTTATGCCGAAAATGTAGATTTCTTAGATTCAGATGATAAACTGAGGGCTGCCGATTATGTGTTGAATCAAACTATTGGCGAAATGGATAAAATAAATCATATCGATTCGGTTTCTTTTATTGAAATGTTGGATGAAAACCAAGAAGAAGATCTTAAGTTGTTGACGGGGCTTAAGTTTGAGTTTAAAAAATTGCTAGATAAATTGTGTGATTAAAAGATGAAAATTTCAATTCCCAGTCTACCCGATTTTGTATACGCTTCCCTCATTTGGACTTAAAGTGAAAACCTTAAACGCTCTTATTGGCGAATATTAGTGAAATTTTACTGCACAACAAATCGAAGTGTGATCGGATTTTCATCCACAAAACATAAACAACGATAAAATTCAAACAATGTATAGATTAATTATAGTTAGTATTTTCTTTGTAATGTTAAGTTTTCAGACGTTTGGTCAAGGTAAATCGGCTAATGTAAGTGTTAAGTGGGGCCCTGAGATAGAAGTTTCGAAAAAGGCGTGGTTTAAGAGAATTGTGGGATTTGATGGGACAGGAGTTTATGCTACACAGGGAGAAAAAAAAGGCTTGACTATATTTAATCAAGGCGTCAACTTGGAGCGATACAGCAATAGGTTGATTCTTTCTAAATCAGTGGAGTTAGACTTGAAAAGTGAGAAAAAGAAACGGCAGCTTGAATTTATCATTCAGTTAGATGGTAGAATGTATGTTTTCTCTTCCTATATGGATCAAAAAATAAAAAGGAATTTTTTGTTTGTTCAGCCTGTTAATAAAAGAACTCTGGTCCTTGAAGGTGAGCTCAAAAAGATAGCTGAAATAGATTACGAGGGAAATACTAAATACAACGCAGGATATTTTAATTACAAGTTGGGAAGAGATAGTACAAAACTTTTGATTTATTATGATTTACCTTATGATAAAGGTGAGAGTGAGAAATTTGGGTTTCATGTTTTTGACGAAAAGTTCGATCAAATATGGGAGAAGAAAGTTGTCCTTCCTTATAAAGAAGAATTTTTTAGCATAGAAGATTATGAAGTTGATGGAAATGGCAACGTACATGTCTTAGGATTGATATGGCCGGAAAAACGAGAGAAAGAGACCGATGTAAGCCTGAGAAATAGTTTAGATCGAAGGCATCAAATTCTTAGCTACTCTAATATGGGAAATGAGTTAATAGAGTATCCTATCGACCTAGATGGGAAGTTTTTAACTGAGATGCAAATTGCCATTAATGATGAGCAAGATGTCATTTGTGGAGGTTTGTACTCTACAGAAGGGACGCGGAATATAGAAGGTAGCTATTTTGTCAAGATAGATGGTAAGACTAAGGAAATTGAGTCAAGAGAATTTAAGGCATTTGGTATCGACTTCATAACTCAAGATTTGAGTGACAGGAAAGTGTCTAAAGCTAAAAGGAAATCCAGCAAAGGGAAATCTGTTGATTTGCTTGAATACGTTTTGGATGATTTAGTATTGAGAAAAGATGGCGGAGCCGTTTTGATTGGTGAGCAATATTCTCTCGACAAAATATCAAGCAGTGATGCTAGAGGATTTAGCAGTACCATAAATAGATACGAGTTCAATGACATAATTGTAGTAAGCATGTCGCCGAATGGGGAAATTGAATGGATGGAGAAGGTTGCCAAGAGACAAGTCACTAGACACAGTTCAAAATCTTCATCGTATGCTCTTTCGATTGTGAATGATAAATTGCACTTTTTCTTTAATGAAAATCCTAAGAATTTAGCTGCGAAAAAGGAGGGTAAGTTTTATTTTTTTCGACCAGAGAGTTCGGTATTGGTTCTGGTAACTCTTGACAAGGAAGGCAAGCAAACCAAAGAAGCTTTGTTTGCAGCAGAAGATGTTGGGGTAGTCATCTTGCCAAGCAGTTGTAGGCAAATCGCTGAAAATAAAATGCTGCTTGTTGGGTTTAAAGAGCAAAATATTCGCTTGGCAAAAATCACTTTCAATAAATAAGTTTATGGGAGTTGGATCGTTTGTCGCGTATGAAGTTCATTATTGAAATGAATGTATAGAGAGTATTTGGGTAACTAAGTGAGAGCATATCACTGCATATGCATATGAATGTAGGGAAGCATTGAAAGACTAATTGTTAACAGGCTGGACTTCCTCACTTACAGAAATAAATCCTTCATTGGGGTTTGCGCTGGATTAACCGCATATTTTGAAAAGTCTTCAACACCCGACTCGCGCAAGACTTCTTCATCAATAAAAAAGTTACCAGAGCAACTGCTACTTTCTCGCTGTAGTATTTGGAGTGCGGCCTCGGCCATAATTTCGGGTTTTCGGGACATTTGCATAAGCGCATCTCCACCCATGATGTTTTGAACCGCCGCAGTCGCGATGATGGTTGCGGGCCAAAGGGCGTTACTAGCAACTTGGTCTTTTTTCAATTCATGCGCTTGACCCAGCACTGTCATCGCCATGGCGTATTTGCTCATGGTGTAAGCCAAATGAGCTCCGAACCATTGTGGATCTAAATTCAAAGGCGGGGCGAAAGTGAGGATGTGCCCGTTCTCAGATTTTCTCAAATGTGGGATGCAGGTTTTGGATAGTAGAAAGGTACCACGCACGTTGATGTCATGCATCAAGTCGTAGCGCTTCATGCTGGTTTTTTCAATTTGCGTTAAGCCAATAGCGCTGGCATTATTGATCAATACATCGATGCCACCAAAGTGCTCGACCGCTTTTTCCACAGCCTGTTCCACCATCTCATCGGAGCGTATGTCCATGATGAGTGGTAGGGCTTGTCCACCGGCCGCGACAATTTCCTCGGCCGCTGAATAGATCGTCCCCGGCAATTTCGGATGCGGTTCTGTGGTCTTGGCAGCGATCACCACATTGGCGCCTTCCTGACCCAAGCGAACAGCAACGGCTTTTCCAATTCCTCGACTTCCTCCTGAAATAAATACGGTCTTGTTTTTCATTGTCGTTAAGTTAGTTAATGTGTGGGTGATTGCTGTTAGGGATGAAAATAGTCAACCGGGCGAATGCGATTCGCCCCTACGTGAGGCGAATTAGAATGGCCGATTGGTTAATCCCAGATAATTTTGCCATCGCTCTCATGCCAGTTGGGATATTGATCGCGGAAGCAACGATCCACTTCGTTGCGACGAATTTTCAATGTCGGAGTCAATAAGCGATTGTCCTCCGTCCAGTTTTCTGTCTTGACGACGATGGTAGATACTTTCTGATAATTGGCCAGATCTTGATTGATTTCTTTTAGCGAAGATTCCAAAGAAGCTGCGATGCTCGATTGATCGTGTGCTTCAGCGGTTTGCGATAAATTGACAAGCGCTATCGGTTGAGGAATGGACAGGCCAGCCACGCAAACCTGTTCGATGAATTCGTTTTTCGAAAGTGCCAATTCAATGGGGCATGGCATGATGTATTTTCCCTTCGAAGTTTTGAAAGAATCTGTCACCCGACCGGTGATTCTAATGCTCCCATCTTTTGCAATTTCCGCTTGATCACCACTGTGTATCCATCCGTCCTGTAAAACCTCGGCGGTCTTTTCGGGGTCTTTGTAATAGCCCAACATTGGATTGCTGGAGTGATACTGCAATTCACCGCTGTTGGGATCAATTCGCACTTTTGTGTGCGGTAGGGGATGACCCACATTTTCACCAAGGGCTGCATCTTTTCTCGCCAAAGTCACAGATCCACAGGCTTCAGTCATTCCGTAAACCTCCCTTAAATTCACACCCAGTTTGGCGTACCATTCTTTTACATGAATGGGTGTGAGAGCCGCACCTGTCAGTGTTGTTGTAGCTTCAGAAAGACCCAGCGCATATTTGATTTTCTTTTTGACCTTTCCTGAAACAAAAGGAATGGATAATAGCATATTCAATTTCTTCTGCGATAATTTTCCCAAGACGCCTTCCTGAAATTTAATCCAGATCCTCGGGACGGCGAGAAAGAAAGTAGGTTGCGTGTCTTGTAGGTTCTTTGCAAAAGTATCGATGGATTCACCAAAAGAAATGGAGCTGCCCGTGTGAATGGCTGTCGCCACAATGCCAATTCGTTCTGCTACATGATTGAGTGGGAGATAGCTAAAGAATCGGCCTTTTTCCGGCACATCCAAACTGCGGTAATGATCTTCAACTGCAGAAATAGTAGCAACATTCCGGTGGTTGTGCATAACGCCCTTTGGGCTCCCTGTGGTGCCGGAAGTGAACAAGATCGTCCATAAATCATCGAGCTCAGGAAGTTGGTCTTTACCAGTGGGGATTTCTGTTTTAAGTATTTCCGACCAGTCGGAACCTATGTTGATTTTTGCATTTCCAGGGTACTGTGGGAAGCGAATACAATGGATGTTCTCCTCGAAGATATCCGAGCGGTCGCCCCATTGTTCTACCTTCCCCAAGAAGGCGGCTTTGATGTCGCTTTTCTCAACGACTTCCTGTAGCTGCTTTTTGGGCAAGCTTGGATAGAAGGGAACCGAAACAAGTCCTGCCAAAGTAATGGCTAAATCTGCCAAAACCCAGTGGTAGCAATTCTTTGAAATAATCGCTACATGATCACCCTTTTTTAAGCCGAATTTTCTCAATGCTTGAGCCACTCGTCGAATTTCATAGCCAGCTTCTTGATAGGTCAGTACTTTCCATTCTGCACCAAAAGGTTGACGAAGAAATGTATCGTTTGGTGTAGTACTTTCCCAAAAAAGGAAGCGTTCCAAAATACTTTCCAGCTTGCTGTTCTCCAATGAAAAAGTTGCCATTAAGAGATGTTATATTTTCCGCTTTCGATACAGGCTTGAGCAATTTTTCTACGCTCTTCTTTCAAGTTGCAGGCAGGAAGACGGCAGAGCTTAGAAAGTGATTTCATAGTGAGCTCCGACTGCTGCCCCTCGGTAGCAGCGTAAATAACTTCTGTTGCAGATTGGCGAATAATGGCAGCCGCACGGTGCATCAATACTTTTACAATCGATCTCTTAATCTCGGAGGGGTACTTCAAGCATCTTGACAGTGAAGATTCGAAATTATACACCTCCGTTAATACTTCAGAAATCGAAGTCAGCACCTCTTGCTCATTTTTGAGCTCCATTTGAAAAGTCTGACTAGCGAGCCCCGTCACCAATATTCCGACCTTTTTGGCTCGGCGCAGAAAGTTTTTTTCAATGGCAAAGTCTGCATCACTGTTTTCAATTTCTGGTATTTTGCCAGCTGCCAGTTCTTGCATTAACTCCATTCCTTTTTCCATCAAGGGCAATTCACCTTTCATGGCTTTGCGTAAAAGCATGGTCGGAATCAAAAGCTTATTGATTTCATTGGTTCCTTCGTAAATTCGATTCCCCCGTACGTTGCGATACAATGTTTCAATTTCGCTTTCTCGAGAAAATCCCATTCCCCCATGCATTTGCAGTGATTCATCTACTACAAATTGCTCCGTCTCCGAACCAAATACTTTGATGATGGAACACTCCATAGCGTATTCTGCCACTGCCTTATTTTTTGCGTCTTGTGGAGTTGCTGC
>Ga0209828_1003624_pt1 | contig 11630 bp, 10 predicted proteins | sample MaitaG_FD_187429 | JGI IMG/M metagenome (GOLD analysis project Ga0209828, IMG submission 187429) | Marine algal microbial communities from Maine, USA - Maine_Asex2 metaG (SPAdes) (version 2) | ecosystem: Host-associated > Algae > Red algae > Unclassified | place: Maine, USA | collected 2015-01-05
GTTCTGACATCAGTGAGAAAGCCTTCATCAAGAAGTACTGATACTAGTTGTCCTGTCTTTTGGTTAAAGAGTAACATTAATCCTTGACTCGATGGAATTCCCAATTTAGAATTTTCATAAAAGCCAGAGGCAATTTTCACAACATAATAGTCATCATCTTTTATATATCCATATTTGATATGAACATCACCTTTGGGATTATCAAACAATAATTCTGCAACAGGTGGAACCACTGAATTACCATTACTATATTCAATAAATCCCTTTTCAATAGCGGAAATGATATCAATCTCTTTAAGTGCTTCAGAAATTTGGCTTTGATTTATTATAACTGTCATAGTGAATAATTTGTTTGGATATACTTATCAAAACATGGACTTTTACCGTAAGGGTTTTCTTCATGGAGAATTGTAAAATTAAAACTTTTCTCACTTTCGATTCCTGTATATTCAACATAATCCCAAATTCCAGAGTGAGTTAATATATAAGTTCCGTTTAGCTTTCCACTTAAAAATTCGTGATAATATTTTTTGATTATCGGATAGACGCCGCCTTTTCTGAAATCCTCCTTGACATAGGCCAATCTCAAGACATCTTTCTGCCCTTTGTATTTAATTTTAATTGCGCGATTATCTTCTCCAAAAGCAATCCAGATGATGACCTTTGGCTTATCATCCATAGCATAACATATATAATGTTTGATCGCTTGAGGCACTTCATTAATTTGAAGGTCAATTGAGTCTTTCGCCAGATTAAAAGATTCAGTATTTACATAAGATTCTTCTTGTGTTGGTTCAGATTGCAGCTTGTCTTTTTCTTTACAATGCGCGAAGAGTAAGGCAACAATGAAGATTAAAGTTAAATTATTCAGTTATGAAAAAAGACTTCAAGTATTAAAACGCTTACTATTTACAAAGTTGTCATTAACTTTCGACAAATAACAAGAAATTATGAGTCGCATTCATCTATTTGAGTTTGAGGATTTTAGATGGTTTCCAGAATTTATTAGAAATTACATGACTGACTTTCTGCAATTTGTATCTAATACATTTGACTTCTATAAGACGACAACTCCGATTTTGAAGCGAGGGTTAGAAAGTATAGGCACTAATCAGATCATCGATCTAGCATCAGGCGGAGGAGGCGGATGGCTTAAGCTTATTGAACAATTAAAAATAGAAATTCCAAATGTCAATATCCATTTAACTGATTACTATCCAAACGTTCAAGCATTTGAGCATACTAAATCTTTGCAGCCTGATATGGTAAGCTATTCTACAGAGCCCATAAATGCTTTGGATGTGCCACCAGACTTAATCGGTTTAAGAACTCAATTTTTATCATTCCATCATTTTAATGAAAATGATGCATTACAGATTCTTCAAAATGCTGTAGATACGCAAAGTCCAATTGCGATTTTTGAAGCACAAAAAAGAAGTATTTCGGATTTAATAAAATTCTTTTTTTCGCCAATCAATGTTGCTTTGGTCACTCCATTTATTAGGCCATTTTCAATTGGGAGATTATTCTTTACCTATATCATTCCATTCGTCCCTATGTTTACATGGTGGGATGGATTGGTCTCTGTATTACGTACATATTCAGAAAAAGAGCTTTGGTCTCTGATAAATCGTCTTGACAATGGTTCTAATTTTGAATGGGAAATTGATTTTGTAAAAAGCGGTCCAGTAAAAATATACTATTTGTTAGGCATTCCTAAATCTTAGTCAAATGAGTTCTTTTAAAGAATTCTTAAAAGACAGATTCCCAGATTAATTATTAAGACCTTGAAATGCTGTTGATTTATTTATTAGTGGTTAATACTACCCATAAATCCTTTAATTGCAAAGAAATATTCACCGACTTAAAACAATTGAGTAGATCCTACAGAAATTAAAAAGCTAAAATAGGATAGTTTCTACGAAAAAATTGTTTTATTACAATGTGCAAAAACAAGTTTAAAATTAAATTTACTGCAATTGTCCCCCTTCATAGATTTTGCTTCGTTATACCAATATATAAATACATTTAAATTTTAAAACCATAAAATTATGACTACTCAAGAAGTTGCAAACAAACTAGTAGAATATTGCTCAACAGGTCAATGGGAAAAAGCTCAGACTGAGCTATATCATGACAATGCTGTCAGTATTGAAATGGAAGGAGCTAAAGATGTCCCTTATAAGGTCGAAGGAAAAGAAGCCATCAAACAAAAAGGAGAACATTGGAATTCCATGGTCGAAGAGTTTCATGGAATGGAAATCGACGGCCCGATAGTTGCGGGAGATCATTTTTCATGTACTATGAAGATGGATATCACAATGAAAGGTGCGCCAAGAATGAAAAGTGAAGAAGTTGCATTATTTAAAGTGGCGAACGGAAAGATTGTTACAGAGCAGTTTTTCTATGAGCTAGATTAATTAAATAAACTGAGAAAATAAACTGTTATCTACGTGGTAACAGTTTATTTTTTTACTCGTACTTGTTCAGTTATTTAATCCCTTAAAATATAGGACCACCAATTTCTATCTAAATTTTAAATCGCAAGTAGAATATTATCATATATCTTGGCATTCATATAGACGATCAAGTAAATTATTCAATTCTGCAATTTAAACTTTATAGGAAGTGTATATCTAACCATGACTTCTCGACCTCTTTGTTTACCAGGAGTCCATCGAATTGGTAAATGATTCATTGCCTCCACGACTTTAAAAGCTTCATCACCACAACCAGCTCCGACATCTCTAAGCGTTTTAATATCGGTAATAAGTCCTTCTTTGGACACAACAAATTGAATGACAACTGTACCTTCTACTCCGTTTTCTCTAGCAATAGATGGATACTTTATATTTTTATAAATGTAGTTTAGCATTTTTTGCTTAGCACAAAGTTCTTTTGATTTATTATCTCCGGGTTCATTTTCACAGCCAGGAAATCGCGGCATCTGTTCTGCAAATAATATAATTTCTTCGACTTCCAATTCCTGTTCAATAGGTGGCGGTGGCAAATTAATAACTTCTGGTTCTGTAGAAGATTCATCTGATTCGACTTTCTCAAATTCAAATTCTTCATCAATACTTTCGTCTAAAAACTCTGGTTCATGGTCTACGATATCTTCAATTTCTATTTTCTCGACTTGAACTGGAGGAGGTGGCAAAACTAGTGGTGGATCAATCGTACGTGGCGGGGTCATTTCAATATCATCAAAATCCCATCCCTGAATTGGGATATAAATATTCTCTTCATAAGTTGTCCAACTAAATGCGAACAGACAAAATGTCAAGGCCCCAAGCAAACCCGTTCTCAAAAAAGTCCCTGTCAACCGAAATACATTGACTTCAAAATATTTCTTTCGATTTTTAAAAGCCTGTTGATTTTTATCAGCGTCTTTATTTGATTGAATTAAAAATTCAGTACGTCTTTTTAAAATATATTTTAGGCTTATGATTAATAAATAAACACAACACATAAGTGCTAATATAGACAATAGGGTTTGGGTACCTGTTAGTGTTAAATCTAGCATAGTCAATACATTAAATGAAAAAATTAATTGCTTTTTCTACAAGATGTTTTAATTATGTATTTTGGTGTGATGCATATTGTAATTTCAGAACATTATATCCCACTTGTCCTATTAATTAAAAGCTATATTGAGCCTTCATAAATCAGATTAATATCAAACAAAATCAAAAAATCGGAAAGTGGGCATCGACCTCTTTGGTATTAGGAAATATGATCGGTTCTGGTATTTTTCTACTGCCTGCATCACTTGCATATTATGGAGGAATTAGTATTATTGGATGGATCGTCTCTGCAATTGGCGCATTACTTTTAGCGAAAGTATTTGCTACATTATCTGTAAAATATCCTCAATCGGGTGGGCCATATATTTATGCCAAAGCAGGTTTCGGCGACTTTGCTGGCTTCCTCGTTGCGTGGGGATATTGGATTTCAATTTGTGCAACGAATGCAGCTATCACTGTAGCCATGTTGAGTTACTTAACTGTGTTTTTTCCAATCTTAGCAAGCTCATCTATACTCTCGATTCTTCTCGGACTCTCTACCATTTGGGGACTCACTTGGGTAAACATCCAAGGCATTAAAAAAGCAGCAACTCTTCAACTAGTGACAACAATCATGAAAGTCGTCCCTTTGATATTAATTGCTATAGTCGGCTTATTTTATATTGATTTTAATCACTTCACACCATTTAATGTGAGTGGTAAATCTAATCTCCAAGCCATTACAGAAACAGCTACACTGACACTTTTTGCTTTCTTAGGATTAGAATGTGCAACTATTCCAGCAGAAAATGTAAAAGATGCGAATAAAACAGTCTCAACTGCCACCATGTTAGGAACAAGCATTGCTATTGCCGTTTACGTCCTTGGATCGATGGTTGTCATGGGAGTGATCTCCCCGGCAGACCTCCAGCAATCTGAAGCACCATTTGCAGATGCTGCGAGTTTGATGTGGGGCGAAGGCGCAAGATATATCGTCGCTGCCGGAGCAGTCGTTTCCACCTTTGGCGCATTAAATGGATGGCTGTTGATGCAAGGTCAAATCCCAATGGCTGCTGCCAGAGATAAGATGTTTCACAGCGCTTTTGGTAGAACAAATTCGAAAGGTAGTCCGGCGATTGGAATTATTATTTCAAGCATTATTGTCTCCATCATCATGATGCTTAATTTTTCAAAAGGCTTCGTGAAAGCTTTTGAGTTTATGATTTTACTAAGCACATTGACGGTACTTGTGCCCTATTTATTTGCATCTGCTACGCACATATTGACATTTTATGAAAAAGGTAAAATCATGTCGTGGCTTCTCGGATCACTTGCATTTCTATTTTCAATTTGGGCAGTCATCGGTTCAGGTGCAGAAGTTGTATTTTGGGGTTTCATTTTACTAATGTCGGGCTTACCGATTTATGTTTGGATAAAAATTAAGAATAGATAAATGACAGCACATTCGGAGTATGGCACATTGAAGAAAGTATTTATCAAATCGCCTGAGGCAGCATTTAAAAATCAACAATTGATTGATGATCAATGGATGGATCTACATTATTTAGGCAGGCCGAATTTCGAGCAATCAAAAGCAGAATACCAAGAATTTGAATCGCTTTTAAAAAGTCAAGGTTCAGAAATCATGTATTTTTCTGAAAATGAAACCGTCTCAATGGATTCCATTTATTGTAGGGATGCATCCATCCTTACTGACAGTGGTGTCATCATTTGTCATATGGGAAAAGGTCAACGCATTCCAGAACCCAAAGCATGTCAAATTGATTATGAAAAACATGGCATTCCCATTCTTGGAGAGATCACTGCTCCAGGCACGATTGAGGGTGGCGATGTCGCATGGCTAGATGAAAAAACATTGGCAATCGCACATGGATATCGAACGAATGATGAAGGCTTTCGCCAAATACAGGACATACTCGCTCCTATCGGTGTTGATGTCATTCAAGTCGATTTACCACACTACAAAGGTGTGGGTGATGTATTTCATTTAATGTCAATCTTCAGTCCTGTTGACAAACATAAAGCTGTTGTGTATTCCCCACTAATGCCAGTTAGATTTAGAGAAGAATTATTACGCAGAGAAATAAGCTTAATCGAAGTTCCAGAAGAAGAGTTTGAATCAATGGCTTGTAATGTTTTAGCAATCGCTCCAAGCCAATGTATTATGGTGAAAGGCAACCCAGTTACAAAGCAGAGACTGCGAGAAGCAGAATGCACTGTACTCGAATATGCTGGTGAAGATATTAGCGTCAAAGGTGGCGGTGGGCCCACTTGTTTGACAAGACCTTTGTTAAGAGGATAATAGATTCGCCAAATTTTAAAAATTTTGTATATCTGAGCGCTTTATAATCAAAAATACTTAATCGTCAGATCAATCAATGTTTGTTTGAAACTGGTATAAGGCGGCATCAATAATTCTAAAGCATTTGGCATATGTTGTTTTAAAATTCCTCTTGCATTAGAGAAAGCCTGAAAACCATACCAACCGTGCCCTTTACCAATACCACTATTATTCGAGCCACCAAACGGCAAATTATTATTAAAAAAATGGACTGCACTGTGATTAATACATGTGCCGCCTGCACGAGTATTTGCCATGATATGATTAATGTTCTTTTTGCTCTTGCTATAAATATATAATGCAAGCGGTTTCTCTTTCGAATTAATCGTGTCTATAACCTCTGAAATATCAGTGAATTCAAGAACTGGCAAAACAGGACCAAATATTTCCTCTTCCATTAGGAGAGAATCTTTTGGCATATTGGTGACAACCGTCGGAGAAATAAAATCTTCTTCACTGTTATAATTTCCTCCAGTCTCAATATTTGCACCTTTTTCAACCGCATCCTCTACATAGTTACTGACTCTTTGGAAGTGACGATTATTGACTATCCTCGCATAGGAAGATTCTTTAGATGCATCTTCTGAATAAAATGTTTTAATATTCTTTTTAACAGCATTCAGGAAAGCTTCCTTTTTACTTTTGTGAACAAACACATAATCAGGTGCGATACAGACTTGGCCATTATTTAAAAATTTACTCCAGGCAATCCGACGCGCTGCTGCTTCAATATTTGCTGTCTCGTCGACAATCGTCGGAGACTTCCCACCTAATTCTAATGTAACTGAACATAAATGTTTGGATGCTGCTTCCATCACAATTTTACCAATAGATGGTGCACCCGTAAAAAAGATATGATTAAATGGTAATTTTAATAAATCAGTAGATGTAGCAATCGCTCCTTCTACCATAGCAACCTCGTTTTCTTCAAAAACTTCTTCAATGATCTTTTTCATGACAGCTGTAGCATGCGGTGTACTTTCAGACGGCTTAATCATGACGGTATTACCAGCCGCAATCGCTGAGACTAATGGACCGAAGGTCAAATTTACAGGAAAATTCCAAGGTGCAATAATTAAAACAACACCTTTGGGTTCATATTTTACATATGAGCTAGAGCCCATCAAAGCAATAGGAGTAGTCACTTTATGTTTTTTCATCCAACGATACAAATGGCTTCTTGCATGTTTTAATTCGCTTGTCACAGGATAGATTTCTGTCAAATCTACTTCACTTGGATGCTTGCGATAATCGTTGAATAGAGCCTCTTTAATCTGTGGTCTATACTTTAAAAATGCCTTATGCAATGTTTTCAATTTAGCTCTACGTTCTTTGACAGAGGAGCTACCAACTTGAAATTGGTTTTTCTTTTGTAGATGAAAAATTCTTTGAATCTCTACAGCATTCGTTTCCTTGACAGTTGCAATAGTGGCGTTCATAATTGTTTGTATTTAAAGTAAATATATCGATATAAGCTATAACAAAATCACAGGGCAGGTTTTTTTAACTCATTTAATGGTCAATCATTGATTATCAATAAATCACTTGGCTTGATAAATGAAAACTAAACAATAGACGATGGACTAAAAAACATTGACTTTATTGATCAAATAAATGCACAAACTACACCACCAATTAATCCTCCACAGATAATCCAAAAAATGAGATGAATCCACATATATTTCATTGGTCTACCTTCATGCATTGAAATAATTCCAATTAAAGGGAGACCCATTAAAAAGCATAATTCGACACCATGTATTACTCCATGGCCAAATGTTCTATGTCTATCACCATATTTATCCATAAAGGATCCAATGAAATTATTTAATTCTGTGCCTGTTTTTAGTAAATCTTCTTCATGAAGGAATAATTGATAAATTGAACTTTGATGAACAGCAAATAGTAAAATTATGTATGACAAAAATATTCCAAAGAGATATGAGAGCAACAATGTCTTTATCATATTTCCACCCATGACTTTTTCTTCAGTCAGTCCAGCTGCTGAAAGCCATGCTTTCCCTAGCACTTTCGGATTGTAATAAATAGCTCCCAAAATAATTGGAAACGCAGCAGTAATAAAAAGAATATATAGGTTTAACTTTGGCATCTTATTTTTTTTGTTTGAAAAGAAAAAAAATAATGAGAGCTTAGAGACACAATGTCATTTAATTAGTGATGGTCATTCTGAACTTGATTCAGAATCTATTATAAAATACAGTAAACAAGATGAGATACTGAATCAAGTTCAGGATGACATTTATACTCACCTTTGTCGTTATAGTTTTCCAAAACCAATCTGCCGTTGTTGATATCTGAACCAACATCACATCAACACCTAGCCATCTTCCTCTTTTTCCCTACTCGATCTTTATCAATAATTTTTTGAATATAGTCTGTTGCCAATGGCACCTTACATGCAGTCCCATTCATTTCAACACTCACCTTTCCAATCTTCTTAGCAACATTTTGCGCTTTTTTTGTGAGTGATGGCATATATGCACCAACAGCAATTACAAATCCATTCATCGTATATTTTACTCTATTTTGAGCTCCATGAATATTCTTCTCTACGTGATCTAATAAGTCTGAGAAGGTATTTGAATCTAATTCCTCGTTAGGTGTGATACTAATATAATTTGATAAAGTAGCCCATCCTGCAGACGCTATATTTTCTGTTTTTGATTTTAGCCATTTTAGTCCTAAAGCTAATCCATGTGGTGTTTCCGAAGCTATCCACGGAACAGTAAACTCAGACAAGTAAGACCAGTATGCTTTTTCTACCCATTGCTGTAAATGCTTTTTAGAAATTTGTGACTCATCAGCCATTAAACCAGCAAGATACATCGCATCACTATTTCCGGTATCATACAATTCTAAAGACAGCTCATGGTTCTTTTTGGTCTTCTTTAAAATCTTCTTTAGGTCTTGAACTTTTACACCAAAAAAGGGTTCTTTGGCCCCGTGCTTTGTAAGTGTCTTTTTTGTGCCTTCATGTCCGTAAGATTTCAGCTCGGCCATGATCTCTTTTACAGTCATACTAATAGATTTTAGTGAATTGGAAATCATTATACCATTAATGTACTGCCTAAGTTTGAATCCTACAAGTATAGCAAATGACATTTCTAATTGTTTTAGTCTTTTAATTTGATGTCAATCAAGATGAAAGTCCTGAATTAGCCAACGTTTATCCCAAATTTTATGGAAATTACGAAAGTTAAAATATCATATCATGGAATTAAATATCAATGGAAAAGTCATGACTGTCAATGTCGAGGAGTCTATGCCCCTTCTATGGGTCTTGCGTGACGAACTCAATATGACAGGTACCAAATATGGCTGTGGAGTATCTGCCTGCGGTGCATGCTCTGTCTTAATCGATGGTGTCGCTACAAGAACTTGCACATTGCCTGCCTCCGCAGCAATTGGAAAAGACATTAAAACAATAGAGGCTGTTGCTATTGAAGGTAATTTGTCAGCTGTACAAAAAGCATGGATACAGCATCAAGTACCGCAATGTGGCTACTGTCAATCAGGACAAATCATTGCTGCAGAAGGACTACTTGATAAAACTCCAAATCCAACTGATGATGACATTGACTCTGCAATGACCAATATCTGTCGCTGCGGTACTTACCAAAGAGTCCGGGAAGCAATTCACACTGCAGCCAAATGGAGGCAGGAAGAAAATTCATTATTAGGTTAATTCAAAAAGAAATCATTATGGCAGATCAAACATATAAAAATGATGTTAAGCATCAAGCAAAAAAAGAAAGATCAACTCTAGGTAAATGGACGAGACGAGGATTTATAGGAGTCGGTGGACTTGCAGGCGTCGGCTTACTAGTCGGTATAGGAGGTAATGCATGGCTTAATAAAAGAGTAAAAAAATATTCTGGTGCTGGAATGGGCGAAGGAGATTCAATGAATGCGTGGATACGAATTGCACCTGACAATACGATCACAGTTGCAGTCCCAAGGGCAGAGATGGGTCAAGGTGTATACACATCTATTCCACAGATGATCGCAGAAGAATTAGAAGTTGAAATGTCTAACATTAAAGTGATCCATCCTCAACCTGAATCACCATATTCGAATACATTCATGTTGACTCAAAAAGAGCCAAATGCATTTAAGGCCTATTCGATGATGGAGAAAATTTATGCTGCTTTACCTTTGATAGCGACAGGAGGAAGCACATCAATTCCAGATGGATATAATAACATGAGATATGCTGGTGCCACTGCAAGAGAAATGCTAAAGACTGCTGCAGCAGATAAATGGGGCGTTGACATTAAAGATTGCAAAGCAGAAAGTGGCCACATTATAAATACAGCTAATAATGAAAAAATAAGCTATGGTCAGTTAGCCGAAGCTGCGGCAGAAGTCAAATATGATGGACTTCCAACATTAAAGAAAAAAGAAGATTGGACCATAATTGGTCAGCCAGTACAGCGATTGGATATTCCAGAGAAAGTAACAGGAAGTGCTGAGTTTGGTATTGATGTAAGATTGGATAATATGAAATATGCTGTGATGAAACACCCATCGACAATAGGTGGAAAAATCACAGGTTTTATAAACAAGGAAGACATTGAAGCACGAGATGGAATTGACAAAGTCGTCTTGACAGAATTTGGCGCGGCGGTCATTGGCAACAATACATGGAGAGCGAAAAATGGAGCTCTTGCTTTAAGAGTTGAAGAGGATAATGCAAATGCAGATATCAATTCTTCAAAAATAGACGCAGAACTAAATGAGATTCTTGACAAAGATCCTTTAGTCACTTCTGAAAATGAAGGTGATGTTGCTTCAGTTCTATCTGATGAAAATAATAATGTCATCGAAAGCACTTATGAAGTCCCATACTTGGCTCATGCTGCAATGGAGCCATTGAATTGTACTGTGCTTGTGACCAGTGAAAATGCTGAGGCATGGGTTGGTCATCAAGGAAGTTCGATCGTACAAAATATGGTGAATGAAGTCACTGGATTAGCTAAGTCTTCGATTAAAGTTAACACTACTTATTTAGGTGGAGGATTTGGTCGAAGAGCTGAGCCTGATTACATTAGAAAAGCTGCTGCTATTGCAAAAGAAATGCCAGGCGTGCCAATCCAGACAGTATACACCAGAGAAGAAGACATGCAAAACGACATGTACCGTCCGGCAGCCAAAAGTAGATTTAAAGCAGTTGTAAATGAAAATGGTGACATAGCTGCATGGGATAATATGATGGCATTGCAGTCGGTATCAAATAGTGCAATCAGTAGAATCATGCCCGCTATGGCACCACCGCCGGAAAAAGATGAAGCAACAGTTGAAGGTGCTGCTCACTTACCATACCTTATGAAAAACAGACGTGTTGCTTTTGGCAACCACGACCTTCCAGTTCAAGTAGGATTCTGGAGATCTGTTGGTAGTTCGCAAAATGCATTCTTTACAGAAAGTTTTCTTGACGAATGTGCACATGCTGCTGGCAAAGATCCATTCGAATTCAGACGATCTAAATTACATGATCATCCTCGATTTAAAGCTGTTCTTGAAAAGGCTGCCGAGTTAGGGAATTGGGGTGCACAGGATGGGAAGTTTAGAGGTATTGCTTTGCACAAAAGTTTCGGTTCTATAGTAGGTCAAGTCGCTCAAATATCAAAATTAGGTGAAAAGCAATTCTCAATTGATAGATACTCATGTGTTATCGATTGTGGGACCTACATCAATCCAGATACCGTCCAAGCTCAAATGGAAGGTGGCTTAGTCTTTGG
>Ga0209828_1003625_pt1 | contig 11626 bp, 8 predicted proteins | sample MaitaG_FD_187429 | JGI IMG/M metagenome (GOLD analysis project Ga0209828, IMG submission 187429) | Marine algal microbial communities from Maine, USA - Maine_Asex2 metaG (SPAdes) (version 2) | ecosystem: Host-associated > Algae > Red algae > Unclassified | place: Maine, USA | collected 2015-01-05
TTACGCGAGGTGGATTCGATGTATGCGGGATGGATCCGGCCATCCGCGACCAGGCGTTCGAGCGTTTGCTTGGCGATCTCGCGGCGCATCGGATCGAAGGCGGAGACCATGACCACTTCGGGGGTGTCGTCGATGAGAATGTCGACGCCGAGTTCCTGTTCGAGGCTGCGGATGTTGCGCCCTTCTTTGCCGATGATCCTGCCTTTCATCGCTTCGGATGGCAGGTGGACGGTGTCGGTGCTGATCTGGTTTACCTGGTCGGCGGCGTAGCGTTGAATGGCGGTGGTGATGATCTTGCGCGCTTCGACCTCGGCGCGGTCGCGGGCTTCTTCCTGGCGGTGGCGGATCAGCGTGTTGGACTCGGCTTCAAGGTCCTCGCTGAGCTGGGCCAAAAACTGCCGCTTAGCATCTTCTTTGGTGAGGCCGGCGATTTCGGAAAGTTGGCGGCGCTGTTCGCTGACCAGTTCGTTGATCTCCGCGTCGCGCGCGGCGATGTCCGAACGCAAGCTTTCGATGTCGACCAGTCGCTGGTCGAGCTGGCGTTCGCGGTCTTCGAGTCCGCCGAGTTTGCGGTCGATGGTTTCCTCGCGGTGGTGCAGCCGGTCTTGGCGCAATTGGATTTCCTGGCGGAGCAGTTTGGCCTCGGACTCGAAGTCCTCGCGCACTTTCAGAATGGTGTCGCGGGCCTTGATTTCGGCTTCACGCAAGGTGACCTGCGCGTCGCGTTCGGCGTTGGCGCGGATGATTTTCGCGTTCTTGGTAGCCGACTCCGCCTTGATGTGGATCAGATAAAAATGGCAAAAATATCCGAAAGCCACTGCAAGAGTGACTGACATAAATGCGATGGCCCATTCTACGCCCATGATCTTAAGCTTTCATACCTTACCCCTGATGGGAAAGAAGTTTTAGGCAAAGATTCAGGGCTTTTGCCTGCGAATCAGGGCAATTGGATGCTCAGCGCGACCCAGCCATCCTCGATCCGCACATCGCGCAGGATCATTTTCGCCATGTCTTGCTTCAGTTCGCCTTCTTTGAGGGTGTAGACGGGTAGGCGATTTAGTGTTTCTTTGGCGATCAGGCTCACGGCTTTGCGCAGCGGTTCGCGGAGTTTCTCGGGGACTTTCTGTTGGCTGTCGATCGAGATGAGTTCGGCATCGGTACTATAAACGTTCCGCTGTCGATCCGGCTCCGGCAAATTTCGAGAAAAGAATCAAGCGAACGTAAGATCGGTCCGTTCTCCGGGAATGATTGTTGGAAGATAGTGAAACCGATTCGAATCAAGCCCGGGGGCTATAAGTGTAGGATCCGTGTTGGGTGGCAACCCCGAGACTGTCGGATATCCGGTCGCGCAGTTTCGCGTTACGGGCTGCGTGTATACTCGCCCTTCGGGCTGTTTCTCGGATGGCCGAGATGGTCGCGTCCATTGCGGCCATGACGCTGACAAGACCAAGAGGCGATACAGGCGGCAAACTTCCGTCTCTTGTTCTTGTCGATTTCCGCTTAGAGCTTGTGATTGCGAAGGGGAGGCTTAAATACGTTGGTTTTGACGCGCGTTATTATTGACGCGCGTCATGGTTGACGTATATAGTGCTGTTCATGAATCGGAAACACGAAACAGCGACATTTGGGCGAGACGAGGTTATCGACCTCATCTGGCGAACCTTGGATAAACGAAGCGTATACATGAACGACTTGAGACGCATCGGAAAGACCATGATCCTTGAGGCGATGAGGGAAAACCCTGCGCCCGGCTGGACGGTGATTAAGCGGGACCTTGGACGCTGCCATTCTGTCGAGGAATTTGCGGCCTTGGTCTATCAAGATGTGATGGCGAGCATCACGGGGAAAACCAAGCTGATGCGGCGTATGACCGAACTGATAGGAAAGGCCGGTGGCGCGCAAATCGGCCCGGTAAAACTGCCGGACGGGCGTGTGGCACCATGGAAGGAAGTTTTGGAGCGAACGTTCGCGGACCTTGACCAAGCCAGCGCCGAAGAGGATCTCAGAGTGGTGTTTCTTTGGGATGAAGTTCCTTTCCTGTTAGACAACGTCATCAAGAATTCGGCGCAGGGCACAGGAGAACGGATGACCATGCAGGTCTTGGACACCATCCGCTCGCTTGGCCAAGACTACCCACGAGTTAAAATGGTTCTTACCGGCTCGATCGGGCTGCACCACATCCTCAGTGACCTGCGCGAGGAAAACTACGTCAACTCCCCGCTGAACCACATGAAGCCGATCGCGCCCGGTCCATTAAAAGCGTCCGATGCGGTAACGTTCGCAAGCCACTTGCTGAAAGAAAGAGGGGTGGGGAGTGACGAAGGGTGTGCGGCAGAAATTGCGAGACTCGTTGGCCATGTCCCATATTACATCGAAAGTTTCATCGACGACCTCCGGTATGGCGAGAAGTTGATGTGCGTGGAAATCGAGGAGAAATTGACCCAAAGGTTAACCGACCCCGATGACGATTGGGACTTGCCCCACTATAGGACGCGATTACGAAGATATTTCGGGAAAGAGGAAACGATAGTCTTGGCAATTCTCGACCACTTGGCCCGTTCGTCGAACGCGCAATCCAACGCTGAGATCATGGCGGCGATGAAGTCGATAGGGGTGGATATCGAGGAAGAACTTGCCCGGCATCTGCTGAAACTACTGCACCGTGACCATTACATCGAGAAAGATGCCGCAGGCAAATGGAGGTTCCGCCTGGCGCTTGTGCAACGATGGTGGAAACTCGACCGGGGCCTCTCATGACAAAACCAGATCTCTTTGTATCGAGGTTCTCGCCGAACCGTACCGACCCGGAAGTGCTCGATGAAATCCACGTGGAGCGTCACGGCCTGTTGCAAGACGCGCTGCGCCGCACCCGTGCAAGTTTGCTTGGCAAGAAGCGCAAACATCAACTGTTCGTCGGTGCTCGTGGCAGCGGGAAAACACACTTGCTGAGCCTGCTTGTGCATCGACTCGGCGCAGACAAAAAGATCGTAAAGACATCGCGCATCGCCTGGCTGAACGAGGATGAAACCAGCCTGTCCTACGCGGAACTGCTGGTCCGCGTCTACCGCGCCCTCATTAACAGATATCCGGATGAATTCGCGGCGGACACACTTGAGGAGGCTTTTCAATTAGATGCAAAAGGCGCGGCCCAATATCTGGAATCCTCATTGGTCGAGCAGTTCGGCAAACGGAAGTTGCTGGTGCTGGTGGAAAATTTCGACGGTCTGCTTTCCTCGCTTGACGAGGCCGGCCAACGGGAATGGCGCGCCTTTTTGCAAGACTCGGCGGTGATGGTGGTCGTGGCCACGGCGCAACGTCTGACCGAAGGCATGAAGGAGGATAAAACCTTCTACGGCTTTTTCACCGTCGAACACATGAAACCATTCGACGTCGATGAAGCGTCATTGCTTTTGCAGCGACTGGCGAAATTGAAAGAGGACCATGAACTTGAAGAATATATTCGAAGCCGTCGAGGACAGGCCCGCGTTCGCGCACTCCACTACTTATCCGGCGGCAACCCTCGGCTGTTCATCGTTCTCTCGGAATTCATCACCAAAGATTCTTTTGAAAACTTGGTTGGCCCGTTCGAGGAAATGGTCGATGTGCGTCTCACGCCATATTACCAAGAGCGATTGCGATGGTTGAGCGCGCAGCAACGGCGGCTTGTCGAGGTGCTCTGCCAAAATCAAGCGCCTATGACCGTCGCTGAGCTGGCAAAAAAAGTGTTCACGAAGGAAAATACGGTCTCGGGGCAGCTAAAAAAGCTGCGGGAAATGGGCTATGTGGAATCGACAAAGAACGGCCGGGAATCCTTCTATGAGCTAAAAGAACCGCTGATGCGCCTGAGCATGCAGGTAAAGGAGACGCGTGACGGCCAGCCTTTAAAATTGCTGATCGATTTTCTTAAAATCTGGTTCGAGCAAGAGGAACTCGAAAAGCGGCTCGGCGCGGCGAATCTCGGAAAGTTGACAGAAATATACCTCCATGCCGCACTGGAAGACCTCAGAGTGGAAGGCCCGAACCTACGACACCGGATATTGAGGCGCGGGGTTGCAGACATTGATTTAGAAAATTGCACCGAGGAAGAGGGCGCGAGACTGTATGAACTCGCGGAAGAAACAAAAGCCCAAGATGACTTATATAAAGCAACGTTCGTTGCTCACTTGGCAGGGGATGTGAAGGAAACTATAAAGTACGGAAGCCAGCTTTTACATTTCGAAGAGGTTTCCGAAGAAAGGAAGACGGAAATATTTTTAGTCGTTATGGATACGTATTTATTGAACAAAAACACAAAGGGGCTGAAGAGCTTATGCGAGTACGTTATCGATGCCTGCGATGGGTTTGACAAGTTGCTTGCCTATGCCTTGATCGGACGAGCAATCGTTCACTCAATAATGGGTAAAGACGATGAAGCATTGGAAGACATGTCCAAAGTGATCGAAGCACCAGAGCTCACAGAACACAACCCAAACTACTACCACCTTCTCACGGAGGCGTTAGAATTCCGTGTTCTCAAGTTGATATCTATGGGGAAATCTCTCGCCGCTTTGTCAGATTACAAAAGGTTGCTCGACAATGGGATCGACATCTCCGAGAATCTTATCGGCGAAAAAAACTTAGCGCTTTTTCTGCGTATGAAAGCCAAGATATACTTGGATTCTGGAGAATGGATGAAGGCCAAGGCAGAAGCTGAGAAGATTTTGGCGCTTCCGAAAGACATATCCCAAGATAAAGGCCCGAGTAGGTGGGTAGTTTTTACATGCCTTATGAAAATGGGAAACCGCGAAGCTGCCGCTGCATATGGGTTGGAGATCATCACGAAACACAAAGTTGTTTACGACTGGGTCGTCGGAGCCCTTATCAATTCGATGATATTGCCTTTGCCGACAGACGACTTGGTAGAGAATGCAGAAAAATTATATGATGTTTTTGAGGAAGCGGAGCACACCGCCATGTTAGGAGAGGGCCTTGTTTCAGCGCTTGCAGCTATTCAAACCTCGGACTGGACTGTAGATCGGCTCGACCAGTGGATGGAGGCGTGGAACGCCGCCGCGTCGGACGACGAAGCCATGCAGGTCGGGCTCCGACTCATGAACGCCGGGATCAATTACTTAAAAACGCAGAACCGTCGTGAACTTCTCCGCCTCCCCAAGGAAGAGCGTGGGATTGTTGAGGAGATTCTGGGCTTGGATTCGAATTAAACGCAGGTTCCATTTCGTTATGGCACAGTGGCGATGATCGATGAAAGGCCTAGTACCGAAGGGGGGGGCTTTACGCGGCGGTCAATGTTACGAGCAATGTGCTCATGATCGCTGAAAAGCCGGGCAATGCTCCGTTGGTTCGAAATCAAGTGATCGAAATCGCTCCCTTGTAAACCGCGGGTCATTACGGTAGTCAGCCAGTATGCACATTCTGGCTCCTCTCTTCGTTCTTCCTCTTCTCCTCGCCACCCTGAACGCGGCCGAACGCCCCAACATCCTGTTCGCCATCGCCGATGATTGGTCGTTCGGGCATGCGGGCGCTTACGGCTGCGAGTGGGTGGAGACCCCGAACTTTGACCGGCTGGCGCGCGAGGGAATCCTGTTCGAACGCGCCTACACCCCGAACGCCAAGTGTGCCCCGTCGCGCGCCATCTTGCTCACCGGACGCAATTCCTGGCAGCTCGAGGAGGCCGGCAATCACATGGCATTGTTTCCAGCCAAATTCGGCGGGTTCATGGAGCGACTCGAGGCCGCCGGCTACAGTTCCGCGTTCACCGGCAAAGGCTGGGGGCCGGGTGTTGCCAACGACAAGGACGGCAAGCGACGCAAGATCACCGGGACCGCCTGGGGCAAGTTGAAGGCCAAGCCGCCGGCGCGGGCGATTTCCAACAACGATTATGCCGGCAACTTCGGCGCCTTTCTCGACGCCCAGCCGGCGGACAAACCGTGGGCGTTCTGGTACGGCACCACCGAACCCCATCGCGGCTACGAACTCGGCGTGGGCCAAAAGCGCGGCAAGAAACTGACCGACATCGAACGCGTTCCCGCCTACTGGCCGGACACCCCCGAAGTGCGCGGCGACATGCTCGATTACGCCGTCGAGGTGGAACACTTTGACAATCACCTCGGCCGCATTCTGAAGCGCCTCGAAGCTGCCGGCCAGTTGTCCAACACCTTGATTGTTGCGACCTCTGATCACGGCATGCCGTTCCCCCGTTGCAAGGGTCAGGCCTACGACGACTCCAACCACGTCCCGCTTGCCATCCGCTGGCCGGCCGGGATTGCCGGGGTCGGGATAGCGGGGGAGGCCGGGCGGGTGGTGGCCGACTATGTGAGTCATGCGGATTTCGCCCCCACGTTTCTGCAAGCCGCTGGCGTCACCGAACCCGGTCCGATCATGCAGCCGATCACCGGACGCAGCTTGTTCGACATCTTCACCAAGCCGGGTTCGGGCCAGATCAATCCCGAACGCGACCACATCCTGGTCGGCAAGGAACGCCACGACATCGGCCGGCCAAACAGCTGGGGTTATCCGATCCGCGGCATCCACATGGACAACAAACTCTATCTGCAAAACTTTGAAACCGGACGCTGGCCGGCCGGCAATCCCGAGACCGGCTATCTGAACTGCGACGCCAGTCCGACCAAGTCGCTGCTGCTCGAACAACGGCGCGCCGGCTACACCCCGTTCTGGAAACAGAACTTCGGCAAGCGCGACAAGGAGGAGTTGTTCGACGTCGCCGCCGACCCCGACTGCGTCGACAACCTCGCCGATGATCCCAAACACCAAGAACTGAAGACCCGGCTGAAGACTCGATTGTTTGCCGCGTTGAAAGCTGAAGGCGACCCGCGGATGGCAGGGCAGGGGCATGTGTTCGATCGCTATCCCTACTCCGGCGCGTCCACCGATCGCTTCTACGAACGCAGCCTCGCAGGCAAACGCCCGAAGGCCGGCTGGGTCGCCGCCGACGATTTCGAACCGGCGCCGCTGGACGACTATTGGGAGTTCGGAGCCGATCAAGACTACACCGTGTGGAACGCCCTCGATACCGATCGCGACGGGCAACTCGACGCCGCCGAACGGGCCGCGGCGCCCAAACAACTGGCCGGTCTGGACGCCGATTCAGACGGCAGTTTGTCCGCCGTCGAACTCGGCGGGCCGGGTCCGAAGCCGAGCTACCTTTTTCTACAACGGACCATCAAAGCGCTCGATCGTGACGCCGACTCGGTGCTGTCCGCGGCCGAGTTGAAAGACGCTGCCGCCCGGCTTGCAACCTTGGATACGAATGACGACGGGGCGGTCAGTCGCGCGGAGGGATATGATGCGGTTCGGGCTGAACAATGGAAGCCTGCGCCGTAAGAGGTGGACGAAGCCTTTGGCGGCCGTTTTGACGCACGGACTGGAGTGGAATCCGGTTGGCATAAAGGAGATGAGTCGTCCCGCAAGGCGGATGACTCAGGGCACATCATGGCGCGTCCGGCCAAAGAATACAGGCAGCCGATGCCCTCGGAGCCATGAGGCCGTTCCGCCCAGACTCCGCCCGGTCGCGGACGCAGCGGGCTCGCCGACCACCAGCACAAGGACGGAAAGAACGCTCGTCAGGTGGTCGACTGGTTGAAGGATAAGTCCTATGGCGACAAGCCCTTCTTTATCGCCTGTGGCATCCAAAAACCGCACCCTTTCTCGCACCCGACGCGTATTTTGACAAATACCCGCTCAAGAGTTTGGTGCTGCGCAAAGACCGCGCCGACCTGTGGGATAGTCTGCCGCCGTCGGCCAAGGTCAAACGCTACCAAGCGTTCGGCTTCGAACTCGGCGTCGAGAACGACGCGCTCCGGCGCAAATACATGCAGGCCTACCACGCCTGTATCTCGTTCATCGACGCGCAGATCGCGCTGGTGTTCGAGCAACTCAAGACCGAGAGGCTCTGGGATGACACGATCATCGTTTTCACCTCCGACCATGGCTACCACCTCGGCGAACACTTTCTCTGGGGCAAGGTGTCGCTGTTCGACATTGGCGCGAAGGTGCCGTTTCTGGTCCGGGAACCCGGTCTGACCGAGGCTGGTTCGCGTTCGGACGCGATGGTCGAATTGATCGATGTCTACCCGACTCTCGCAGACCTGTGCGAACTCAAGGCGCCGGCGCATCTGCAAGGCGACTCGCTCGTGCCGGTCCTACGCGACGCCTCGGCCGCCGGTCCGAACGCCTTCGCCTACACGGTGGTCAGCCGTGGCGACCGGTTTGGTCATACCATCCGCAACCAACGCTGGCGCTATGCGCTCTGGCCGGACGGGGAGGAGTTGTACGATCTTCAACGCGATCCCGAAGAACTACAGAACCTCGCCAAGCGGCAGGGCTTCGAGCAACTGCTGTCCGGGTTTCGCAAGCAGTTGGCCTCCGACCAAAACCGGATCGCCCAAAACAGGACGGCGAAACCGGCTCACGAATGATACCCATGGCAAAATTGAATTATACAATGACCGGTTGACATCAGGAATTGAGTACTCATGTTGATGCAAAATGTCCTCCACCACTGCCGGGAGCTTGTTTGGGATCTGCATCGAAATTCAATTTCATGCCTATGAATAGACGCCACACCCTATTCTACCCGCTAGTTACGACCCTGTTTTGGTCATTTATAACATTTTGGTCACTTTGTGAGGAACCCGTCAAGCCGCTTCCCCTTGGTGACGACGCGATCTATCAGGTGCAGGTAGGCGATACGCTAACCAGTTTATCTAAGAAGTTTTTTGCCACCGCGAACACCAATGAGCTGCGCAATCTTCTCGGCAGCGCGCGTGCGTTGAAGGAGGGCGATTTGATGCTCATCCCCGGACCGATTCGTGGCGAGGCGATGGATCAAATCACCCTCGCCAGAGAGTGCATCGAGGAAGCGGTGGAGAAGAAGGCTGAGGTGTACGCCAAAGCCGAACTTGGTCTGGCGCGGAAGATGGTGACTTGGGCGGATGGCGATCGGTTGATTGGTGAATATCGGCGCGCCAAAGTAACGGCGCAGGATGCGATTGAAAAGGCGCGTGAAGCCAAACGGGCGGCGCTAGACAACATGCTGCCGCGACAACCGCTCGACAGTTTCCGGTTCGGCGGGGATCTGATGGTTGGCACCGGCGACGGCTTGTGGGGCGCACCGGGAGCCACGACAAAATATACGGAAGGCACCCGATTGCGCACGCCGGGCCGCGCGCGTTCGAAGATGCAATTTCACGATGGCGTGTCGATGTATCTGGATGGCGACAGCGAGGTGCAACTGGAGAGAGTCCGGACCTCTCTGGAGACAAATTATCCAGGCCATTGTGTGACCCGCCTCGAACGCGGCACGGTGCACGTCGATGCACGGATGCTCGACGCCGGCAGCAAGCACGAGATAAAGGTGGACAGCCACCGGGTCGAACTCCGTCCCGGAGCCGTTCTCCGCTTGTCGCGTAAAGGCGCCCGCCTGTTCCTCGTCTGCTCCGCCGGCTCGGTTGCATTTGCCTCCGCGCCCGCGCCCGGTGAAAATACCGTACGGGCGACCCTTCCTGCCGGTAAGTCAGCCGTGTTCAGTCCCAGCGAAGGGTTCAAGCCGATGGTTCTGCCACCGACTCCGAAAATCCCGGCGGCCATGGCCACCAAGGTGAGTCCGAGCCAGCAGCCGGACCTGTCGTGGAGTTCGGACCTGAAGGAATGGCGGGTGGAATTGGCGCGCGACCCCGAGTTCATTGAGATCGTGGAGGACATCACCGTCACCACCTCCGCTTGGCGATCCCTCGGATTGGTGGAGGGGGACTATCATTGGCGGGTCACCGGGTTCGACGGCGATGGCAATCCGGGACTGCCGGCCGAAGCCTCCCTCGTGGTCAAACCGAACTTGAACATCGCGATCCAACTCGACCCGGAGGTGCCGGACTATGTCGTTGGACGCGAAGTGCTGCTTACCCCGGACACCCGTCTGCGCTTGATGCCGTTGCAGGAAGGGGTCAAACCCTCCGGCTATGAAATTCGCCTTTCCGGCGGTGAGTGGATGCCGTGGCAGGGAACCAGTCGGGCGGGCAGCCTGCTCTTGGATCCCAGCAAAAACTGGGTGCTGTTCGAAGCCCGGGCGATTGGCTTGGCCGACCAACGGGGGACGACCTTGCGCCAGCCGATTCGCATTGATAACACCGGCCCGACGCTGTTTCTGGGCACCAAGGTTGAAACGGACAACGGCCGGGACTGGGTCGCCGCGGTGCTCACCGCCGAGGACCCTTCCGGGGTTCAAACGGTCGAGTTCAGCACGGACGGTCGAGGTTCTTGGAAGCCCTACGCGGGGACGGTCCGGGTTCCCTTGAATGATTCGCGGCTGCTCTGGTTCCGGGCGACCGACAAAATCGGCAATCGGTCCAGGCACATGAATGCCCTCGTTCGGATGGAATGACTCGACCCGCGTTTCCTGTCTTGCTACGCGCCGTTTGTGTCTGTTGATCCGCCCGCCTCCGCCGCTGAAAATCATCCCGTCCTTCTGACGGAAACTGTGTGTCGTCCACCCGGTTCGGGTTTCGCCTTCCGCTTCGGTCGAAGCGCCTCAGACCCCGATGCCGACACAGCCCATGGCTTGCCCTCGACCACCGCCATTCCCTTGGTGCTCGGCGTCCGCGACCCGGCGAACCATCACCCGCCGCAGCTGTTATTCAATACCGCCGCCGGCACCGCTCCGGGGCCGGACGAGCATTGCTGGGCCACGCAGGTATGGCGCAGTCCGAGCGGCACCTCGGAGCACTCGCCCGACATCGGCTTGCAGTTCGAACTCTTTCAGCCGCTGCCCGCCCTGCTCGATCTCTCCCTGGTGCGGCGCATGCCATACCACTCCCGGGAGATTTGCATTCCCGCGCTCACCGGTCACTTCATTGTCGACAACCGGCTAGGCAACCGGCCGGTTGAAGGCTTGGCGCTGCTCGCCGAACCGGGTTGGCGCCAGCTCGAACGCCACGAACCAGGCACCATCGGCTGGGGGCGGGGAGAGGTCGGTGTCGCCGCCGGGTTCGAACGCGCCGCCGCCGCGGCCGGGGTCGAACTACGTGCGGTTCGAACCCGGCTCGACGCGCCGTTCGAAGAGGTGGAGCCCGGCACGGCAGACGCCTGTGTTGGCTTCGCCTTCACCGTCCCCGCCGGAGCCCGCCGCGAACTGCACTTGGCGTTCGGGAGGCACGACCTCGGACGGCAGGCAGGGCAGGGGAACCCGGACGGACCCGGCGCTGCCGTATCCTGGTCCCGCGCATTTTTTGGCGGACTCGAAGACGTGCTTGAACAAGCGCTGATGGAAGACGGACGCATTGTCCACGCCGCCCGCAACCAACATGCCGCCTTCACCGAACTCGCGTCCGAGCTCGCCGCCGAGGATCTGGCAATGGTCTTGGCTGCCGTTCGGGAACCCGCCGCCCGCCCGATCTTGTTGCAGGCGGACCGGCGCAAGCCTGATTGGCCGCGCGTCGCGTTCCCCCTCGCCGAACCCGATGTCGAAACAGCCGAAACTGCCGAAACCGCCGAAACAGCCGAAACCGCCGCCTTGGAACATCAGTTCCTCAACAACGCCTTACATCCCTGGGTGCTGCGTACGATGCTGGAAGACACCTTCGCCAACGCCACCGCCCCGAACCCGGCCCATTGT
>Ga0209828_1003628_pt1 | contig 11619 bp, 13 predicted proteins | sample MaitaG_FD_187429 | JGI IMG/M metagenome (GOLD analysis project Ga0209828, IMG submission 187429) | Marine algal microbial communities from Maine, USA - Maine_Asex2 metaG (SPAdes) (version 2) | ecosystem: Host-associated > Algae > Red algae > Unclassified | place: Maine, USA | collected 2015-01-05
GGGCATGGATGGTACCATTAAAGAATTCGAAGAAACTTTAGAGCATCCTGCTGGAGCATCGTCTGATGTGGGAGATGTCAGCTGGCTAGTGCCTCAGATTCGCTTAGGTGTCACGACCGCGCCATCATTGACACCGTGGCATTCATGGGCAGTCGTGGCATGTGGTGGTATGTCTATCGGCCATAAAGGATTGATTCATGCTGCTAAAGGTATGGGTATGACGATGGTCGACTTATTTGAGAATCCACAGTTGGTGAAAGATATCAGGACAGAATTTAATGAGCGAAAAGGTGATTACCAATATGAGGCGATATTACCTGAGGGTCCGCCTCCTACGCCTGAGAATCTTTCTGCGGAGAAGAAAGAGATGGGAGGGGAATAGTCATAATTTTGCCATAGAATAAACTTTGCATCAGATCTTTGAAGTAGGAAACTTCAAAGCCATATGATTTTTATTTTAAAAGTGTTACAAGCATATTGCTCTAAGTCCAGAAACCTCAGAGATCGGTTACTGAGCAATATACATTTACTTATTGGATTGAGAATGATTTAAAAATAGTTAGAAGAATTAATGATCTTATGTCTATTAAACATACACCTAAAAAAGGGATTGGCAAACCAGAACCACTTCGTTATGAATTTAAAGGATGCTGGTCAGGACGAATAAACAGAGAGCATCGCATCATTTACAAAATAGAAGGTTCTAAAGACAAAAGCCAAAAATGTATATTACTTCAATGCAGGTATCACTACGATAAATAAAAAAGGCATGTCCAGTAGTAGTAAATAAATTCAGAAGTAAGAGAACTGTTGGTCAAGCTGATATGACTTTAGTACTTTTAGGTCAAAATCTGTACAAATACTTGGGTATAATTTAATTCTGTTAATTACCTTTTAGGTTGCTTTTATCTGGATTAGATTCGTTACCCCGTTTATTGCCAAAAATCAAGACTGTCATTTATTAGACTAAGCTTCCCATATGAATAAGGTCTTAATTGCGAAATCTCTTTAGAATCGTAAAGGGATTTTTAGAAGTTGCGGCTGCCTGCCAGGTACCCAAGACTGAATGGTCCTGTAGGGAATTCAATGTCCCAAATGACATTGAATAATGAAGGAACCGAGGATTTGTCCTCGGATGGGGTGGCATTAGCTGGCATAGCTTCCGATAGCTATCGGAATGCTTACTTTTTTTGCAATTAAGACTGAATGGTTCCGACAACGTCGGAAATCATAAATTCTAAATGTATCTAGGATAAAGAAGGAACCGTACCACTGAGTACGGGTGGGCAGTAAGGCCCGCACGGCGAGTGCAAGTAAGCTTGTCATCTATAAAAAATGTGTTTTATGCTTTACTTCTGAATACCCCTAAAAAACAGCGACGGATATTAAGTATCTGATAGATTTCTTAAATACTAATACCTGATCTGTGAAGTTTAAAACTTAAATTCCATATGATTGTCACAATCTGTTTGTTTAAAGCGCTTGACTCTGGCTTACACACCTTAGAGATCGAGGTCCATATATTGTAAAAGGCAAATTGTAAATTGAATCCTGAATTCAAGATTTCAAAGCCTACTCAGTTCTCATTTTTCTTTTCTTACCAGTTCTGCTATCAGTCTGACTGTTCAGGAGATATGTCATGCCTACATTAGCGATATGACTATTGCCATAGCCTATCTCTCCGAAGATGCCGATCTTTTCTTTAGGAAAGAATCGAGCTCCTAAACTCGTGTAGTAGACAAATGAAGGCACGCCGACACCCAGACCAGTTTCTTGTGAAACTAGATCTAATAAATTTTCGGTGATTGTCTTTCGCTTGTTAGCACTGTAGCCTAAATATACCGATGCATAAGTATCTACATCTTTGAAAAGGTTTTTATGATAGGTACCTTTGCCACCGATTGTGAATACATTAATTCTTTCATTTACAGTTGCTTTGCCGCAGTTACCTAGCAAGATACAGCCAAGATCAGTCAATACCTGATCGGTATCGCCACTACTTAATGAAGTCAGCACATCTTCTACAGAATTAGAAAAGTTAGCATTCACTCGATAATAACTGGTGTAAGCGCCGATCGAGAACTGATCGCTGAGTGAGTACTCGTAGTGCAAGGTGATGGAAGGACTCGGATTACCTCCACCTGCGACTCCAAATAAACTAAAGGCAAAAGCTTCAGGATTAATGAATCCCACAGATCCTGAGATGAGCTGATCTCCTTTCTTAATCGGAGCATACTGAGCTTGGATAGATAATGAGCAGAAGAGGATGATAAAGATTAATGATGCTACATGCTTCATAGATATTTTCTAAGTGATTGTCTTATTAGGACCCTAATTGAACATTAAGTAACAATATTCTAATAGTGTTGTGGTGTAGTTTTATTGATTTTGAACATATGAAATTTCGTTTATTGCATTTATAAGGATTCAAGGATTTCTGGAAGCATTTTTATATTTAAGACTATACCTGATAAAAGTCTGAGCTATGTTCCATATGTAGGCATTAACAATTTCGTATCACGGCTTATCCTAATAAAAGAAAGGAGATTATATCTTAATCGAAGATTCTGCCCATCAGAAATGAAATAGTTGTAATTTCCATCATCATTTAAGTTGTACAATATGATGCATTACCTGAACTTGATTAAGAAAATTGCAAAGGCGGTCCAAAAGAAAAATTATGATAATCCTAATGTCAAAACTGCCAACGAAGCAGTCTTCGATAAAGTCAATGAAAAAATTGACTTAGAAGATATCCAAATTACGAATCGTGTCGATAGACGAGCGATGTTTGAAAGAATGAATCGCCGAATTGACGAGGCCCAATATGAAAACGAAATAGACGAAAATATAGAAACGGCTGATGAGACAGTATTCATCGATATGAAAGATGAGTTAGAATTACTCCGACGAAAATTAGAAGAAGACGAAGAGAGTGAAGATACCAGACAACACTCTGATAACTGGGTACCTCATAGCACTCTGAATAGTGTAAAGCGTGAATCTCAAGCCATCACCAATAGTAATGGAGGAAGCTTACAGATGACTCTGGAGCCAATTATAGGTGGCTCAGTCAATGCGAATAGAATACCGGATCGGTCTTTAGTAAAAGTGATCCGATATTCAGATCATCAGATCATACTAGATAATAAAAAATCCAGATTCGTCTATGTCGAGTACAATGGTCAGCAAGGCTGGATACCTGATGTCTATTTAAATTTTAATTAAGCGATATTAAAAGTGATAATCAGATTTAAATCGTCCATGACTCAGGTAGCGCCGTTATCCAAGGAAAAGATTATTTTTCTAATCAAGGATTTAATCCGCCTTAATTAGAATAGAAAGTTAAACTATAAACGTATGAAACAATTATTAATAGCACTGTCATTACTTCTATATTCCTGTGCTGCGATTCCTCAGATATCCTCTGACCCTCTCGAAGAGTTAGACGCTAAGTATGAGCACTACAGTGATATCGCACAGGAGATATGGGAGCTTGCAGAAGTCGGTTATCAAGAAGAAAAATCAGCAGCTATTTTAAAAGCTGAATTAAAAAAAGCTGGATTTCAGATTACTGAAGGTGTAGCAGATATTCCTACAGCGTTTACTGCAAGTTATGGATCAGGGTCACCACTTATCGGAATATTAGGAGAGTATGATGCTCTACCTGGAGTATCTCAGGATCACGTGCCGATGCGGCAGTCGCTGAATGATGGTAAGGCAGGTCACGCTTGCGGTCATCACTTATTTGGGACAGCATCTATCGCAGCTGCGATAACACTTAAGAACTGGATAGATCAGAATCCTGGTAAAGGGACAGTCAGATTTTATGGTACACCTGCTGAAGAAGGTGGCGCAGGGAAAGTCTACATGGTCCGAGCTGGATTATTTGATGATGTAGATGCGGTGCTTCACTGGCACCCAGGATCATCTAATGGTGCTTCAGCTTCTTCATCATTGTCTAATATGTCTGCAAAATTTAGATTTTATGGTATCGCCTCTCATGCAGCAGGCGCTCCGTGGAATGGTCGCTCAGCCTTAGACGGAGTGGAGTCTATGAATTATATGGTCAATCTCATGCGAGAGCACGTGCCGGCAGAATCAAGAATTCACTATGTCATCACCAGTGGTGGGGAAGCACCTAACGTGGTTCCAGAATTTGCAGAAGTCTTCTATTATACCAGACATCCGGAGATGCGCTGGGTCAAAGATATTTTTGCACGAGTTGCTAAAGCCGCAGAGGCAGCAGCAATGGGCACAGAGACAAAAATGGAATATGAAGTCATACATGGGCTGTATAATGTACTGCCTAATGAGACTTTGAGTAAAGTCATGTTTAAGAATCTGGAGCAAATCGGAGGGGTGGATTATTCAGACGAGGAGACCGCATTTGCAAATAAAATTAAAGCAACACTATTTCCAGCGGCAAGAACAGATATCAGTCAAGCGAAAGATATTGCACCTTTTGAAGTGATTAATGTAGGTAAAGGGGGATCAACTGATGTAGGTGATGTCAGCTGGATGGTGCCTACTGCAGGCTTACGGACTGCTACATGGGTGCCTGGTACTTCTGCTCATACTTGGCAAGCTGTCGCTGCCGGTGGCATGTCCATAGGGAAGAAGGGTATGATCAATGCGGCTAAGACTATGACCCTAACAGCATTAGATTTATTTAAGAATCCTTCCATTATTGCAGAAGCGAAACAAGAATTAATGCAGAGAAGAGGAGAAGATTTCTTATATGAAGCCCTTTTAGGCGATCGGTCGCCACCATTAGATTATCGAAAATAGTGTCTAAGACAAAGTTCTATCATGATTTTGCGTTTATGATCAATCTGAATTTTTTGTTGATAATCTAAGTGCTGATAACCGAAAATTGTAATTTTTAAACATATGAACTACAGAGCTATATTTTATTTGGGTCTATTGATTTTATTTCTTCTTTCGTCATGTAAATCTCCAGGTGAGAATAAAGAACCATCAAATTCAGATATACCTTATACAGTCATAGAGTCTGGTATTTTTGTAGAGAAGTTTGCAGAAGGTATTACTGATGAAAATCGATATAACTTAGACAACAAAATCTTTCTTGTGGGACGGAAGTTTGTCTACGACTATATCTATACAAGCAAAGATGGTGTCCAGCAATATTTTGAAGGCGGTCGAGACGGTTGGAATTTTGCAGCTAAGGATGCTGACAGGTACTATGTCGTCAAAGAATTAGTGATATCAGTGCTGCCAGGATTAGAGCCGATGATCGAAAGTATTCCAGATTATAATCAGACACTTCTCGAATATCAATGTCCACCTAATACTGATTACACGATATCAGGAGTCATCGAAAATGAAAAGAATATCTGGATGCATCCTCCGAGAGAAGCCCTGTTTAAGATTACAGAGTTGAATCCATTTCCCTTTATTCAGATACCCTATGAGTTAGGGAATGAATGGGAGTGGTCACTAGACATCAGCAGTGAATGGGGTGATCCCAGGTGGCTGACATGGGAAGGCAGTGTCAAAAATGATTATAAATACACGATTGTATCAAAAGAACAGATCAAGACATCCGCAGGACAGTTCGATTGTTTTAAGATAGAAGCATCTGGTTCAGGCTCATTAGGAAGTACAGCGTTAACTTCCTATTTTAATGAAGCCCTCGGCTTTATCAAATTAGAGTATCAGAACATCGATGGATCGTCTTTAGTTTTTGAATTGAAAGAAGTTATTGAGCCATAAAAAGTCTTATACTGAAGAAAAATTCTTTTGGATTTTTAAAACCAGCAGACTTACTTATTGAGAGGATTATACTCGATCTATTTTTCCGAAGCAAAATAGTTTGGAAATATTTGGTTTTTCTATTACTTAAATGTGACTTTTCTATCACTTCTCAGTATCAAAGTCTAAATTAATTCTTAAAATTATGTGAGTTTAGCACTTTACTTATGTCTTAGGAATACTTAATCACCCTTAAAGTACTTATTATGCAACGGACTATCTACGCTTTCTTATTATTAACAGCTTTTCAAATTATTGGTTTTTCGCAATCTCCACCAGATATAATCACAAACATCCCTTATGATGGGGATACTATTACTGCTGGGATGCAAACCAGTATTCCTCATTTGACTAATGTTGATTTTATAGCAGAAGCATTCGATAATGGAAGACGTCAAGAAGAAGGTCAGTTTGGCATTAATGGGAATGCACTAGGTAATATCCTAATGCCCTCTCAAACAGATTGGGATAATATGTCTCAGGCAGAAAGAATTTTTCATCTTTTAAATGAAGAACGCACTGCAAGAGATGCTGTCGACTATGGTAATGGTCCAGTTAAAGGCCTTCCATTCACAGGACTTGAACAAAATCTTATGAATATTTCACAATCATTGGCTATGATGTACAGTTCAGGGACATATACTAATACGTCATACAATGATGCAGTTGATGGCGATCCTAACATTGGAGGTTCAGGATGTACGCTAAGTGCATTACCTCAGGAAAATTGCTGTCATGAATTACTCGCTCCTAATCAACCTTCCAATGGGCCTAATTCTTATGCAAGTCCGGTAAGAAGATCCACATCAACCTATCTTTCTCCAGGTAATCCATTTCCAGGTAATGAAGTCTTTACCATATATGGAGGTATATATAACTATTTATCAATGACTTCATTTAGGTCAAGACTAATACTGATGATACAGGATGAAGACTTTAACTCGATGACTTCCTCTGCTTATGGTATGGATGATAATTATGGAGATATAGGTGACGAGGGATTTGTCGGAATAGGGATCGTAAATAATGATGTAGATGAGATAACCTACTTTGTAATAGCTCTGCTTGATCCCATACCAGAATCTGAAGGATGTGCTTATAATTGTACATCCTGCGATCCATGCTCTAGTATCATTAATGTAAATAGTATTCCATATCAAGATGGAGTCATACAAGCGCAGATTAGCATTAGAGCAGAAGGCTTAGTTCCATCTACAGGTGATGTCACTATGAAAGCCGGTAACTTTGTGGAGCTCAATCCGGTATTTGAAGTGGCTCAAGGTGGAATATTTCATGCCTATATAGATGACTGTTATTTTACATTGGATTAGTCAGGGATTTGAGTTATCTCAAGTTATCATAGTTTTGTTCATTGGTGAGTGATGCTTAGTTCTCCTATCTATATGAATTATGTCCAGGTTATTATCTCTTGAATGAGGATAACTTGCGCTAATTAAACATACTTATTATAAATTTCTGTTATAAATTGTTGTAAGTAGTCTTTATGGATAAACACCGCCATCCTTACTCTCTTATATACTATATCTTATATACCTGAGTTACCAGTTTAGAATTGGTTCATATTGTCCCATTTCTGCTATGGATGTGCAAGACGCATCTACAGAAGGGCATAGTTAGAGAAACAGCAAACTTATTCTAAATCAGAGTGAATTAGACCAGTTCTAGTTCGACTTTATTTTTTTGCAGGACTTCGATGATGAAGCTGATCAGATCATTGAGCTCCCAGCCGATCAGCTCAGCTCCCTTGTAGACCTCCTCGCGATCTACTTTTGCAGCGAATGTCAGTGTCTTAAGTTTTTTAGTCACTGACTTTACTTTCATGCCTTCTATTTTAGTCGGTCTGATGAGTGCACATGCCACAATGAAGCCCGTTAGTTCATCAGCAGCCACGATACACCTATCCAGCATTGAGACTCTTGGCACATTCCACTTCGTATAATGGCCTGCGATGGCATGAGCTATCTCGGATTCGCCCATGTCATTAAGCTTCTTGACTATGATGTTTGGGTGTTTTGCTGGATATTTCTCGTAGTCGGCATCATGCAGCAGTCCAGTCACTGCATACATCAAAGGATCTCCTTCCATTTTCTCACCTAAAGCTTCCATGACTAATTCCACTGTCCTTGCATGCCTTAGCAATGACTTTGATTCAGTCATTTCATGCAGAATCTGACGTGCTTCCTCTCTATTCATCATTTTTTCTGAAAAAATAAAAAAAATTCTGTTCAAGAGGTCACCTTTTCATAATTACTGACACTAATGGGTAACAGTTTAAAAGAATGAGCAGTTAGTTCATTTTTTAAAAGAAGCAACAAAAAACAACTTCTTTCTATATATTCAATTTATGATGAAGTCTTCCGCCTGGCGGAAGACTTTTTTTCTGTCTGACTAAAGAGTCTCGGTAGAAAAATAAATTAATGGATTATAAGATTCATGATATAGTAGGGTGAGCTGTAGCTCACCAGATATGCTTGTTTTTGATAAACCTTAACAAACGACGCCCAGAAATAATAAAGCCCTGTAAATCAATGACTTACAGGGCTTGTAGTAGCGTGAGCTGCGCTAATTTTAGTCAATGAAATAAGTATTTTAATTACATAAAGTGCGTATAGGGTTCATATAAGGAAAAATTTAGTGATAAAGCCCCATCAAGAAACTTTGTTTCGTTTATTTCGTTTATGTTTGTACGGAGAGAAAAAAGCTAAATCATGACTGACCAAATCACAATCCCTTCCAAAGATGACAGGTTAATAGCAATTGACTCAATAGAACCTTTGAGAGCTTCATTGAGTAGGTTGCAAGATAACCCCGAGATCGAATTTGAAGAAACAGAGGATAAGATCAAAATTCCATTAGCTGCCTTGAGATTACTTGCTGATATCCTAGAGGCTATGGGAAAAGGGCAACCTTTCTCTTTAGTGCCTATACATACTGAGATGACAACACAAGTTGCTGCGGAGTTCTTAGGGTGCTCTCGGCCTCACGTAGTCAAGCTTCTTGAGTCAGGTGAGATTCCGTTCACGACTATTGGTAGACATAGACGTGTTAGATTCGAAGACTTGGCTAATTTTAAGAAAACCAAGAAAGCAGAACGTGAGCAAATGTTGATAGGAATGATGAGAAAAGACGAAGATTCGGGCCTGTATGATTCATAGTAATCGATTCATTGCTGTCTTAGATACAAATGTCATATATCCTTTAACTGTAAGAGATATACTTTTTTGGTTCGCTCATGAAGAACTGTATACTGTTAAGTGGAGTCAGCACATTTTTGACGAATGGCGAAATGTTATGGATCGCAAGGGAGTCGATCAAGATGAAATTGATAAACGAGTCGATACAGCGAATCAAGCCTTTCCTGATGCACTTGTTAGAAATTATGAGTCACTCATTGAAACGCTTGAGCTTCCAGACGAAAATGATCGGCATGTGTTAGCGGCTGCAATTAAGACAAATGCTAATGTCATTGTGACCAACAATCTAAAAGACTTTCCAGATGAATACCTTTCTACATTTGAATTGTACGCTATAAGTGCGGATGATTTCTTGACAGATACAATCGATCTTAATCCAGAAGTCGCTATTAAAGCATTCCGTAAGATGGTATTAAATAGAAAAGATCCTGATCTTGATGAGTTTCGAGTGCTGAATATGTTAAGAAAAAATGGTTTGAAAAATGCTGCAGATTATTTGCACTCGCAGCTTTAATTAAATCAACTCTTTACCATCTCATTTAAAATTAGATGAAAGTCTATTAAAAGATTATATGGATTTTGATAAAGCACTTAAAGTGTTAAAATTAAAGCGTGGATTTACAATGTTAGAACTTAAAAATTCATACCGCTCTGATATTAAGCTTTGGCATCCAGATTTAGCAATTCATCGAGGTATAACAAAAGCAGATTCAACAAGTCAGACTAAGATGCTTATAGAAGCTTATGAATCTCAATTGATTAAAATAATATCCCAAAGTAGTAATGATGTACAAATAAAAACATCTAAAAATACACGTTCAGAGTATCCAATATGGAAGGTAAATAATAGAAAATCCGTAAATAATATAGTTGACGAAATGGATGATTTCTTTACATCAAAAGTTAGGGTTGAATCAACATATATAAAGTGGGTCTTACATTTTCCAGAGAAAGAATTCCTATTGGTCAGACTTTATAATTCGAGAACTCGCTTTTGGCTATTTAATAATATAGGAAAAGGTGTTTATAAAGAAATCTTAAGCTCTAAATCTGTTAGTGGTTCCATTACGAACTTAATTCCATATGGTCATATCGATATGTATGAAGATCAAGTTATATTTTATTTGAAAAAGTATGGTTTATTTGAATATTTACATAACGAGTCAACACTAAAAATCACAGAACAATACTATAGGGTTAACGTAAGACAAGATTCTGAGGCGCAATTTAAGATTCTGTGGCAATAGTGAAATGGGAGGATATGGCTGAAAGTATCGTAGGTACTACATCTGGAGCTTAAAACCAGAAAACTCTACCATTATAAAATGATAGAGTTTCTGAAAAAGAATGGGTATTTGATACCTGTGTCGACTAATAAGGCTGGGGATTATATGATTGAATATTCGAATGACAACTTGAAGACTAACCAAGTTAAAGTGTATACTATTCACTATAAGTTCTTAGAAGCTTTTGAGAGTCGGTTTAGTCCTGATTAACTAAAAGATTTGTTATGACAGCCTAAATAAATTCATATTAGCTTGATTTATAATATGTAAATCATATTACTAACAGCCGTCAGAACTGGCTGTGAATAATTAAATCAGTGGACAGATATAAAATTGGAGACCTATTAATGTCTAAGACCTAAGACATGGAATTTCCACATTTATGCATTATCACTGAGAATCCAGTTGACTGGAAACATGTACAATGTGTTCGTGTCTGTAATTTCACAGAACATCCTCTAAAAGGGAAAGAAAAATATGCAATTAACTTATCAAGGTTTGAATTACCTCCAGAGGTATATTCATATTTTAAAATTCCCAAATATTCAAATTGGATCTTTGTGGACAGGACTGTATACACAGAGCGTCACTCTCAGAGAACCCAGAATTCAATTTAATTGAATTGTCTGGTAGCTTTTTTTTATAAGATTTGCAGCTTAAAGGATGAATTACCAAAGACAATAACCGACTTTGAAACTTTTTGTGATTGCAGGAATCCCACTGTAAGAGAATCGATAAACCTAGATGACCAGAATTGCTATTGCCCCCCTATCGATCCTCCCGTTTCTGCCGTCATCCTTACTAATAACAATAATTGCGCTGGAGGCCCTAGCCCTCATGATAATGCTGAGAAATTATTCATTTGAAAAGATGATAAATGAAAAAAAGCCGACCCTCAATGAAGAGAACCGGCTTGTAGTAGCGGGAGCTGGATATGCGAGTCCGCCCACTGGCGGAAACCAACGTCCGCCAGCTGGCGGATATGAGCCCGATTTAATTTTTGAAAAGTGGGATTATGTTTTCTCTGATAAACATTCTTTCTTTAGCTGTTTTGAGTTGTTTTTCTCTATTCATGGCAAGTTTCTTTTCTGAATAGACTTCTGTGTAAGCAACTATCCAGGGTCTGAACTTTATGGTATATCCCTTTTTACTGAGAGCATTATGAGAATGAAACCTTGAGATTAGATTGGAAGTAAAACCGATATAGATTTTATCATGGGAAGAAGAGTATAATACATAAACGGTATAAATATCATTCATTTGAAAAGATGATAAATGAAAAAAGCCGACCCTCAATGAAGAGAACCGGCTTGTAGTAGCGGGAGCTGGACTTGCGAGTCCGC
>Ga0209828_1003631_pt1 | contig 11604 bp, 11 predicted proteins | sample MaitaG_FD_187429 | JGI IMG/M metagenome (GOLD analysis project Ga0209828, IMG submission 187429) | Marine algal microbial communities from Maine, USA - Maine_Asex2 metaG (SPAdes) (version 2) | ecosystem: Host-associated > Algae > Red algae > Unclassified | place: Maine, USA | collected 2015-01-05
GCACTGCAAAAAGTGTTTGGTTTAAATGCACAGGAATAGCTATAGAATCTGGTAATAATCGTTTTTTTAAAGCTAATATTGTTTTAGAAACCGAAGTTATTGCTGTTGCTCCACTTCCATTATTTGCGCGCGACAAATACAGTAAAATAGATTCGTCTTTGGCGTCTTTATCTTTATTTTTGGCTCTTGCGCCTTGTTCCCATTGTACACTTTTTAGGTAACCGCTAGCTTCTTCGCGAAGTATATTGAGTTCGTTTTTTTTAATAGGAAAGGTGGAATTATGCTCCATTTTTTTGATTTAGTTTACAGTCGCAGTCACAGTATGCAGTACTTATTCGATACTTTTTACTCTTTCTTAAACTTTTTATTTATATTTTTTTTAGCCGAATTATTGAAAACTGAAACTACGACTGAAAATTGTTTTACTTCATCTTAAGGTCTGATACTTGAAAAGGTGGTTTTGCCAGCTTATTCATAATTTCAGGATTCTTGTTGTACAATAATTGAATGATGCGATGTGGTGCAAAAACATAATCTTGCTTAACAACATCACTCCATTTCTGTAATGTTTGCTTATTAAAATAGCCACCTTCTTTAAATTCGCTTCCAGAGAATACTTCGTCTATTTTAAAAGACAAAGCGTAAGATTCTAAAGGCACTTCTTTTTTAGCAATACTCTCTAAAATACTATGTGTTAAAATGTTTTCATCTTTGGCAAACACATTATGAAATGGACCTAAATCTATACGTTTTATGTGTTTAGGTTTTACGTTTTTTAAGCGTCTGTCTATTCCATAAGCCATAGTATCTAAAGACATTTTTCTATCTGCAACATTTTTTAAAACATCGTAGATTTCTTCTTTTTCGCTTTCTGGGTTTTTACCATCGTAATAAAAATACATAAAGCATATAAATGGTCTGTTAAGCGACACATCGTAAAAGCTCCAACTTACCATGTACTCTGCTTGGCTACCTGCTTCGGCTTGTATTATTTTACCTTGTACAAAACGGTTAAATATATATTTTTGTTCTACCGAAGTGTAATAAACTATTGATGCTGCTTGAAAAAGTTTATCCCGTTTTACGGGTTCTTTTTTATGCATTAATTGAGTTAAAAAATCTTCTTGTAATTCACTAACGTCTTTTAATTTGTTTAGGTAATTATCGCGTAATGATAAATCGTTATATAAATAGCGAAATTCTAAGTAATTTGGAAAACCAGATTCTGTAACATCTATTTTCATATTATCTTCGTCATCGTACATGTATTTTACACGCATGGCTTCGATGGAATATAATACTAAATCTAAATATTGCTTAAAATAAGTTATCTCTTGAGCGGTACACAATGTATTAAATTGCACACTTGTAATGAGCTCTTTTAAAGCAAAATTCACTTTTTTATGATAGAACACATATTGTTCTTTGCTATCTAAAACAGTAGAATCTAATGGTGTTGCAATGTGGTTTAATGACATTTTGTTTTGGCTAATAGTGAAATGTTAGAAGTGAAAAAACTATAGGTTTTAAAAAATAAAGTTATTTGTTTAAGTGAGTACAAGAGTGAGCGCGTTAAGGATTGATGCGGCATACTTTTTTTTGCTGCCATATATGGCAAAAAAAAGATATAGCGGAAAGCCTGACGTTTTACTCATACTTAGTAGGTTTTTAAAACCTACTAAGTATGAGTAAAAGGAAACGCACAACTATTTATAATCTCGTAAACTCTTTGAGATTGCTATATTTTTTGTAATTGCAATAGCGAACTATCCTAATAAATCGTCGTTACTAGACGCTTCCTTTTTGGGCGTTGGAGCATCGTCTCCTCCTGTTGAAGGTGCGTTTGCATCTGCTGCATAGTAGTCTTCGAACATCTCTTTCATGTCGATACCATAACGCTCTGCAAAATTCTTTTGAATGTCGCTATCCTTTGCTCGAATCTCTTGCAAAGCTTCTGCATAACTGCCGTAAACGCCTTGCATTACTTTTTCGTGTACTGGAATATTATCCATCATTTCTTGACGTGCTTTTGCACTTGCTGTATGCATAGATGCTAGAGTTTCACCAATATGCTCGTCGGTTTTTACACCTAAATGTTCTAAAATAGCGGCAAATTCTTGATCTGTTCTTGCTTTTAAAGCAACTACATAACCATCGTAATACTTTAAACGCTCGTCTGTATCACTCTTTAGTTTTGCGCGATGTGTTTGTAAGTTAGATCGTAAAGATGTTAGTACTTTTATAGTTAAATTATGTTTGTGAACGAAACTGTCTTTTGAAGCAGCAAGCGTTGTGTAAGCATTTTTAAGTCCTTCTAATTCTTCCACTTTTTGTTCTAAAGTTGTTACTTTAGATAAAGCCTGAGAATATTCTGTAGATTGCTTGTCTGCAACTTCTTCTAATGCTTGACGTGCTTGTTTTAATAAAGCGTAATGCTCCTCTAACTTATTTTCGGTTTCTTTCTTTTTCTCTAATGCTTTTGTATGGTTTTTAGAGGCTTCTACAATGGCATCCTTAAGTTTTTCTTCAACCTCTTTAATCTCTACTTCACGGTTTTTTAAACGTGTAACTGCTGCTTGAGATTTGTAAGATAACTCGCTTAAAAGTGTTTGTACATCTGCACTTTCAATACGTTCTTGAAACATTGCTTTCGCTTTATTATCTGCTTCTGCACGTACTTTTTCTGCTTCTTTTAAATCTGCCTCTGCACTTTTAATTTTACTTTTTCGTCCCCAAAGATTATTCCACCATGTGTCTGGTTTCTTTTGCGCATCTTCTAATTCTATTTTTTTACGTTCTAATGCTTTTTGGGCATCGTCGATAACTTTTTGCTCTGTTTCGTTAAGTGAGGAGAAACGCTCGAAAAGTATTCCAACCTCATCTTGATAATCTGTTAAGTCTTTAATAGCATCTAAAAGTGTGGATCTATCTTTTTCTGCCATATCTACAACATCATCCAAAGTTGCATTTAGAATTTTCTGGCGACTTTGTGGGTCGTGTTCTTGGGCAAGCTTAGATTTCATGGTATCTATGGCTTTGCCCCAATTAACATCTACTTTTTCGGTTTTTTCTTGTGAATTAGTTTCTAATAAGTCAAAATCATCGGCCATAGGATATTTTCGGTTTTAAGGTTTTTACATTTTTTTGAATTAATTTATCTGTACTTTATCTTTTAGAATGAAAGTTTAAATAAATTAGTTAAGCAATTTCGTTAAAAAATCTTACTTCTGAAATAAAATTGTCTACTTATATGTGTTAAGTTTTAAATAAATGTTACAATTTTTAATTCTGAAATAAAGAAATTACCTTTAACACTTATAAAAAAATCTATATATGAAAATAAAATACTGCTTGGTTTTAACTTTAGCTATCTGCTTGGCTTCATGTAAAACGGATAAAAATACAAATACAACTGATACTGATTCTAGCTCACAACCTTCCAAATTAAAAATTACACCTATTGAGCACGCTACAATGGTTTTAGAGTATAATGGAAAAACCATTTATGTGGATCCAGCAGGCGGAAAAGAAGCCTTTGCAGATTTTAAAAAAGCGGATTTTGTTTTAATAACAGATATACACAGCGACCATACGCATTTAAATACCATTGAATCTTTAGACTTAAAAAAAGCTAAGATTATTGCTCCCGAAGCAGTTTCTGAAATGTTTCCAAAAGGCATTAGATCAAGAACAATTACTATGGTTAATGGTGTTAAAGAAGATTTTGGAAATTTTACTCTAGAAACTATACCTATGTATAATATTACAGAAGCAGCGAAGAAATTTCATCCTAAAGGTAGAGGAAATGGTTATGTTTTAACTTTTGGGAAACAACGTATTTATATTTCTGGAGATACAGAAGATACTCCTGAAATGCGCAGGCTACAAAATATAGATAAAGCATTTGTTTGTATGAATTTACCGTATACCATGACCGTTAAAAATGCTGCTGATGCTGTATTAGAATTCAAACCAAAACAAGTGTATCCATACCATTACCGCGGTACCGATGGTTATAGTGATGTTGAAAAATTTAAGTCTATAATTAATGAAAAAACTAAAAGTATTGAAGTTATACAATTAGATTGGTACCCAAATGATAATAAAAAGTAATTTATTATTTATATATTTGAGCTTAAACCACTTACAATTAATCATGAAGATAATACCATTAGCTATAATAGCATTATTTGTCATTTTAATCTTTATTACTCTATTTAGGCAAAAAATAAAACTGGCTAAGGAAAGAACTCTACTTGATGCTCAAGACAAAAAAATAAAAGAAATGAACAGAAGACAAAGTGAAATTGATAATTATAAGGATTTTACCGATGGACACATGTACCAATAAAATATTAATAAAGCATAAAAAAAGCAGACTCTAGTCTGCTTTTTTTATGCTTTAAATCTAATCCTATTATCTTATAAGTTTCTTATATTTAATTCGCTTTGGCATTAAATCTCCACCAAGGCGTTTCTTTTTATTTTCTTCGTATTCACTAAATCCGCCTTCGAAAAAATAAACTTGACTATCTCCTTCGAAAGCTAAAATATGTGTACATACACGATCTAAAAACCATCTGTCGTGACTAATAACTACTGCGCAACCTGCAAAGTTTTCTAGACCTTCTTCAAGTGCTCTTAAAGTATTGACGTCAAGATCGTTAGTAGGCTCATCTAATAACAATACATTTCCTTCTTCTTTAAGCGTCATTGCTAAATGTAAACGGTTACGCTCTCCTCCAGAAAGTAATTCTACTTTTTTGTTTTGTTCTCCACCAGAAAAGTTAAACCTACTTAAATATGCTCTAGAATTTACTTCCTTTCCTCCCATCATCACTAACTCTTGCTCATCACTAAAGTTTTGCCAAATGGTTTTACTTGGGTCTATATTGGTATGTTTTTGATCTACATAAGCAATCTTTGCAGTTTCACCAACCTTAAATTCTCCATTATCAGGATTTTCTTCACCCATGATCATTCTAAAAATAGTTGTTTTACCAGCACCATTTGGTCCAATAATACCTACAATTCCGGCTTGTGGTAAATTAAAATTTAAGTCTTCGTATAGCAACTTATCACCATAAGCTTTACTTACACCAGAAGCTTCAATAACATTTGTTCCCAAACGTGGCCCATTAGGAATGTATATTTCTAGTTTTTCGTCAAGTTGTTTTTGATCTTGACTCATTAACTTATCGTAATTTTTTAAACGTGCTTTTTGTTTAGTTTGTCTTCCTTTTGCACCTTGTTTTACCCATTCTAGCTCACGCTCCAAAGTTTTTTGTCTTTTAGAAGCTGTTTTACTCTCTTGAGCTAAACGCTTAGATTTTTGGTCTAACCAAGAGGAGTAATTTCCTTTCCATGGAATCCCTTCTCCTCTATCCAATTCTAAAATCCAACCTGCTACATTATCCAAAAAGTACCTATCGTGCGTTACTGCAATTACAGTACCTTTATATTGCGCTAAATGGTGCTCTAACCAGTGTACAGATTCTGCATCTAAGTGGTTAGTTGGCTCATCTAATAATAAAACATCTGGTTCTTGTAATAATAAACGACATAAAGCAACACGGCGTCTTTCTCCACCAGATAATACTGAGATTTTTTTGTCTCCATCTGGCGTTCTTAATGCATCCATTGCTATTTCTAGCTTAGTATCTAATTCCCAAGCATTAGCAGCATCAATTTCATCTTGCAAAACAGCTTGTCTAGCCATAAGCTTTTCCATTTTATCTGCATCACTGTAAACTTCTTCTAGGCCAAATTGATCGTTAATTTTATTATATTCGTCAAGAATGGCAACAGTTTCTGCCGCACCTTCACGAACAATTTCCATTACTGTTTTATCGTCATCTAATTTTGGCTCTTGTTCTAAATAGCCAACAGTATAATCTTGAGAAAATACAACGTCTCCTTGGTAATTTTTGTCTACTCCTGCTATTATTTTTAATAGAGTAGATTTACCAGAACCATTTAGTCCTAAAATTCCAATTTTTGCTCCATAAAAGAAACTTAAGTAGATGTTTTTTAAAACTGGTGTGTTAGAACTTTTAAATGTCTTGGTTAAACCAGACATTGAAAAAATTATTTTTTTATCGTCAGACATGTATATTTTTATTTGTTGATTTGATTGTTCTTTTTTTATTAAAGTAAGACTTAAACCTAAAACTGCTCTATTAATAACTCTAAACCCTTCCTTTTAATGCGTTAAAAACCCAAGCAATAGCAAAAAAACCAATACCTACTGTTGCGAATCCCCATCCAGCTACATCATCGTATCTGTAGGCTCCCATAAGAATTAAAACTACTCCCATAACGATCATTAATCCTGTTGCCCAAGCTAAAACCGTGTTTTTATTCATTGCCATAATTATTCTGTTTATTTTGATAGTTAGTTAGAAAACAAATATCGTTTTTTTGTCTAAAAAAACATAGTTTAATACACTTAATCTTAAGTAGGTAAAAAAAACATTTTGCCCATTTGGTAATCTCGCATGGCTTCCATAATTTCGGACTCCGTGTTCATTTCAAAAGATTCAGATGTAATTGTTCACTTTGTATTAAAAATGCAATAGGCTTGAATCTAAGATGTGGATGCGGCTCTAAATCTAATGGATTATTTTTATCAAATATATTGTAAAATCTATTATACTGTTATAATACTAATGCATTTACTTGTTCTGTAGTTTTAGAAGGAATTGGTTGACCCAACTGTATTGGTCTCACATTAACAAAATCGCTACGACTAAAGGTTTTTATTGTGTTGAGTTTTTTATTTTGCTGTAGCGAATTTTATATAATAAATTATTTAGTTGTCCTTTCCCTCATCTTTATTTAATTAAACAAAAAAAATCGTTTGCCATTGGTCATCAATTTTAAGCATTAATTTAAGACCAATTTCAGTAATTATAATATTAACAACTCTTCTATCTTCTTTGCCTGAAATTCTCTTTATTAATTGTTTTGCACACAACTTATCCATTAATCTTGTCACATTTGGAGACCGCTATACTAATCGACTTTTAACAGTTTGAATACTAAGTGGTTTTTTAGCACCTCTTAAAATTCTTAAAATATTATATTACTGAGAAGAAATTTTATAAGGCTTAAAAAATTCTAACTGTTTACTATTAATCCATCTTGCAGTAAATAGAATATTTATAAAGACTTTTAAATCGTTAGATGGAAAATTTGATTCTATCTCTTTTGAAATATCTCCCATTATAGGTTTGATTTAAACGTATTAATAGCTTGTGCTAATGCTTCACTTAAATTTTGATTTTTTAAACCATTAGCAGAAAAATTCTCATTAAATGATGGTAAAGAAAAAGTTGAAACAATTTTAGCACCTTGTTTTGGTAATCTATTTTTAGCTATTTCTAAAACAGATTTGCCACCTCTTTCTCCTGGAGAAGTCGCCATTAATAACATTGTTTTATCGCCCCAGCATTTGCCTTCAATACGAGATAACCAATCGAAAAGATTTTTAAAAGCTGTTGAATAAGCACCATTATGTTCTGCTAACGACAATATAATACCATCCGTTTCTTTAATAAAATCTAAAAAAGTGTGTGCGTGTTTTGGTATGCCCTCTTCATTTTCTAAATCAATACTATATAATGGAAGGTTGAAATCGTTTAAGTCTAATATTTTCATTTTTGCACTATCAATCGAATGGCCTGCAAAGGTTGCTAACTGTTTGTTAATTGATGTTTTACTATTACTACCTGCAAATACTAGAATGTTTTTCATAAAAAAAAATTTAGTTTCAAAGATAAAAAAAAACTTTCCATAGAATATATTGTTAAGGTATTTAATAAACTGTTAACTAGTTTAAAATATCATTTCTAATTTGGAATTAAACGTTGTATTTTAGCTTTAAAATTATATTAATGGATATTGACTTCAATAAAAACGAAGATTATAACAAACTTCTACTATCAGATTTGCGAAAAAAATTTGCACAAGTTAAAGTGGGTGGCGGACAGAAGCGTATAGATAAACATCACTCTAAAGGTAAGTTAACAGCTAGAGAACGTATTGACTATCTTTTAGATGAGAAAAAAAACAGCATTGAAATTGGTGCTTTTGTGGGAGATGGTATGTATAAAGAACATGGTGGCTGTCCTTCTGGAGGTGTTGTTATTAAAATAGGTTATGTTAGTGGTAAAATGTGTATTGTTGTTGCTAACGATGCTACAGTAAAAGCTGGAGCTTGGTTCCCTATCACTGGAAAAAAGAATTTACGTGCACAAGAAATAGCAATAGAAAACAGACTGCCAATTATATATTTAGTTGATAGTGCTGGCGTGTATTTACCATTGCAAGATGAAATTTTCCCTGATAAAGAGCATTTTGGCCGTATTTTTAGAAATAATGCTATAATGAGTAGTATGGGCATAACCCAAATTGCTGCTGTTATGGGAAGTTGTGTTGCTGGTGGCGCCTATTTACCAATAATGAGTGATGAAGCTTTAATTGTAGATAAAACTGGAAGTATTTTTTTGGCAGGAAGCTATTTAGTTAAAGCTGCTATTGGAGAAACAATAGATAACGAAACACTTGGTGGTGCAACTACACATTGTGAAGTGTCTGGTGTTACAGATTATAAAGCAAAAGATGATAAAGAGGCTTTAGATACTATTAAGCGTTTAATAGATAAAATTGGTGATTACGATAAAACTGGTTTTAATCGCGTAGCAGCACAAAAACCAAAAGAAAATCCTGAAGATATTTATGGCATTTTACCAAAATCTAGAGCAGACCAATATAATATGCTCGATATTATTTCGAGATTAGTAGATAACGGTGATTACGATGAATACAAAGCCGGCTACGGCAAAACCATTATTACAGCTTATGCAAGAATAGATGGTTGGGCTGTTGGTATCGTTGCTAACCAACGTAAATTGGTAAAAACCAAAAGTGGAGAAATGCAGTTTGGAGGTGTTATATATAACGATAGTGCAGATAAAGCTACGCGTTTTATAGCAAATTGCAATCAAAAAAAAATACCATTGGTTTTTTTACAAGATGTTACTGGTTTTATGGTTGGTAGTAAAAGTGAACATGGTGGTATTATTAAAGATGGCGCTAAAATGGTAAATGCTGTTAGTAACTCTGTAGTACCAAAATTTACCATTATTATTGGTAATAGCTATGGTGCAGGAAATTATGCTATGTGTGGCAAAGCCTACGACCCAAGATTAATTGTAGCTTGGCCAAGTGCTGAATTGGCTGTAATGAGTGGAAACTCTGCTGCTAAAGTATTACTTCAGATTGAGAAAGCTTCATTATTAAAAAAAGGAGAAAAAATTACTCCTGAAAAAGAAGAAAAATTATTTTCTAAAATAAAAAATAGATACGATAATCAAGTCTCACCATATTATGCTGCTTCTAGATTGTGGACTGATGCAATTATAGATCCATTAGAAACCAGAACTTGGATTTCTATGGGAATTGAAGCTGCAGACCATGCGCCTATTAAGAAATTTAATATGGGAGTTTTACAAGTTTAAAATTTTAAGATGAAAGTAATGGAAAACGAATTACCTATAACTAAATTTTTAATACTATTTTTAATTGTATCAAATTTAGGGTTTTCTCAATCAAAAAATGAACCGATAATTTTTAGAAATAAAATAGAAAAGCAAAAGTCTTTTAGAATTACTAAGTTTATGCAAACAGTAGAAATAGATACTACAGTTGTGGTTAAAACTAATGATACATTGAATTTTCTAAATGATTTTAAATATTTCGACGATGAAGCATTATTTAAGAGTTATGTTAATTACGTTTTTTCAAACAGAAATACTACAATTCAACAATTTATTGTTCCAGTGCTTATTTATTTAGATTCTAAAATTCCAGATAATATTTCTACAGAATATAAAAAATTTGTAAACAGTATCCCGAAAATCGATAATTTAAATATCAGTTTTACAAATAAAAAAGAAGATGCCAACTATTTACTAAGTGTTAGCGAAAAAGATTTTTTTGGTATTAGTAAAAAAGATTTAGAAAAGTTTAATAAACAAGATTATAATAAATTGGTTTTTTTAAAAATGTTTGCTTCTTTATCTAACGATCAAAATGGAAATCTATATGCCTATCACTTAAAAATTAGTCCTTCAATATTAAAAAATAAAAACACTTTAAATAAATTAAAAAAAGCTTTTTTTAAATCTTTAGGTAATTTTAGCACTTTAATTTATGGTGCTCCAAAAGGTTCGACTTTAGATTTTGAAACTACAGAAATCGATGATCTTATAGATGAAGATATTCAGGTTTTAAAAATGCACTATCATTATATTTATAATTTTAGAATTAACGCAAGAAACTTTTACAATCTATATTATAATTACAAACAGAAAAAAATATAATGAAACATTTTTTAATTTTATTTGCTTTAGTTAGTTCTATTGTTGCACTCTCGCAAGAAAAAGGAAAATTAAGTAGGCGCTATACATCTTTAGATAATTACAAAAAAATTTACAATAAAGCACTCACTAAAAAAGACTCCTTAAATCTAATTGTTATAGATAGTATTACTTTTATACTTATTGAGGAGATTGAAACCTCTAACATAAAAGGAAAAAGTGTTCTCTATGAATATAAAGATGATACTTTCTTGAATATCTATAAAAAAATAGCCTTCAATCATAAAAATAATAGTTTTAGTAATAGAACGCAAATGAAATATTGGAATCAAGACATTAATTTTTACTTTTCTGAAAGTATTCCAAAAAAAACAAAACGGCAATTTTTAAAGTTTGCAAAAACTATTGTTTCTGAAATAGATTCTTTAAAAGTTAATGAGGTTAAAAGCGTTAAAAATTCGAATTATATTGTTTACTATTCTCAGGATTATGAATATGAAGACAGAATGTCTAACTCTAAAGAGTCTCAATATTGGATGTATTGGAAACATAATTGTTTAATCTATAAAAATGCTATAAAAATTAAAACAGACAATCTCTTTAATGAAAAATTAAGGCTTCAAAAAATGAAAATCTATTTTATAGAAAGCCTCGGCTATTTTAAATATAATACTCAATTAGATTGTGAACATTTTTTCTCAGGTTGTTACCAGAAAGACGTTAAACTTTCTAAATTTGACAAAGAGATTTTAAAATATCACTACAGTTATGGAATTTGTAAAGGAACGTCTATACAGGATTTTGAAGAGCAACATCTAAGCGCAAAAAAATTATTGAAAGAAACTAATATTACAACGCGGATTTTACATAATTATTAGTAAATTATAATAAAGGAACGCTAAGACGTTCCATTATTTATAATTGGCTCTATCTCTGGAGTTGCAGCATTTTTTTAAATGCGTTTGGGTTTCTAACCATAACAATACTATTATTTGCTGTTTTATTAAAATTTTATTGAGCTTGTTATATGTTATAGCCATACCGTGTTTGCATATGGTTTGTTGCGTGGTTTAAGAAACTAATTTAGTAAATAATTACCGATCAAGAAAGTGAAGTGCACCCAAAAGATTAGACAAATTTATAATTAATTTTGATAATAATGAGCTCTATATTCAACTGGGCTCATTCCTTTTAAATTTAGTTTAATTCTTTCATTATTATA
>Ga0209828_1003634_pt1 | contig 11597 bp, 7 predicted proteins | sample MaitaG_FD_187429 | JGI IMG/M metagenome (GOLD analysis project Ga0209828, IMG submission 187429) | Marine algal microbial communities from Maine, USA - Maine_Asex2 metaG (SPAdes) (version 2) | ecosystem: Host-associated > Algae > Red algae > Unclassified | place: Maine, USA | collected 2015-01-05
ACCGAGCCGCTCCATCGGTGCGGGCGCCGGGCCGAGGATCTGCAAGGCCCCTCGGGTGTCGCGCGCGAGCCGCGACGCCACCGCCTGCAGGAAGTCGAGCGCTTCGGTGATGCCGGCGGCCTCCGCGCGCACCAGGGCCACGAAGGAGAACGGGGGAAGGTCGGCCTCGCGCCGTTCGTCGAGCACCGCGTCGGCGAAGGCCGCGTAGCCCTCGCCGACGAGCCGTCGCAGGCTCTCGTTGTCGGGATTGCGGGTCTGGATCAGGACCGTGCCCTGCCGCGCCTCGCGTCCGGCGCGCCCGGCCACTTGCAGGATAAGCTGACCCATGTGTTCGAGCGATCGAAAGTCCGTGCCGAACAGGCCGCGATCGGCGTCGAGGACGCCGACCAGCGTCAGCCTCGGGAAATGATGTCCCTTCGCGAGCATCTGGGTGCCGACCAGCAGACGCGCCTCGCCGCTGGTGGCGAGTTCGAGCTGGCGCTCGAGTGCGCCCTTGCGACGGGTGCTGTCGCGATCGATGCGGGCGACGCGTGCGTCGGGGAAGGCAGCCTCCAGAGCGTCGGCGATGCGCTCGGTCCCGAACCCCACGCGGTCGAGTCGCTCGGAACCGCAACTCCCGCACACCCGCGGCAGGTGCCGCTCGGCTCCGCAGTGATGACAGCGCAACTGATCGTGCCGCGCGTGCACGGTCATGTGCGCGTCGCAGCGTTCGCAATCCGCCGCGGCCCCGCAGTCGTTGCAGAGCAGGGTCGGCGCGAACCCGCGACGATTGACGAACACCATCGCCTGACCTCCGTCCTCGAGGTGACGCGCGATCGCGTCGAGCAGACGGTCGCTCATGCCCTCCATGAGCGGACGACGACGGATGTCGAGCAGCGCGAGCACCGGCGGGACGGCGTTTCCGGCCCGGCGCGTCAGCGGCAATGCCAGGAAGCGCCCGCTGCGCGCGTTGTGCAGGGTCTCGAGCGCCGGCGTCGCGGTGCCCAGTACGATCGGGCAGCGATGCGCCCGCGCGCGCATCAATGCGAGGTCGCGCGCGTGATAGCGGAACCCGTCCTGCTGCTTGAGCGAGCCGTCGTGCTCCTCGTCGACGACCACGAGACCGAGTCGCGGCAGGGGCACGAGCACGGCCGAGCGTGTGCCGATCACGATGTCCGCGTGGCCCTCGGCCGCGAGCAGCCAGTTCTGCAGGCGCTCGGTATCGTTCAGCCCTGAGTGCAGCGTGACGAGGCAGCCGTCGAGACGCGCCTCGAAGCGCCGCATCAGCTGCGGGGTGAGCGAGATCTCGGGGACAAGCACGAGAGTCTGCAGACCGCGCGCGCGGACCGTGCGGATCGCCTGCAGGTAGACCTCGGTCTTGCCGCTGCCGGTGACTCCGTGCAGCAGGCAGGGTCGAAAGCGTCCGAGCGCATCGACGATCGCGTCCACGGCATGCCGCTGCTCGCCGAACAGCTCGGGCCCCTCGCCGCTGGCCGCGTTCCAGGGCACGCCACGCGTCTCCTGCATCGTCACCAGGCCGCGCTCGAGCAGCGGCTTCATCGACGTGCGCCAGCGGGCGTTGACCCCGGCAAGGACGCTCGAGTCGAGCGCCTCGCCCGCGGCCTCGACGAGGCGCTCGAGCAGCGCACGCTGGACCGGTGCCCGAGGCGCGAGCGCGGACGGGTCGACCGGCGCGGATCCAGCGGACAGCCGGTAGGTCTCGCGACCGGCGACCGCCGCTGCCGCGCCCCGCCGGAGCAGCACCGGCAACGCGCTCGAGAGCACCTCGCCGACGGGATGGTGGTAGTAGCGGCTCGCCCAGAGCAGCAGCTCGAGCAGTTCGGCGGGCAGCACGGGCGTGGCGTCCAGCACTCGACCCACCTTCCGGAGCCTCGACTCGGGTACCTCGCTGGACGCGAGTTCCCCGACCAGCACGCCACTGACGTACCGCCGTCCGAACGGCACGATCACTCGTGTGCCGGGCAGCGGTTCGACGGCGTGCGCCCAGCGGTAGTCGAAAAGGCGGTAGAGCGGCGAGGGCACGGCGACCTGGACCAGGCGCGTCAAGACGGGCGTCGACCCGTTCCCCGCTCCGGTGGCGACCGCGGGTGCCGGTGCTGCGCCGGTCATCGCGTCGTCACCCGACGACGCCGTACGCGACGGAAAGCCGTCGGCGCGACGGGGGCCCGGCGTCCGGAAACGGCCTCGGCCGGAGGTGTCGGGGCGGGCGCCGACGGGGCCGCACGGTTATCCACAAAAGCTGTGGATAACTCTGTGGACAGAACCGGATAACGCACCTAAGTCGTTGACAAACGGTAGTCTTCCGATACGTGGTCGACTTTTGACCAAAAGAGCTATCCGCATATAAATCAGTGACTTGAACGCCACTCTTCACGCCTGATCGGATACCAATACGCCTCTCGATTCGATTGGTCAACGCTTTTTCGTCGGTGTGTATAAGGACCGGCATACCTCTCGCTCGTCAAGCCTCCGTGAGGACTTTTTCGCCGGCAAAAAGCAGAGTTGACAGTCATTGAGCGTCAACGATGCGGACACGGCCGACGCACTGTCGACGAGCGGTCGACGCGTCAGGCAACCGACGCCGAGCGCGCCGCATCACACCGTCCGCGTCACTCGAGCTCCTTGAGCGCGGTGATCAGATCCTGCACCGAACGGCGTGCGTCGCCGTGCATGACCCGAGTCCCCGGTGCGCCGAACAAGGGGTTCTCCGCGCCGGAGTACCCGACGCCGTCGCCGCGCTTGAGGGCGATGACGCTCTCGCTCCTGTCGACGTCGAGAATCGGGATGCCGTACAGCGGTGAATCGTCATCGTCGCGGGCCGCCGAGTTGACGATGTCGCTCGCCCCGACGACCAGCACGCAGGTGACGTTCGCGAACTCCTCGTTGATGTCCGACAGGTCGGAGATGCGCTCGTACGGCACCCCCGCCTCGGCCAGCAGCACGTCCATGTGGCCTGGCATGCGGCCCGCCATGGGGTGGATCGCGAAGCCGGTCTCGACGCCGCGTTCCTCGAGCAACTGGGTCAGCTCGCGGAGCTTGTGCTGCGCCTGCGAGGTCGCCATGCCGTAGCCGGGAACGACCACGACGCGACGGGCGTAGGCGAGCGACACCGCCGCGTCGGTCGCATCGATCGTGCTGACTTCGCCGCCAGACCGGCTGGCGGCTCGGTGCTCGGTGTCCAGTCCGAAGCCCGAGTACATGATCTCGCCGAGCCGACGGTTGGCCGAACGCGCCATCAGGCGCGTCAGGAGCAGACCCGCCGCGAACACGACGGTGCCCGCGACCAGCATGACCGCGTTGCCGAGCACGTAGCCATCGATGGCGACGGCGAGTCCACTGAGCGCGTTGAAGATCGATATCGCGACCGTGAGATCGGCCACCGCGACCGGCAGGGTCATCAGCACGCCGAATGTCAGAGAGAGCGCGATGAACAGCACGAGCAGCACCGGGTGCGCGGTGTCGGAGGCCGACAGGAGCACGCCGAGCAAGAGCACCGACACGCCACTGGCGAGGTAGGCAACCTGTCGCTGGGCGAAATTGCCGGGATCGCTCAGGTACCCCTTCAGGCGCAGCGATGCCACCACGGAACCCGCCAGCGAGACCGAACCCGCGATGCCGCCGAGCACCGGTGCGATGTTGAAGACCTCGACCCGGTCCTCGACCCGCAGGAGGGCGAGCGTCGCGATCGCCGCCGCCGCCCCACCGCCGAGGCCACTGTAGAGCGCGATGGAGGCGGCCACGGCGCTCGTCGTCGGCCGCCGCGCGTGGGCGAACGCGATGCCACCGCCGAGCGCAAGGGCCAGCACCATGGGCAGGAGGTTGTCGTACAGCTCGGGGTGGGCGAGCGTGGCGAGCACCGCCAGCAGCATGCCGCTCGCCGAGAGTCGGAGTCCGCTGCGCGCCTGCGCCGGCGCACTCAGGCGTCGGAGACCGAACAGCAGCATCAGCGCCGAGACGAACCAGGCCAGTTCCAGCACCAGCGGCAGGGAGTCGTTCACGCCCCGTCGCCCTTGGCGTCGGCGCGCGATGCCGTGCCGGTCGATGGCGACTCGTCCGACGCCGGGGCGGCCGACCCCGTGGTCGTCCCCTTGCGCGCCGCCTTCCCGCGGCGCTCACCGCGTCCGGACGAACGGGCCGCGCGCCGCTCGAAGAGCGTCAGCAGGCGATCGGTCACGAGGTAGCCACCCACCACGTTTGCCGCGGCGAGCGCGACCGCGACGGATCCGACCGTGCGTTGCAGGTTGCCATCGGCCTGGGCCAGCGCGAGCATCGCGCCACACAGCACGACGCCATGGACGAAGTTCGCCCCCGACAGGAGCGGTAAGTGGAGCATGGACGGGACACGCGCGATCATCACGTACCCCGCGACGCCGGCGAGCACGAACAGGTAGAGCGCACCGATCCCGTCCATCAGTCCATTCCCTCCGTTCGTCCCTGATCACCGAGCCGGGCGCGTGCCTGACCGGACCAGTCCGCCTCCTCGATTTCCTCGTCCAGCTCGAGCTGGACAGCGAGCCTGCGGCGTTCCGGCTCGCCGAGATCGGCGAGCATCGCCAGACGCGTGTAGCCGAAGGCGTACAGCCGCTCCTGCAGCGCCGGCCCGATGCCGTCGATGACGGTCAGGTCGTCGGGTGGCTCCTCCGGCGCCGGCGAATCGTCGGCGTCGCTGGCGGACGCTGCGGCCCGCACCGCGTCGACGTCCTCGCGGCTCCCGCGGCGTCGTGCGGTCGGCGCCGCCCGTTCGGGTGCACCCTCGCCGCCATCACCCGCCGGCGCCTTGCCTGTCGCCATGCCACCGACGGACGCACCGTTGCCCGCGGTCGAAGACGCATGCCGATCCGTGGTCAAGCTCGATCCGGGAGCGACTCCCCGAGTCGCTCTGGCTCCGTGTTCCATCTCGGATGCGCGACCGGCATCGCCGGACGTACCTCCCGTCGTCCCGCTCGCCCGCGAATCCGTCGCCCCTGTGCCGCCGGACGACGGCTCGGGCGCGCGCGTCACGCCGTGCGCGTCGCCCGCCTCGGCGGACGGCCCGTCATCCGGGTCCTCGCCGTTCTCGGCAATCGTGGCGACAACCGCCCCGCTCGCCCGCGGGACGCCCCGGCGGTCGGCGTCGTCCGCCGCGCCGGTCACCCAGCCCGCCTCGCCGTCCGGCTCCTCGTCCGCACCCGGACCCGCGGCGCCGCCGCCGAAGGGCCGGACGGGTCGCTCCATGAGGGCGGCCGTGGCCGCGTGGCAGATCTCGCCCTGATGGGTGAGCACGCAACGCGCGACGATGTCGTCCTCCGCATCGAGGACGATCTCCCCGCCGGCTCCGAGGACCAGCGCGAGCAGGTTCGTGACGTTGCGCGCGTACATCTCGCTGGCGTGCACGGCGCCGTGACTCGGGAGGTTCAACGGTCCCGCCACGAGCGTGCCGCCGAGCTGCACGTTTTCCCCCGGGCGCGTCAGCTCGCAGTTGCCGCCCGAACTCGCCGCGACATCCACGATCACGGTTTCCGACAGCATGCCTTCGACCATCTGGCGGCTGACGATGCGCGGCGCGGGACGGTTCGGGATGGAGGCTGCGCAGATCACCGCGTGAGCGCGCGCGAGGCGCTCGGCGAGCACCTCGTCCTGACGCTGGAGCTCGTCCTTGCGCAGGGCGCGGGCCCGACCGGCGCTGTCGGTGCCCTCGACGCCGGTGTCGATCATGCGGGCGCCGAGCGATTCGATGCGCTCACGCGCGCGCGCACGGATGTCGTAGGCCTCGACCTCCGCGCCGAGGCGACGGGCCGTCGCGATGGCCTGCAGACCCGCCACGCCCGCGCCAATCACCACGACCCGCGAGGGGCGAATCGTCCCGGCCGCCGTGGTCATCATCGGAAACAGCCGCGGGGAAAGCTCCGCTGCGAGCAGCGCGGCCTTGTAGCCCGCGACGGTCGCCTGGGAGGACAGGGCATCCATCGAGCGGGCACGGGCGGTGCGTGGCACCAGGTCCATGGCGATCGTCGTGATCTTGCCCCGCGCGAGCGCCTCGATCTCGGCGACGTGCGCAAAGGTGCGCGTCAGGGTCACGAGCACGGTACCCGGTGCGAGGGCCGCGATTTCCTCGAGCGTCGGCATGCGCACCTTGACCACCAGATCCGCCCCCGCGACGACGCCATCGAAGTCGTCGAAGACCTCCACGCCGGCATAGTCCTCGTCGTGGAAGCCTGCGGCCCGGCCACACCCGCTCTCGATGCGGAGCGACACGCCGTCGCGGGCGATCAGGCGCGCCACGGCGGCCGGCACCAGGCCGACCCGCCGCTCACCCCCGCGGCATTCGCGGGGCAAGGCGATGGTCAGCGGCACGAGAGGCGCATGCGGTGGGAGCCGGGCATCGAGTTCGTCATCCGGGTGACTATACTGGCGGCGTCGGGTGACGGGCCAGCGACGGCGCGGGCGGCGCCGTCGGGATGCTACGGGAAGGTCCGCGGAGACGCCACCGGGCACGCCGCTCCGCCCCCGCCCCCCGGCCGTACAAGGGTCGTCTCCGTCCGACCTTCCGTTCGCCGACGCCCTCCCTCCACGACGTCTCCGCATGAAATACATCGGCACCCCGCAGCACGTGCACGGCACCGAGGAACGCCTCGGGGTGCTGATGGTGAACCTCGGCACGCCCGAGGCGCCGGAGACCGCGTCCGTCCGTCGCTATCTTGCCGAGTTCCTCAGCGATCCGCGCATCATCGAACTGCCGCGCTGGCTCTGGAACCTCATCCTGCATGGCGTGATCCTGCGCATCCGTCCGCCGCGCAGCGCGAAGGCCTACCGGGAGGTGTGGTCGGCCGAGGAAGGCTCGCCGCTCCTGAGCATCTCCCGTCGCCAGGAGACCGCGCTCCGTGCCGAACTCGAGCGCCGCTTCGGCGAGCACGCCGTCGTCGCGCTCGGGATGCGCTACGGCACCCCGTCGATCGATTCGGCGATCACGGCGCTCGAGGCGGCGAAGGTGCGCCGCCTGATCGTGCTGCCGATGTACCCGCAGTACTCCGGCACCACCACCGCCTCCGTGTTCGACGCGGTCACCACGCGGCTGCAGCGCACCCGCTGGATACCCGAGACGCGCTTCATCAACCAGTTCTGCGACGAGGCGGCGTTCGTCGAGGCGCTCGCCGCGAGCGTGCGCGAGAGCTGGGCCGAGCACGGCCGCGGAGAATTGCTCGTGGCGTCCTACCACGGCATTCCGAAGCGCTACCTGACGAACGGCGATCCCTATCACTGTCTCTGTCACAAGACGTCGCGGCTGCTGGCCGAGGCGCTCGGTATCGCGCCCGGGGAACTGCGCACGGTCTTCCAGTCGCGCGTGGGCCGGGAGGAATGGCTGCGCCCGTACTGCGACGAGACCATGAAGACGTTGCCGGAGGAGGGCGTGAAGTCGATCGACGTGATCTGCCCGGCCTTCTCGGCCGATTGCCTGGAGACGATCGAGGAGATCAGCGGCGAGAACCGCGAGTACTTCGAGGAGCACGGGGGCGAGCGTTTCCGCTACATCCCCTGCCTGAACGAACGACCCGATCATGTGCGCTTCCTCGGCGATCTGCTCGAACGGCATGCGCAAGGCTGGCCCGAGGCCGACCATGCGCGCGATCGGGCCGCGATCGAGGCGGACCGTTTCGCGACCGCCCGGCACGCGGTCGCGCTGAAGGCGCGCGTGCCGGCGAACACGGCGCCCGAGGGTCGCGAGGCGGCCGATCTCGCCGAGGAGCAGCTGGCCGCGCGCAGCGAACGCGGGAACGCGCACGCGACCGCCACCCACGGGTCCGCGCCCACCGGGAACGCCGCTGCGGAGCGGCATCCAGCGCCCGGAGGCAAGGCCGATCAGCGCGAGGACGCGTCGCTCGTCTCGTCGGCGATGAAGCCCTGATACGCGGCCGCCTGCATCATCGGACCGAGCGGAAGGGTCGAGCCGAGGAATTGCGCGAGCACCACACCCGCGATGCCGTGGCGGCGATCGACCCAGAACCAGGTGGAGGCCGCGCCCGACCAGCCGCTTTCCCCGTCGACCGTCAGGTGCATGGCCTGACCGACATCGGTCATGACTCGCCCGGCGAGGCCCCAGCCATAGCCGGGCATCGCACGCGGGCCGAGCGCGATCGGGCACTGCGCCGCCGGCAGTCGATTGCGGTGCAGCATCTCGAGCATCGGTTCGGAGAGCAGACGCTCGCCTGACGGGCTGCGTCCGTCGAGCAGCAGATGGGCGAAATGCATGTAATCGTCGAGCGTCGAGAACAGGCCGTGACCGCCGCGCGAGAAGGTCTCGGGCGCGTCCGAGGGGTAGCTCGCCTCGACCGCCATCGCCTGCAGCGTCTGCGGCGGTTCCACCGCCGGCCGCACGTCGCCGAGCGCGCGGAGCCCATGCATCGCCACCAGCCGATCGCGGGCCGAGGGCGCGACCCCGAAATCGGTCTCGTGCATGCCGAGCGGCACGAGCAGCTCGCGCGTCAGCACTTCGCGAAGCGGCGCGTCGTGAACGATCTCCAGGAGGTGGGCGAGCACGTCGGTCGCGAAGCTGTACCGGAAGCCTGACCCCGGCTGCAGGGCAAGCGGCAACTCGCCGAGCCGTTCGACCAGCGCGGACAGCGATCGCGATCCGTCCTCCACCAGCCGCGCCTCGCGATACAGCGCGGCGACCGGGCATCCCGGCAGGAAGTCGTAGGACAGACCGGCCCGATGCGTCAGCAGATCCTCGACCGTGACGGGTCGACGCGCATCGACCTCGCGCCCGTCGTCGCCGAGCACGCGACTCGCGCGGAACCCGGGCAGCCAGCGACCGACCGGCTCGTCGAGCCGTAGTCGTCCGGCCTCGACGAGGCGAAGCACCGCGACCGAGACGACCGGCTTGGTCATGGAATAGAGCCGGTAGACGGCATCGGCGCCGAGCGCGCGAGCGCGTGCGTGGTCGGCATGACCGCTTGCCCCCTCGTCCACCCAGCGTCGCCTTTGCGTGACGCGCCACGCGATCCCGGCGAAATCGGCGTTGGCGACGAGCCGCGCCGCGAGATCGGCAAGTCCGCGGAACCGGTTCGCGTCGGGGCGCATCAGCGGCGCGGCGCCAGGTCGAGAACGCCCTCGATCGCGAGACGGCGCGCGCGGTCCGCGTCGTCGAGCGGCAGATTCTTCAGCGCGAGGATCGCGGCACGTCGCACGCGCTCGTCCTCGTCCGCGTCATCGGCGACCGCGAACAGCTCGGCCGTGAGGGCGCCGTCCGGGTCCGCGCGACCGACGAGCGCGTAGGCCGCGGCCTCGCGAACCCCGGCGTGCGTGTCGACGAGGCCGTCACGCATCAGGGTCACGTTCTCCGCGCCATCGCTCCACCGCGACAGCACGCTCAGCCCGAGCCGCCGGACGGCCGGATCGTCGTGCCCGGCAAGCAGCGACACCTGGCCCGCCAGACGCGTGCGCTCGTCGACCGGCACGACGCCCGGACGGGTCAGCGTCTGCAGCACGGGCATCAGCGTCTCGCGGTCCGTGCCGTTGGACAACAGCCCGGCGATGATGTCCCGCGCCTCGCCGTTCCCCGGCTGCACGCGACGCAGCAGATCGAGCCCGACCGCGCGCAGGCCCGGATCCGTCGAATAGACGAGTTCGGCGGCCAGTGCCGTGACCGTCGGGCCGCCGACGGCCCCGAGCAGGCGAGCCAGTCGCGCGAGCCGGGCGGGATCCACCTCGGCGCGGAAGGCGTCCACCACGGCGGCCAGCAACCCGGGATCCTGATCGAGCCGCGCGACGAGCGCGACGAAGGCGTCGTCGTCGAGATCGGCGCGACCGAGCGACGCGACGTCGATCGGATCTTGCCTCGCCGTGGCGGCGTCGTCCGACGGGCGCGCCGCTTCCGGGAGGTCCGCGCCGGCGTCCGGCGGTTCGGTCCCCACGGCGGCCGCATCGAGCGACACCGCATCCGGATCGGTCGCGAACGGGGATGGTGTCTCGTCCGCCTGCCGCTGGATCGATCCGGAGGTCGTGACGGGCACCTGACGCACGGCGGCGCCCTCCGTCGCGCCTCTGGACAGCAGATACCCGACGAGGGCGACGGTCGCCACGCCCACGAGGGCGGCGATCGCGACCGTGCCCCCTCGGGCCATCAGTCGATCTGGCCGAACGGCGATCCGGTCGAGAACGGCACGGGCGTGGCGTCGGTCGCGCCCTTCGTGAGCTGCCAGCCCAGCCTCGAGATGCCGGCGTTCCCGGACGTGATCTCGTTGAGGAACAGCACGACGGCATCGTCGCCCTCGGCCGGACCGCATCGCTCGCCCGGCACACCGTAGCCGTCGAAGAACGGTCCCTGACCTTCCAGCACGGCAGGCTGCACGACGACCAGAGCGTCCTGCAGCGCCGCCCAGGTCTGCGGACCGACTCGCCCGTCGATCCCGATCGCGAATTCCGGGTTGGCCGCGTTGTAGGCCGTCTGGAACGCGGTGACGGCTTCCTCCGTACCTTCGCCGTATTCGCCGTCGGTGTAGGCGTCGACCGAGCTGGCGTTCCCCTGCCCGGAGCAGTAGACAACCCGCTGGATACCTGCCGAGTAGAGGCTGTCCGAAAACTGGTTCCTGCGCTGCACGCTGCAGTTGTCGTTCCAGTCGTTGTTCACGGATTCCGCGTCGGTGCCGGCCGCGTCGCCGCAGACGTTCTCGGCCGTGGCTTCGTCGAAGCCGTCGCCATCCTCGTCGGGATCCGACGCGTTGGGGATACCGTCGCCGTCGATGTCGTCGTCCTCTCCATTCAGAACGCCGTCCCCGTCGATGTCGTCGTCGCGATTGTTCTGGATCATGTCGCCGTCGAGATCCGACGCGTCGAAGTCGGGGTCCTCGCTGTTGGGAATGCCGTCGCCGTCCCGGTCGTCGGGGGTCGCGAGGCCACCGCCGCCCAGATCGATGTCGTTGGTGCCGCTGTCTCCAGCGCCGCCGCCGCAACCGACGAGGGTGGCGCTCATGGCGCCGAGCAGCAGGTAGCGGGCGGCGTGCCGCGCGGTGTGTCGTCTTGTCATCGTCGAATCTCCGGAAAGTAACGGTGCGCGCCGCCCGGCGGGCGGCGTTCGCCCGTGACAGGCCCTTCGCCCGGATAGCGGGCCAGGGACGCGGGCTGCAGAGCGTGCGCGTGGACGGTCATCGAACGCTTTCATTTAACGCACCGCCTCGAGTCTAGAGCAGAGCGTCCGACTCGCCATCCCGACCGGTGAAATCGACCGAAGCGCCCGGCAGGGCGCCCCCGACGCCAAGGCGGCCGCACGCTCGCGGCGCACCGTTGTACTTCGCGGCCCCTCGCCCTATACTCCGCGCCAAGTTCGGGGTGTAGCTCAGCCTGGTAGAGCACTGTCTTCGGGAGGCAGGGGCCAGAGGTTCAAATCCTCTCATCCCGACCAATCAGATCAGCGACTTGCGCGAACCGTCAGCGCGACGCTCGCACGCAAGTCGACCGTTACCCACAGGGCGAGACGCAGATCGACAGGCGGCCACCCGCCAACGTCTGCACGTCGCGGAAGCAGGATTCCATGGTCGCGGGCGCCGCGGCGCGGTAGTCGAGACTGCATTCTGCGTAGATCTCGGTCGTCTGTTGCCGGTCGATTTGTGCAATGCGGCACG
>Ga0209828_1003636_pt1 | contig 11590 bp, 10 predicted proteins | sample MaitaG_FD_187429 | JGI IMG/M metagenome (GOLD analysis project Ga0209828, IMG submission 187429) | Marine algal microbial communities from Maine, USA - Maine_Asex2 metaG (SPAdes) (version 2) | ecosystem: Host-associated > Algae > Red algae > Unclassified | place: Maine, USA | collected 2015-01-05
AGCCAGTCTTTTTGTTGTTGCTCTAATTGATATACAATATTCATTACCAGAAATTAAAGGCTCAGATAAGAGCGTTTGCATATATTCTCTTTCTACATCAGCAAGATGCGCCCAATACCCAACAGATCCTTCGCCTCCCATACAGTCTATACTGGTGTTATTAGTACATTCATTGTTATTGTAATCTGGGCTTGGAAATAAGGTCATATTATCTATTCTTCTTTTGGTACCCCTCCAATTTTCAACCGGTGATTGGTCGTACCATAATCTAGCAACTTGAAATATATTACCATACATACCGCCACCCATATCAGTACAAATTTCTATAGTTTCAGTTTCAAAATCCCCATTATTTACTATAGTAGGAAAACAATCTGAGGCTTGACTATTAACATTTGTGATTACTAGTAACATTGTTATTATAACTGTAACTAATTCTTTAGTTCTACTAATTAACATTATTTTAAAGTTTTAAGATTAAAAATGACCCTTTAAAGTCTTATTTGATGCTAAGTTTTTACCTTTACATAAGTGAATAGTTATGATTTGTGTAGTATAAATCTAGCACATCTTTGTAACAAAAAAAAACAGGATTCGTCTGCAAATTAATTGTTATACAACTAGAATTTGTAATTAATATCTCTCTAGAAGTATCTGTTTCTGAATTATAAAGCATAGCTCCATTAAGCCCTGTTCCTTCATAAATATTAAACAAATCTGAATCTTCATTAAGAGCTGTCCCTAAAGTCAAACTATTTACTACAAAATACAATTGCGTCCCAGTATCTGTACAAATAGTCATGGTATAATCAGTTTCAGAATAGTCACCATTTGGCCCTCCATCATCAAAAATGGTGGCGTTACAAGTGTTAAGATTTGTGTTACTTATATTTACTACTTGAGCATGTACACCTAAATGCATATTCAATAATAATAAAAATAGAATGTATTTTTGCATGAGGGATAGATTTTTTTAAAGAGTAACAAAGATAAAATAATAAACACAAAAAAAAACAAAAGCCTTTATAATATCTGTTCTTATTAGGGTTATAACCTGAGTTCGAATAATAAAAAATGAGTTAATTAGTTTTAACAGTTTGATATTTATCATTAATATCCAACTAAAATATGGATTTTAAATAAAGTGTGTTATAATGTCAATAAAACATTTTATAATTGGCTGTTCGCTAAAATTTTTACTTTTGTTCATATCGAAATTTTGTGGTAAAAATCAAGATTTAAATAAAGCGGACATCCAACATGCTAATCTCGCTTTTAAAAATCTTTATCGAACACTAATGAAATTTAATTGAAACAAAATGGTAGGCATAATGACTTTACTTTTTGTTATAATTGAAAGAGGTTTTGCTGGTTTACCTAAGAGTGATTGCATTAGCCTCGTGATGACGAGGACATAAAATTTATAAAAAATCTGCTCTTTAGCAGAATTAATTCTATTACTAAATTTTAAACAAAATTGCTATTTTTTAATAATTATCTACATTAATAATTACACGAACACCTTTAAAAGTAGCAATAGCCTCAAAACTTGAATTAATTTTCTTAATTGCCTCTTTTGTTTTTTTTAAAGACTGTTGCTGCGGTATTTTTATAAGAATATTTTTTAAATATTGATTTCTAACTCTGGACACTGGTGGAAATTCTGGTCCTAAAACGTTAGTTTTAAAAATTTGCCTTAAAGACTTTGCTAACCAATGGCTAGCATCTTCTACCTTATTATAATCTTTATGTTTTAAAGTAACTTTTATAATTCTAAAAAATGGCGGATATTTAAAATCGCGACGCTCTTGTAGTTGCTCTTTAAACATCCCAAGATAATCGTTGGTTGAGACTTGTTGCAGTATTTTATGATATGGATTATAAGTTTGTATCAATACCTTACCTCTTTTTTTCGTTCTTCCTGCACGACCAGAAACCTGAAGCATCAATTGAAAGCTACGTTCGTGCGCTCTAAAATCTGGAAAGTTGAGCAAATTATCTGCATTCATGATACCAACCAGTTTTACATTTCTAAAATCTAAACCTTTAGTGAGCATTTGTGTACCAACCAAAATGTCAATTTCTTGTTGTTCTAAGGCTGTAATTATTTTCTCGTAACCATATTTTCCGCGTGTAGTATCTAAATCCATTCGCGCAACTTTTGCTTTTGTAAACAATACTTTTGCTTCGCTCTCTATTTGTTCTGTACCAAATCCTTTGGCATCTAGATTAGAAGTGCCACAAGCCATACATTTTTGGAGCATTGCATTGGTGTGCCCGCAATAGTGACAACGCAATTGCTTTCTATATTGGTGGTATGTTAAACTTACATCGCAATTAGGACATTGTGGCGAATGACCACATGTATTACATTCTATAATTGGCGAAAAACCACGCCTGTTCTGAAACAATATTATTTGGTAACCTTGGTCTAAAGCCTCGGTTATTTCTTCGATAAGTCTATCGCTAAAATGACCTTTCATACGTTTTTTTTTGTGCTTATCTGCAATATCTACTAACTCAATATCTGGTAATTGCACGTTGTTGTAGCGACGATTAATTTCTACTAATCCGTATTTTTTATCAATAGCATTTTTATAACTTTCTAAACTTGGCGTAGCACTGCCTAATACTGTTTTTGCTTGATGTAAATGTGCTAAAACTATAGCGGCATCTCTAGCGTGGTATCGTGGTGCAGGATCAAATTGCTTAAAAGATTGCTCGTGCTCTTCGTCCACTATAATTAATCCTAAATCGTGAAATGGTAAAAATATAGAAGAGCGTGCGCCTAAAATTATTTTCGCTTTCGTGGCATTACCCAACACATTATTATAAACCTCAACACGTTCGTGCGCTGAGTATTTGCTATGAAACACAGCAACCTGTTCTCCAAAATAGTTTTGTAAACGTGTTACTAATTGCGTTGTTAAAGCAATTTCTGGTAATAAATACAAAACTTGCTTTCCTTTTGCCAAAACAGACTCTATAAGTTTTACGTAAACTTCGGTTTTACCTGAAGATGTAATACCATGTAAAAGCGTAACATTTTGGGTTTCGAAAGTAGTTTTTATTTGTTTTAATGCTTCAGTTTGGTATTCGTTTAAAGCTTTGGTCTCTTTATTTTCTTCACCTTCATATTGCACACGATCTGTTTGAATATGATACTCTTCTAAAACACCTTTATCTATTAATGCTTTTATAATTGCAGTAGAACTTCCACTCTGCTCCAATACATCTTTTACTTTAACAGGCTTTTTGGTTTTTGCAGAAATGGAAAATAAAGTCATAACTACCAACCTTTGTTTTTCGGCTCTACTTAAATTGTTTAACAATTGGTTTAAACCAACTTCTGTAGTATATTCTGCTTGTAATTTTACGTACCTAACATACTTAGGTTTGTATTTATCGTAAATTTCTTCTTGTAAAATTATAACTTCTTTTTCTATTAATCTTTTAATTACTGGAAGAACATTTTTTTTATCTAAAATATTAGAAATCTCATGGATTTTTAAAGTTGATTGCTGTTGCAATGCTTCAAAAACTAAGTATTCATCATCTTTTAAATTGGAATTTTTTATTTCATTTTTTAAGTTTCTACTAATTAGTGTTTCACTCTCTAAAATAAAAGCATTTGGTAGCGCTGCACGCATTACTTCGCCAACTGTACACATGTAATAATTTGCAATCCATTGCCAAAATTCTAATTGTTTTGCGGTAACAATTGGAGTGTCGTCCAAAATTTGATGGATTTCTTTAGCATCGTATATTTGAGGCGGATTGGTATGTATAGCTCCTACTAAACCTGTATGGATTTTTGTTTTACCAAAAGGGACAGACACACGCATACCAATTTGTAAAAACTTAGATTCTGCTTTTGTAATGCTGTAAGTAAACATTTTTTCTAGCGGAATGGCTAATATAACGTCTATAAAATGGCTCAAAATGGATTATTAGATTATATAATTTTGCTTTTAACTAGATAAAATATAAAAATTACTTTTTTAAACGTTCCCAATATTGGGTTCGGTACAAAAACCCTATATAGCCTCGTACTTGAAGCACATCTGTATTGTCTTTATCTAAGGATAATCTTAATTTATAAATTTTACCGTTTGACGGATTTATTACTGTACCTTTTCTATAATATTCTTTGTCCTTTTGCATATTTTTAATTATTTCTAAACCTAGAATGGGTTTATTATAATCTGAACCGGTACAATAAATGCAAGGTAAATATTTTTTAGATTTATCAAATATTTCAATAATTTTACCAAACACTTTTTTATCTTTTTTGTAAATTTCTACTATAGCTTTTTTTTCTTTAGTTTCACCATCAACCGTAATCCACTTTCCTAATATATTTTGGGCATTTCCTGAAAAGGAAAAAAAGACTATAATTATTAAATATTTACTCATCTCTATGTTGTTTTTTTAAGTTCATTATAGACATATTTAATTCGAAACCAAGCAATAAAACATTGGCATTTAGCCAAAGGTAAAATAGTAAAATTAATAGTGCACCAATAGAACCATACAGCTTATTATAATTCGAAAAATTTTCAATATAAATACCAAATAAAAATGATGTTACTATTATTAAAAGAGTTGTAAATAGTGCGCCTACAGAGAAAAACCTAGCTTTTCTTCCTTCTCTTGTTCCTAAATAATAAAGTGTTGCGGTTGCTAGAAATGAAACCATTACAAAGAAACTGTATTGTGCTACTCTAGCCCAAAAGTCGGCTTTTTTAACAACATCGTAACCACGCTCGTTGAGATAGGTTAAAGTGTTTTTTACATAAATTTGAAAATAACCTAAAACAGCGACAGTTATTATTAAGAGTAAAGACAAAATTAAAGCCACACCCATTGCATAGAAATATTGCTTGAATACATTACGCGTTAATTGTTGGTGATAGGAATTTTCGAAACCTGAAAATAGTGCATTTACACCATTCGTCATTAAAAAAATAGCAACTAATAATACTGTAGAAAGTAAGCCACTACTGGTGTTTTTTCCTTTTAAGGTTTCAAAAATATTATCCGAAAAAAAATCGGTAGTGGTTGGCGGTAGCACAGATCCTAAAAAGGCTAAAAAATCGGTCTCAAAATCGTCTATTGGAATACTTGGGATTATAATAATAATAAATAATAAAAACGGAAATAGCGCAGTAAAAAAACTATATGCAATAGCACTTGCACGAACTGTTAATGCACCTTTTGCAATACCAATGGCATATAATTCTACCAAATCGTAAAGCGATAACCCTTCTAAGGCAGGTAATTTTATTTTACTTAACAATTTTACGAAAATGTTAAGTAGAGGAATTTTTAGCAATTTTTCTTTTAATTGCTGTTCTTTAAGTTGTTCTTCAACAACTTTCTCTTTTATTAATTCATCTATTATACTTTCTGGCATTAATAAGCTATTTAATTTACGGCTTTTAAACTTAAATCTAAATTATAAACCGAATGCGTTAATGCTCCAGACGAAATGTAATCTACACCACAAAGTGCGTAATCTCTAATGGTTTTTTCGTTAATACCGCCAGAACTTTCTGTTAGGCATTTATCGCCAATTAGCTTTACAGATTTTCTAGTGTCTTCATAATTAAAGTTGTCTATTAAAATTCTATAAACACCATCGCTTTTTAGAATTTCTTTAATTTCATTTAAATTTCTAGCTTCAACAATAATTTTTAAGTCGCGATTGGAATCTTTTAAATACTGTTGTGTTTTTTCTATGGCTTTGGTAATGCCACCAGAGAAATCAATATGGTTATCTTTAAGCATAATCATATCATACAAAGCAAATCTATGGTTCTCTCCACCTCCAATTTTAACTGCCCATTTTTCTAAGGCGCGAATGCCTGGCGTAGTTTTACGAGTGTCTAAAATTTTAGTTCCTGTACCTTCTAACAAATCTACAAATAGCTTTGTTTTAGTTGCAATTGCACTCATACGTTGCATGGCATTTAAAACAAGTCGTTCTGCCTTTAAAATAGATTGAGATGCTCCAGTTACATAAAACACGATGTCTCCATATTTTACTTCGCTCCCATCTTCAATAAGTGTTTCCACTTTCATTTTAGGATCTACGTAAGCAAACACTTGTTTTGCGAATTCAACTCCTGCAATAATGCCATCGTCTTTTACTAAAAGCTTTGCTTTTCCTTGGGCAGTTGCGGGAATGCACGATAATGAACTGTGGTCTCCATCTCCAACGTCTTCACGAATGGCATTGGCTATTATTAATTCTAATTCTTTATTGAATTGTTGTTTAGAAATCATGGGTAAAAAAATGTTTTAGCTAAAATAATGATTGAAAATGGAAATATTCAAAATTTTTAAATTATAAAAAAGTTTTACCTTTGTTTTATATGACTATTAAATTACTTGCCATAGGCAAAACAGATAATAAACAACTTCAAGCTTTAATAGACGTATACCAAAAGCGTTTAGAATTTTATATTAAGTTTAATTTAGAAATTATACCTGATATTAAAAAGGTAAAAAACTTGAGTGAAGCACAACAGAAACAAAAGGAAGGCGAGCTAATTTTAAATAAATTAAGTGCTACTGATGTTTTAATTTTGTTAGATGAAAATGGCAAACAACATGATAGCATTGGTTTTTCTAACTATTTACAAAAGCACATGAATTCTGGAATAAAACAACTTGTATTTGTTATTGGTGGACCTTATGGTTTCTCAGAAGATGTATATAATAAGGCAAGAGGAAAAATATCATTATCAAGAATGACGTTTTCTCACCAAATGGTACGTTTATTTGTTATTGAACAATTGTATCGAGGATTTACTATTTTAAAGAATGAACCTTATCATCATCGATAGAATTAGGAATTAGGAAAATTATGAAATTAGTATTTGCTACCAACAATCTCAACAAACTTAAGGAAGTACAATCCTTAGTACCTAAAACTATAAAACTATTAAGTTTAAAAAATATAGGTTGTTTTGAAGATGTACCAGAAACACAAAATACTATTGAAGGTAACGCTATCCAAAAAGCAGAATATATAAAACAACATTATGGCTACAATTGTTTTGCAGACGATACAGGTTTAGAAGTTGAAGCTTTAAATAACGAACCTGGTGTTTTTTCTGCTCGTTATGCTGGCTCAAAACGCGATGCAAACGATAATATGGATTTGCTTTTAAAAAATTTAAAAAATAAACCAAACAGAGATGCCCAATTTAAAACTGTAGTCGCTTTAAATCTTAATGGAAAAATAGATACGTTTACAGGTATTTGTAAAGGTGAAATTACCAAAGATAAAAAAGGTGACCAAGGTTTTGGCTACGACCCAATTTTTAAACCCAATGGTTACACTGAAACTTTTGCTGAAATAGATTTGAAACTAAAGAATAAAATTGGGCATCGTGGGAAAGCTGTGACTCGATTAGTTCAATTTTTGAGCACTTTATAAAACTTGACTTTGTAAAAAAAATAGGCTAACTTCGTATTTAATCTATCATTTAATATAAAACATTTAAACGATTTTATATCAATGAACACGTTAGCATCAATTTATTAATTTAATTCATTCTATCCTTTAATTAAAAACGTTTAAAATGAGTTTAACAAGAGTAAAAAAAATATTAAATCAGCCAATTGATATAGCTGGATTGGTATTCTTTAGAATTGCTTTTGGCCTCATATTATTATGGGAGGTAACTCGATATTTTAATCATAATTGGATAAAACGCTATTGGATAGATCCACATTTCTATTTCACTTACGAAGGGTTCAGCTGGGTTACGCCATGGTCGGGTGTTGGTATGTACACCCATTTTTATGTGTTGGGGATTTTGGCTTTTTTTATAACCATTGGTTTTCTATATAGAATAAGTTCCATTTTATTCTTTTTAGGTTTTTCATACGTCTTTTTACTTGACAAAACCAATTATCTCAATCACTTTTATCTAATCATATTGCTCAGTTTTATTATGATTTTTATTCCTGCAAATCGAGCCTATTCCGTGGACGCAAAGCTTTTTCCGAAAATTAAATCAGATTGGGTGCCAAATTGGACCTTGTGGTGGCTGAGGATACAATTGGGAATTGCTTACTTTTTTGGAGGAGTTGCTAAAATAAACAGCGATTGGTTGCAAGGAGAACCTATGAGAAAATGGCTTTCATCGCGAACTGACTTCCCCCTAATTGGGCAATGGTTTACCGAGGAGTGGATGGTCTACCTTTTTGTATACAGTGGGCTATTACTCGATTTACTAATTTTTCCTTTGCTAATTTTTAAAAAAACTCGCTTACCTGCTGCTATTGTATTAACGTCTTTTCATTTGATGAACTCGGAATTGTTTGCCATTGGAATTTTCCCTTGGTTCATGATTGTGTCAACTCTAATTTTCTTTCCACCAGAGAAGCTAAGATTTTGGAAGGAACTCAAAAGTAAAAGACCCGCTTCCTTTGTGTCTTCAAGATTGGTATTATGGGGACTAGGTATTTATATGTTGATCCAATTAACAGTACCCCTCCGGCATTTCTTATTTGATGGAAATGTGAGTTGGACAGAGGAAGGACATCGGTTTTCTTGGCATATGAAATTACGTAGTAAGTCGACTAAAATTAAATTTCTTATTACAAATCTAGAAACCGAAAGTACCTCTGAGGTTGATTTATCCAAATATCTTACAAAACGACAACGAAAAAAAATAAAATCCAAACCAGATATGATATTTCAGTTTACTCACTACTTGGCAGATGAAATAGTTCAAGGTGAACAACAAAATTTCGTAATAAATGTTATGTCGAAATGCGGTCTTAATGGGAGACCCCGAGCCCATTTGATTGATACTATAGCTGATTTATCTAAGGTTAAATATCCTTTCTATAAAAAGGCTGAATGGATACTTCCATTGGAGATTCCACTCAAATAATAATTTGTTTTAAGCTTTATCTATTGTGATGTTTGCTTTAAAATGGCTTAAGTTTAGTGAATGGATTCTCTGCAAATTATATTCTTATCATGGGACTGACCAATATTGTAGAGATGAAGAACTTGTATTTATTGGCTTATCCTAAAATAGAATTACATTAGAGTAAAAAAATGCTAACAATGCATATGATATCATAGCACCCTTCGGGATGCTACGCTTCATATACTTAACGATAGATTAAATACGAAACTACAATAATATTACAAACAAAATCTACTCAAATAAAACACCAATAGTATAATCGTTCTCTACTAAATCTATTTTGTTAGTATTATCTAAAACACCATAAGACGTTATAAACGTAATATGCACTATTTTTAGACTTCGTAACCGCTTTTAAGCCTTCACGTTTGGTTAGTAGTTTTTGTGCATAATCTTTAGTAATACTAAACTCGTCTGCATAACATAAAAACACAGAAAAATCTTAAATTGAATATCTAAAATAATAACGTACCTTTGCACCTTGAAAACGCAAATGCGTTGAAATGGACTCCTCAGAGTGAGGATGTGTTACTAGAAGTTTTAGGTTAAGTATGTTCAATGCGCTTCTATTTGTAACACCAGAATAGATTGACATTGAAATACATAACACAGAATGAGCACATTCCAAGAATTAGGTCTTAATGAAGATCTATTAAAAGGTATTACAGATTTAGGTTTCGAAACACCATCTGAAGTACAAGAAAAGGCAATCCCAATTTTATTAAGCGAAGAAACAGATTTAGTTGCCTTAGCGCAAACTGGAACTGGTAAAACTGCAGCATTTGGTTTTCCAATGCTACAGAAAATAGACATAGACAGTCGTACAACTCAAGGTTTAATTCTATCTCCAACTCGTGAGCTTTGTTTGCAAATTGCAAACGAAATGAAAGCTTACGGTAAATACTGCAAAGGCCTAAATGTTGTTGCAATTTATGGTGGATCGAGCATTACAGACCAAGCAAGAGAGGTTAAACGTGGTGCGCAAGTAATTGTTGCAACGCCAGGTAGAATGAAAGATATGATTAGGCGTCGTTTAGTTGATATCACTAAAATACAATATTCGGTTTTAGATGAAGCAGACGAAATGCTTAACATGGGTTTTAAAGAAGATATTACAGATATTCTTTCTGGAACACCAGAGGATAAAAACACATGGTTATTTTCTGCAACAATGCCTAAAGAGGTAGCTACGATTGCAAGAAAGTTTATGAATGATCCACAGGAAATTACTATAGGACATAAAAACCAAAGTACAGATACAGTGTCGCATGAGTACTATTTAGTAAACGCTCGCGATCGTTACAAAGCTCTAAAACGCTTAGCAGATGCTAATCCAGATATATTTTCTGTTATTTTTTGTCGTACAAAACGCGATACACAAAAGGTTGCAGAGCAATTAATTGAAGATGGTTATAGTGCTGGAGCACTACACGGAGATTTATCTCAGAATCAACGAGATATCGTAATGAAGCAATTTAGAACACGCCAAATACAAATGCTAGTGGCAACAGACGTTGCTGCTCGTGGTATTGATGTAGATGATATTACACACGTTATTAATTACCAATTAAGCGATGAAATAGAAACCTATACACACCGTTCTGGTAGAACAGGTCGTGCTGGAAAAACTGGTGTTTCTATGGTTATTGTTTCTAAAAGTGAAATACGTAGATTAAAAAGTATCGAACGTATAATTAACCAAAAATTTGAATTAAAAGAAATTCCTAATGGAATGGCTATTTGCGAAGTACAGTTAATGTCTTTAGCAAATAAAATTCATAATACAGAAGTTAACGACGAGATTGACAAGTATTTAGAAGATATTAATACACTTTTTGAAGATACGAGTAAAGACGAATTAATAAAGAAATTTTTCTCTGTAGAATTTACACGCTTCTTTAATTATTACCAAAAATCTAAAAACTTAAATGTTACGGCTGGAGATTCTGGACGCAATAGTGGATGTCAATCTACCGGAAGTGCTGCACGTTACTTTATTAATGTTGGTGAAAAAGATGGTTTCGATTGGATGAAATTAAAAGACTTTTTAAAAGAAGTATTAGGTTTAGGTCGTGACGATGTATTTAAAGTAGATTGTAAAGACACGTTCTCTTTCTTTAATACCGAAAAAGAACACCAAGAGAAGGTATTAGCATTCTTTACAGACTTTAAACATGAAGGTCGTTTTGTAAATGTAGAAATAACTGAAGATAAACCTAGTCGTGGCGGTCGTGGAAGAGGTGGTTCTGGTGGAGGCGGAAGACGACGTGATAGTGGAAAAAGTGGAGATAGACGCGCAAGACGTGGTGAAAATTCTAGAGTCGATAGACGTCGTGGAAGCGATGATGCTCCAAAACGTTCTAGAAGAAGTGATGGTGGAGATAGAGATAAAAGCGAGTTTAAAACAACGCACTCAAGATCTGGTCGTTCTAGAAGAAAGGAATAGATTAACCTAAAATAAAAAAAAACTCAGAATTAAATTTAAACCTGAGTTTTTAACTAATATTGTCACGTCCTAACATAGTGTTACAGCTAAACATTATAACTATGGATTCAAATTACAAAAAACGTACACAAAAAGATTACAGTTTAAGTCTAAAACTTCAGATAGTACAAGAGATTGAACAAGGTTT
>Ga0209828_1003642_pt1 | contig 11578 bp, 5 predicted proteins | sample MaitaG_FD_187429 | JGI IMG/M metagenome (GOLD analysis project Ga0209828, IMG submission 187429) | Marine algal microbial communities from Maine, USA - Maine_Asex2 metaG (SPAdes) (version 2) | ecosystem: Host-associated > Algae > Red algae > Unclassified | place: Maine, USA | collected 2015-01-05
CGTTTACTTATATGGATCATATAATAAGTAGTGGAGATTTTAATACCACAAGTAATATTTGGGAAATAGAAACCATAGCACCTGCAACAACCGAAACACTTACCTTAAATGTTAAGCCAAATCAAATAGGTACTTTTTTAAACTCGGTTATAATTACTGAAAGCGAAACGGTTGATGATATTATAGCAAATAATACTAGTGGCGCAGCAGTAACAGTTAAAAAAACTGATGTACCAAAAATTGATTTGAGAATAAGTAATTCAGTCAACAAACAAATTATTGACATCGGAGATACCGTTACCTTATCAATTAATGTATCAAACATTAGCAACAATAAAGCAAGCAATGTAACAATTGAAGAATTATTGCCAGAAGGTTTAAATTATATGGGCCATACCGCTGCCAAAGGTACCTTTAATACGGTCAATAAATTATGGGCAATACCATCATTACAGGCCCAAACTTCTGCTACATTAGCTATTGAAGTGCAAGCTAACTCGTTAGGCACATTGGTAAACGTTGCCAACATTATAGAGGCCGCACAAACAGATATTAATTTATTTAATAATAGTGCTTCCGCATCTGTTTTTGTTAACGAAAGAACATTATTTGCAGATTTAGCAATAACCATTTCTGCCAACAAGCCTATTGCCGATATAGATGAAATGGTTGAATTTAATCTCATCTTATCTAATTATGGACCAAACGATGCTACCAATATTGTAGTAAAAGAAATGCTGCCCAATACCGTAAATTATTTAAGTTATTACGCAACTTATGGTTCGTATAATATTTCAAATGGGCAATGGTTGATAGACAATTTACCTTCAAATACTTCAATAGCTTTATCCATACAAACTAATACTTCAATATCGGGTGCACATACTAACACAGCAAAAATTATTTTTAATGATGCTTTAGATAGTAACCTTACTAATAACAGCGACTCGGCTACTTTTACGGTATTAACAACCAATACAGATGCTTGTTTTAGCCCCGCAGTTTGTGCAACAATAAACGAGTGTATTGAACCAGGAGCTGAGCTTTTAATTTGTCCTCAGTTTTGTGCTACAGGCAACTTTACTATCACGAAGCATAGCATTTTGTTAGCAGAAAATAGTGCCGCAGTTTTAGGTAATTGTATCACTTATGTAGCTTCCACTGCCTCAAACAATACAACTGATATTTTAAGAATTGAAGCTAAAAACCAAAACGGTGTTTGCTTAAATTTTAAGGCCAATATTGAAATTAAAAATTGTAATGAGATAAATATTGCGCCTGTTATTACTAACAGAGCAATTGAACTTTGCGGCGCTCCAGCTAGGGCAACCACAATTTGTGTGGAAGCATCTGACCAAAATAATGATGCATTAAGCATTTGCGAAATTTCAACATTATTTGATGCAAGTATAGGTAATGCTCAAGAGCTGTGTTTTACCTACAAACCCTTGCCCAGCAGTAATGGTATAGATGAAGTTACCGTTACCGTATGCGACAATGGCAGCCCATCGTTAAGCACAACAAGCACTTATTATGTAAACGTTGCTTGCGAAAAACCCATATTAAATAACGATTATTTGCAGGTAACTTATAATGAAGCAACATTTAACAATGCCCCTTTAAAATATAATAAGCATACGGTATTAGTCAATCCTTTTTTAAATGATGCTGTTTCGACTAACTGCTACAACAAATTAGAAATAAAAACGGTAAGCACTATTGCCAATGCTACTGGCGAAGTTATGTTGGTTAATGGACAAATACAATTTAAACCAAATACATCATTTACTGGTAACGATGTAATTAATTATAGTGCTTGTAACAATTGTGGCAAGTGCGAAACCGGTAATATTTATATTGAAAGCGAAATGCAAAACTGTGAATTGTTTAGCGAAATATGTTCACCAGCTTTTGTGGCAACAGAAATATGTGTTGAGTTCTGCTCGTTAGATGTTGGTATAGAAAACATTAGTAGTTTGTACAACGCAACTACTACTGTTGTTAATGAAACTTGTTTTACTTACCACGCAATTGGATTAAATGCTATTACAGATACACTAAAAGTAATAGGAAAAAATTTAAGCGGCAATACAGAAACAGTACATCTTTTAAATTACATAAATGATGGTTGTTTAATACCATCGGCTATTGATGATGTTTTACATACGGATGAACATAAAGAAATATGGTTTGATGTGGTGGAAAATGATGATCCAATTACCAATAGATATGAGCTAAAGATTATTAAGCCAACCTTAAATGGTGAATGTATAAAAAACCTTGATGGCAGCATTTTATATAAACCAGCTTATGGTTTTACAGGTTTAGATATATTAACCTACGAACTTTGTAACGCACATTACAACTGCGATACCGCAACTGTTTATTTAAATATAGAAAGTGATAATGTGATTAACTTAATTGCATTTAACGATTACTATACCACCAACCAAAACAAAGCAATTACAATAGATGTTTTGGCTAACGATACTTTAACATTAAACATAAATAAACAGCTTACCATTACTAGCAAACCTTTGTTTGGTGCGGCATCTTTTATTAGTGATGATATTAAATATATGCCAAATGAAAAATTTGTGGGTATAGACTTTTTTGAATATGAAATTTGTAATGAGTTTAATGAATGTGATAAAGCGATAGTTCAAATAAATGTATTAGCAACTTTTATTACCAATACCGAAGAATTTATAATTCCAGAAACTTTAGAAATTACACAATTATTGAATGGCGGTAATACAATTTCACTTCAAATAAATGCTACCGAAAGTAAAACAGTGTCATATTATTTATTTGATGTAATGGGTAAAAGTTTGCAAAGTGGTTCACTAAACCTAAACATCGGAAACAATATAATTAGTTTAGAAAAACCTGCAGCTAGTACTCAAGTATTATTATTTAGTTTAAAGTCAGATGCGCATTTTATGTCAAAGAAAGTATATGTTCATTAAGTAATTAAGATAGGAATTAGCGTGCAGGCATTAGCATCATAAAATTAGTCAAAAAAAATCTGCGGAAATCAGCCAGTTCTGCGGGATAAATTTTGACAGAAAAGAAGCGACTCTATATAGGCATCATAAATTAGTCAAAAAAAAATCTGCGGAAATCAGCCAGTTCTGCGGGAACAAATTTTGACAGAAAAGAAGCGACTCTATATAGGCATCATAAAATTAGTCAAAAAAAAAACTGCGGAAATCAGCCAGTTCTGCGGGATAAATTTTGACAGAAAAGAAGCGACTCTATATAGGCATCATAAAATTATTCAAAAAAAAATCTGCGGAAATCAGCGAGTTCTGCGGGAACAAATTTTGACAGAAAAGAAGCGACTCTATATAGGCATCATAAAATTAGTCAAAAAAAAATCTGCGGAAATCAGCGAGTTCTGCGGGAATAAATTTTGATAGAAAAAAAGCGACTCTATATAGGCATCATAAAATTAGTCAAAAAAAATCTGCGGAAATCAGCCAGTTCTGCGGGATAAATTTTGACAGAAAAGAAACGACTCTATATAGGCATCATAAAATTGTTCAAAAAAAAATCTGCGCAAATCAGCGAGTTCTGCGGGATAAATTTTGACAGAAAAGAAGCGACTCTATATAGGCATCATAAATTAGTCAAAAAAAAATCTGCGGAAATCAGCGAGTTCTGCGGGAACAAATTTTGACAGAAAAGAAGCGACTCTATATAGGCATCATAAAATTAGTCAAAAAAAAACTGCGGAAATCAGCCAGTTCTGCGAGATAAATTTTGACAGAAAAGAAGCGACTCTATATAGGCATCATAAAATTATTCAAAAAAATCTGCGGAAATCAGCGAGTTCTGCGAGATAAATTTTGACAGAAAAGAAACGACTCTATATAGGCATCATAAAATTAGTCAAAAAAAATCTGCGCAAATCAGCGAGTTCTGCGGGATAAATTTTGACAGAAAAGAAGCGACTCTATATAGGCATCATAAAATTAGTCAAAAAAAATCTGCGGAAATCAGCGAGTTCTGCGGGAATAAATTTTCCAATATTTTATTAGGCGAGTTCTGCGGAATAAATAACTTAGATTTGTAAAATATGAAAGTACTTGGCATAATACCCGCTCGTTATGGTGCTACTCGTTTCCCGGGTAAACCTTTGGCTTTAATACAAGGCAAACCTATGATACAATGGGTTTACGAAAACGCTTCAAAAGCCAACTTGCTGAACGATTTGATAGTCGCAACCGATCATAAAAGTATAGCCGACTGCGTATTAGCTTTTGGTGGAAAAGTGATGATGACCCGCACCAACCATTTAAGTGGAACCGACCGTTGCGCTGAAGTACTTGAACAATTAAATGTAGAAGAGCAATACGATTGCGTAATCAACATTCAAGGAGATGAACCTTTAATTGATGCGCAGCACATCAACCAATTAATTAATTTGTTTAAAAATGAAGAAGTAAAAATAGGCAGCTTGGTTTATCCTTCTTTTGATAAGTTGGCCATTAGCAACCCCAACAAAGTAAAAGTTTTAACAGATAAAAATAATTACGCTTTTAGGTTTGGTCGAATTTTAGAAAACGATCGCCTTACAGTTCCATTTTATTTACATATTGGTTTATATGGTTTTACTACAGCTACTTTATTGAAGCTTGTAAAATTAGCGCCTACAAGCAATGAGTTAACTATGAAATTAGAACAACTAAGATGGTTGGATAATGGTTACAAAATAAAGTTGGCCAAAGTTGAGAATGCAGGCATTGGTGTTGATGTACCAGAAGACATCAAAAAGATAGAAGCCATCTTACAAAAAGGAACAATTTAATTTTGATTTTTATGAAAAAGCATTATCTTTAAACTGTTGTTCATAAAAGTATTGGCTAAGCAAAAAAACTCAACATTATTATTATTGGTGGTAGCTTAACGAAACTAGGGCGGGCCTCAATCTTTGACTTGTCAGATTTTTTGCATTGCAAAAACAAGGGGATTACCAAAAATCGAAGGCGTCTCCATACCTGTTTTATTCGGGTTTAAAGCTTCCCAGTATTTTTATGAACTTTTTTTCATTATTTACTTCAAACTAAAGGAGGAAAAATTGAACAATTTCTTTTCAATTTCGGCATTAACACAAGTATTTTAATAGGCGGTGATGAAATGATTTTTGAAACAATTACCACCACACAAATACAATTTGATTTTAGCCATTTGTTTGAGTTAGGCTACTCAATGTCAGAAATTTTGCACGATATCGAACTAATGGATCAAGGCCTACCAATAGAAGTAGAAGTAGAAATAACAGTACCAGTTGGCCAAACAGCCCACGATGGCATTATACCCGAAACAAGGCAAACTATTGGGAGCAATTACGATCTCAATAATGGCGATATTCCTACAAAAGTTGCATTAAACACCAACCATTTGGAGATGGTAAATAGTCCAGAAATGACTCAGATTTTCAACCAAATTTGGCTTGGTGTAGATGGTGGTGTAGATGAATTTTTTGAATCTCCACAGTAAATAAATATTTTTATGAAAAATTTAGTTTATGTTATCATAATTGTTTTCGTAAATGCTTGTTCACCCGAACCACCAAGTGAACCGAAAGAATTTGTTGAAACACTTAAACCAATTTGGACTACTGTATTATTAGATGATTTTAATAATGGAATTGGAATACAAGGACTAACTCAAGGTATAAACGATGGTGATGTGGTATTATTCGCAGGAGTAAAAAATACATTTCAAACCTTAAATGGATTAGATGTAAATACTGGTAGGATAATTTGGACATTTGATGATGATAGAATTCGAAATGGCAGCTTTAATTTACTTAACACCACCTATAACAATTCATCACATACTGTTTTCCCAGCAGGTGAAGGCGTTTATGTTTTCGAAATTGATAACGGCAATTATTTTAGTTTTCCTGAGTTAAATGCTTCTTTTATTACTGGGTTTGGTGACGACTATTATCTATCTAAACATATTCAAAATGATCAAGGAGAAAAATACGGTTGTTTGTTTAAAGGCAATTTTTTTGATTACAACTATTTTGAGAATTTAATATGTCCAAATTATTCTTTCGAATTTTTAAATGCTCTAAATTTTTATGGTTATTTAAATGCAATTTCTTCATATGAAGATTCAAATAAGGATAGGTTAATTTTGTTAAGTTATGGACAAACAAATTCAGAAACATCATTTGATAAATTAGCATATTGGAGTTTATATAATGAAACACATTCTAAATGGGTTTACGATAGCATAAGATTGGAAAATTCAAATTCAGGACCTTTCGATGCCAAATATTTCAATAGCAAATTTTACATAAGAGATTCAAGATTTATTTATTGCTATAATAGTGAAACAGCAGCACTAATTTGGCAAAAAGAGTTTCCAGCACAAATAGATGCTATGAACATTATAGAAGAACATAATAAAATTGTAATTAATTGTGTAAACTATACCAGTTATTGCATTAATGCAGATAGCAATACCCAAATTTGGCAAGAAAATACATCTGCCTCTACCAGTAATATTTATTATCAAGATGATGTAGTATATTTTATTGGTGGTGATACTGGTAAGCTGCACGCATTAGATATTAACACAGGCAAACATTACTGGAAAGTTGTAGTGCCACATTTAGATGGGCCAGGCAGCTCGTTTAGTAAACACGTTGGTGGCATGCCTGCTCAAAATGGTAAAAAAGGCAAAATATTTACCAGCAGCTTTACCAGGGCATATTGTTTTGAGGCGGTAAATTAATGATACTGTTTACCAATGTTTCACAGGTTTAAATTTAAAACCTATTTTATATTAAGACTTTCTGAGAAACGTCATCGCTTCTCTTATATGAAGAGAAGCGGAGTAGAATATCAGCGATCTCGCCAATAATATTATTCCGAGATTTCTGATATTTTGTTCAACTAAAGCTACACTAATTTCTGAAATGACGTTTGTTTTGCTTAACGGTGCAAGTGATATTTTTTATCAGTTACTTTTCAAAACAATTAACCCAAAAGTCATTCCTCAATATAAACCCGCTTCACCCTAGTAGATATACTACTAATTATTTCATAAGGTATCGTACCTAATCTATCAGCTATTTCATTTATGCTTAGCTCATTACCAAAAATTAATACTTCTTTACCTACATAAGCACTTTCTATTTCAGTAATATTAATTATAGCCATATCCATACAAACATTACCAATTACTGGTGCTAATTGATTGTCAATCAAAACATGGCCACCGCCATTACTATAACGGCGGTCTAAACCATCGGCATAGCCAATTGCTATAATCGCTATTTTAATGGTATGCGGTGCAATATAACTTAAACCATAGCCAACAGGCTCGCCCGCATCTACCGTTTTTATTTGCGAAATGTAGGTTTTTAAACTTAACACACTTTGTAAGCTTACACTTTTATCACCACTTACACCATATAAACCAATACCGAGGCGGACCATATCAAATTGCGCATCAGCAAAATTAACAATACCGTTTGAATTTAAAATATGCTTAATAAATGGTTCACCATAAGCTTGTTCAATACGTTGAGTTGCGCTGGTAAAGTATTCAATTTGTTGTAAGCTATATCTTCTATAATCACTATTTTCGCTAGCAGCAAGGTGCGACATTACCGAAATTAATTTCAATTCGTTGCTATTAATTAGATCGCATAGCTCCTGCAGTTCATCAGGCATAATACCCAAGCGATGCATTCCCGAATCTAACTTAATATGTATAGGTAAATCAAAATTGATTAAGTGCTGTTTAAAAGCGATCCATTTTTTCAGCAATGGTAGGCTGTAAATTTCTGGCTCCAATTTATAATGCGACATAGTTACCCATTGGGCTTGGGTAGCATTCATTACCATAATCGGTATTTTTATGCCAATATCGCGCAAGGCAATTCCTTCATCAACATAGGCAACCGCCAAATAATCTACTTTATTAAAAGCCAAAAGTTTCGCTACTTCATTTAAGCCACTGCCGTAAGCGAAGGCCTTTACCATTACCATTACTTTTACTGCTGGCTTTAAATATTCTTTATAAATATTTAAATTATTTTGAAGCGAGTTTAAATTAACCTCTAAAAAAGTATTATGTGTTTTTAAAACTAGCTGTTCTGCAATTTTTTCAAAAGCAAACTGGCGTGCACCTTTAATTAATATGCTTTCCTTTTCAAACAAAATATGGGTTAGGTCGGCCAATAAATCTGCCGTTGAGTTATAATGTAAAATCTGTTTGGTATCTCGTTTTGACTGTGGCCAGTTTTCAAACAATTGCCCTACCCCAATCAAACGACTAATTTTTTTTGTTTCTAATAGTTTTATAAGATGCGCTTGTAAAACCTCTCTTGTTGTTTTTACTTGCTCAAAGTCAGAAAGAATAAGCGTTTTTTTCTCGTGAATGCTTTGGCGGGATAAAAAATCTAAGGCAATACTTAGCGATTCTAAATCATTACTATAGCTATCGTTAATAATTGAACATTGATTAATGCCCTCCATCAACTCCATATGCATAGCAATGGTAGGCAGTGTAGCTAATTTGTTTTTTATATGTTCAACAGGTAACTGCGCATACAAGGCACATAGTAAACAAATTATTGCATTTTCAATAGAAGCCTCATCAACAAAAGGTAACCAAAAGGTATGTTGTTGCTTTTGCCAAACAACCTTTAGGCTAGTACCGTTTCGAACAGTTTCGGTACTTTCTACTTTTAGATCGGCATTATCTAAACCGCCCCAACCCAATGTAGTTTTACCAAAATTTTGTTTAAAATGTTGACTTACTAAACGGTTTTGTTTGTTATAAACAACAGTTAAGCAATTAGTAAAAAGCTTACTTTTCTCCGCTAGCTTATGTTTAGCATCTTTAAAACCTGCATCGTGTGCATTACCAATATTAGTTAATATGCCAAACTGTGGCTGAATGATTTCCTCTAAAGCTTCCATTTCACCTTCTTGCGAAATTCCAGCCTCGAAAATGCCCAAATTGTGGGTGTTATTAATTTGCCAAACAGAAAGCGGTACCCCAATTTGCGAGTTATAGCTTCTTGGGCTTCTTACAATACTAAAATGTTCTTTTAGCAAATAATACAGCCACTCTTTAACTATTGTTTTACCATTACTACCTGTAATGGCAATGGTTTGCAAATTTTTAAATTTACTTTTATGATGCGCTGCTAGTTTTTGAAAAGCCTTTAAAGTATTATCAACAACAATATAGGTTATCTCATCGCTTTCGAAAATGGCCTCTTTTTTATCTACCAAAAAAGTATGTATTCCTTTACCAATCATTTCGTTTATAAAATGATGACCATTGTGATTAGGACCTGTAAGCGCAATAAAGATGGTATAATCAGCAGCAGTAAATTTTCTACTATCTAACAATACATCTGTTATTTTAACTTCGGAATTGCCAAACAATTCCCCTCCAACAATATTCGCTATTTCATTGGTTGCGTACAGTTACTATTATGATTATAAGGCTTAGCTAATTTATTTCGACTGGTAAAATTGCTGTACTCAAAACTTAAACCCAAAAGTAGTAATTAATTGCAATTGATGGTAGTTAAAATCAACAAAAGGACTATTTTCTATATCTCCAAAAATTTCGTATTCCGATTGGTAGAAACTATATTTCAATGCGGCATCTGCAAAAACCGTTCTGCTACTGGTTTCTGTTTCAAAAACTGCTTTTCTTACACCTGCACCTACACTTAAACTATGTGTGCCGCTATACACCCTATTGTTTTGTACAGGGCTTGTGGTAAGGTTATAACCAGCTCTAAGTCTTAAATTTTGTGCCGGTACGTACTCTGCTCCAACTCTAAAAACAACTGAATTTTTCAACAATTCATTAACTTCGGCATTGTAATCAAACCAACCTTCTTCGGTTAAATTCTCATTAAAATAACGAATGCGCTTATTTAAAATATAACCAACATCAACCGAAATAAAGCCTTTTTGATTTAGGTAAGATAAGCCTGCATTAAATTGAGGAGCAGTATTTAGCACATAAAAGTATTGTTCAAATTCACTATCTGGAGATTCGGCATCACCGTAATCATCTATTTCTACTAGCGAACTCGATATTTCTTCTTGCAAGGTAACTAAACTAGAAGATTTTGCATTTACGCCTAACCTAAGGTTATTAGTTATTTTATATATCATACCAAAACCAATATTAATACTGCTATTTGTTATAATGCTATCTGTTTCAGTAAAAATACGCTCATAACTATAAAACAAGTTATTGATATCTCTTTCGGTAAAATCGGACCTTTGATTATAAGTATACTTTGGTGTAGTGATATTGAGGCCAAATAGAAATTTATCGTCATAATTGGCGGCCAAAGCAAAAGCCAATTCAGTATATCTGCTTTTTTTAGTGGTAATGGTTTCCTCTAATTCTAAAACTATATCATTACCATAGTTGTCTGTATACTCATCAAGGCCTTTGTATGTTTTTGTAAAATTGTTGCTTTTACTGCTATGAAATGCGAAACCATAGTTGATAAACTTCAACTTCGAACGGTCTCTTTTTGAAGTAATTAATAAACCACCAGAACCGCCTTCAAACAAAAAATTACTCCTGCCACTTTTTGATTGAGAAAAATTAGACCCTGTATTTTTAAAACTTAAGCCGGGGCCGTAAAAAACTTCTGAACTTCTATACAATGCCAAACCAGCTGGGTTTTGGTAAAAACTGACTACATCGGCCCCCAATGAGGTAAAGGCACCACCAACGGCTGCCGAACGTGCTGAGTAATTGGGTTGTGCGTTGTGTAGTTGTAATACTTCATTAAGTATGCGTGGTTGTGCACTTACAAAATTAGGTGCTCCAATAATACAAATAACTATCGTAAATAAAAATGCGTTTATTTTCATATATATTTTCAAAATTATAAAAAAAAAGGCAGTGAATGCTAAATCCACTGCCTATTATATTGTTTATATCTTAAAAAGATAATAAATTTCTATTTTCTGCCACCAGATCTGCCTGAACTTCTTGATCCTGATGATCTGTTGCTACTTCTTATTGAAGAACCGCTTGATCTCATATTTGAACTTCCAGATGATCTATAACTTCTACCCGAATTATTACTTCTTGAACCATTAATTGAAGAATTATCAGATTTGCCTAAGTTTTTAAGCGAATTAAAAAAGTTTGATGACTTATTTTGGTTTCTCGTTTTTGTAGCATTACTGTTACTTCTTGTGCGTAATTTAGGGGTTGAAGTGTTGGTATTTCTTGGCGTAATGTTACGAATAGTACCAGTATTATTTTTAGTAGCGCCTGGCTTTCTTACTGCATTAGAATTATTTCTTTTATTATCATCTCCATTAGAACGGTAAGATGTTGGTCTGGCGTTATCACTTCTGTTAGAAGTAACTGGCCTACCGTTAGTTATTGCGTTATAATTGTCTATCGAATTATTTACATAACTATTAACCGTACAAGGGTTGTTGTAAGGGTTGTTTTGGAAAATTCCACCAGTATTATAATTATAACCTCCATTGTAAAAATTGTTGTTAACAGATGAACCAAATGAAGTATATGGTGCAAAGTTATT
>Ga0209828_1003643_pt1 | contig 11576 bp, 9 predicted proteins | sample MaitaG_FD_187429 | JGI IMG/M metagenome (GOLD analysis project Ga0209828, IMG submission 187429) | Marine algal microbial communities from Maine, USA - Maine_Asex2 metaG (SPAdes) (version 2) | ecosystem: Host-associated > Algae > Red algae > Unclassified | place: Maine, USA | collected 2015-01-05
AGGCATGCACATCGAAGTTGATGAGACCATGGGCAAAGGTAAGCTGATCGATGAGATTTTTGGCGAAAAATGTGAAGGCAACTATATTCAACCAACGTTCATAACAGATTACCCAAAAGAAATGAGCCCTTTATGTAAAGAGCACAGAGAAAACCCTGAATTAACTGAACGCTTTGAGCTGATGGTATGTGGTAAAGAAATTGCCAATGCCTATTCTGAATTAAATGACCCAATTGACCAACGCGAGCGTTTTGAACACCAATTAAAACTGGCTAAAAAAGGTGATGATGAAGCGACTGAATTTATAGACGAAGACTTTTTGCGCGCGCTAGAATATGGAATGCCTCCAACATCTGGAATGGGAATTGGCATGGACCGTTTAATTATGTTTTTAACCAATAATCAGAGTATTCAGGAAGTTCTTTTCTTTCCACAGATGCGACCAGAGAAAAAGAAAGTTGATTTAAGTGATAATGAGAAAGCGATCTTCGAGATATTAAAATCTCAAAATCGTATGGACTTAACGGTTTTAAAATCACAATCTGGCCTAAGCAACAAAGGTTGGGACAAAGGCATTAAAGGTTTAGGAAAACATGGCTTAACAAAGGTTGAAAAGACTGAGGATGGTTTATATGTAGAGCTCGTTTAGAAAACACTAAAAATAAATTTTGATAAAGGAATTGCTAAAAAGTGATTCCTTTTCTTTTTAGCCTAAAAAATAGCATCAAATCGACAAAAAATTGACATTTATATGATTTTTATTACATTCACGGCTGCTATTAAAAAAAATGATCAGTGTCCATATGAATAAGTATCTTCCCCTTCTACTGGTTGCAATATTATGTTCTTGTAATAATGACGATGATATATCACCAGCTCCAGAACCAGCTGTTATTGCAGAATTTAGGACCAATCTTTCAGAGTTAAATCTGTTCACTGGAAATTTAAGCAATCTAGACATAACTCCGTATGCATTTCAGTACGACTTAAGCACGCCTTCATTTGCAGATTATTCTAAAAAGCAACGCTTTATTGCCTTACCAGAAAATACTAGACTTGAATATAATGGAGACGGTCTTCCTATTTTTCCTGAAGGTAGTTTAATCTCAAAAACCTTCTACTACAATACTGATGAGCGCGATTTATCTTTAGGACGCCAAATTATTGAAACCAGAATTTTGATTAAAATAAACGGTGAATGGGAATCAGGTGATTATAAATGGAATGACTCACAAACTGATGCTATTTTAGATCCTAATGGTAGTATTGTACCAGTATCTTGGATAGATTCAGACGGTGATTCTAATTCAACTGACTACAGCATTCCTAATAATTCACAATGTTTTACTTGCCATAGTTCGTTTGATAATTTAACTCCTATCGGTCCAAAACTTAGAAATCTGAATTTTAATATTAATGGCAATAACCAATTGCAGCAATTCATTGCTAACCAAAATATTGAAGGCTTAACTAATTCCGCAACAGTTTCTAGTACCACAAATTGGCGAGACCAGTCGGCTTCTTTAGAGTCTAGAGCCAGAGCGTATATAGATATTAATTGCGCCTATTGTCATCAACCTGGAGGTTTTTGCGAAGACGAGTCTACACTTAAAGTTGCTTATGAAACGTCTTTGGAAGATTCTAACATTATAGAGAGAAAAAACAGTATGAGTTTTAGAATCGCAGATTACAATCCTGGAATAAGCATGCCGTTTATAGGGACTACGATGATTCATAATGAAGGTGTAGATCTCATACAATCATATTTAGATACGCTCTAAAAATCACGTTAAATAAATATTAAAGTCGGTTTTTAATTTAACAAATTCTTAGTAGAATGGTTACTTTCGGGGAAATTTAAAACCTGACTAAAGTGAAACACCTATCATTTAAACTACTCCTAGTAGTTTCCGCATTCTTGGCATTTTCATGTTCAACCGCTAAAAAAGCAAGTAAATCAAAAAAAGGAGATGGCACAGCGATGGCTAAACCACCAGCAAAAAAACCTGGTAAAAACGACATTAAACCTTACAATAAGGTAATCACAAAAGACGCTAAAACCGATAAAGGTTTGTTTGATGTGCATATTGTAGATGAAAACTATTTCTACGAAATTCCAGATACACTATTTGAAAGAGAAATGTTAATGGTAACGCGTATATCTAAAACGGCATCAGGACTTGGTTTTGGAGGCGGTAAATTAAGCGAGCAAGTTTTACGCTGGCAAAAGAAAGGCAAAAAAGTATTACTACGTATGGTGTCACACTCTGTAGTAGCTGCTGATTCTTTACCTGTGCACGAGGCTGTTGTAAACTCTAATTTAGAACCAGTAATTGCAACTTTTCCTATTAAAGCCTTTAGTAAAGATTCGTTAAATACAGTAATTGATGTAACTGATTTATTTTCGAAAGACGTTAAGCCATTGGGCTATCCGCAACAACGAAGACAACAGTATAGAATTACACGTTTAGATGGACAACTATCTTACATTGAAAGTCTTAAATCGTATCCAACAAATATAGAATCTCGTACTGTAAAAACATACTCTGCAGGTCGTCCACCATCAAATTCTAACACTGGTGCTATTACTTTAGAGATTAACAACTCTATGATTCTTTTACCAAAAGTACCTATGCAACGTCGTATGTTTGATCAACGTGTAGGATGGTTTACAAGTGGGCAAACAGATTACGGATTAACAGCTCAAGAAAGTAAAAGAGTAACCTACTTAGACCGTTGGAGATTAGAAGTAAAAGACGAGGATATTGCAAAATTTAACAGAGGCGAGCTTGTTGTGCCTAAAAAACAAATAATATACTACATTGACAGAGCGACTCCAGACCAATGGAAAAAATACATCAAACAAGGTATTGAAGATTGGCAAGTTGCCTTTGAAGCTGCTGGATTTAAAGAAGCTATTATTGCTAAAGATCCTCCGACGGTAGAAGAAGATCCTGAGTGGTCTCCAGAAGATGCTAGATATTCAGTAGTTCGTTATTTAGCGTCTCCAATTCCAAACGCCAATGGACCTCACGTAAGTGATCCACGTTCTGGTGAGATTTTAGAAAGTGATATTAACTGGTACCACAACGTAATGACCTTATTACGTAACTGGTTCTTTGTACAGACTGCAGCAATCAATCCAGATGCTAGAGGTGTAGCCTTTAAGGATGAAGTTATGGGACGTTTAATTCGTTTTGTATCTGCGCACGAAGTGGGTCATACTTTAGGATTACCACATAACATGGGAAGTAGTGTTGCTTATCCTGTTGAAAAATTAAGAGATGCTGAGTTCACTAAAAAGTACGGAACAGCACCATCTATAATGGATTATGCACGTTTCAACTACGTAGCGCAACCAGGCGATGAAGGTGTAGCTTTAATGCCAAATATTGGTATCTATGATAAGTACGCTATAGAATGGGGCTACAGACCTATTTTGGATGCCAAAACTGCTCAAGACGAAAAGAAAACTTTAGACAGTTGGATTTTAAAACATGCAGGTGACCCAATGTATAGATTCGGAAGACAGCAATTTGGTGTTATTGATCCAAGTTCTCAGACAGAAGATTTAGGTGATGATGCTGTTTTAGCATCCGAATATGGTATTAAAAACTTGAAGCGTATTATACCTAATTTAATTGAATGGACCTCTGAAGATGGTAAAGATTATTCTGATTTAGAAACTATGTATGGTCAAATTTTAGGTCAATTTAATCGTTACATGGGACATGTATCTTCCAATATTGGTGGTGTTTATGAGGTTTATAAAACTTACGATCAAGATGGAGCAGTTTACACACATGTAGCCAAAGATCATCAGAAAAAGGCTATGAAATTTATTCAAGATCAATTATTCGCGACTCCAACTTGGATGTTAGATGAAAATATCTTCAATAAAATTGAAAGTGCTGGTAGTATTGAACGTGTTAGAGGTGTACAGACAAGAACACTTAATAACATGTTAGATTTTGGTAGAATGCAGCGGATGTTAGAGAATGAAACTTTGAATGGTTCTGACGCTTATGGACTATATGATATGATGAAAGATGTTAGAAATGGCATATTTAGTGAATTGCGTAATGGAAAGAAAATAGATATTTACAGACGTAATTTACAACGTGCTTACATTGAACGTTTAGAAACTATAATGACCACAGAACAAACTTCTAACCTTCCACCTCAATTTAGACGTTTATTTGGTGGTACTCAGGTTAATGTGAGTCAGTCTGATATTAGAGCAGTTGTAAGAGCTGAATTGAAATCTCTAAGATCTCAATTAAGAAATGCGCGTGGCGGAGATGCTATGAGCAGAATTCATATCTCAGATGCTATTGAGCGTGTGAATCTTATTTTAGATCCTAAGTAATCTTAGAATTTATACAATTTTAAAAAGGCTTCAAGTTCACTTGAAGCCTTTTTTATTTTATTGGGTGCTTCTTAATCCTCTCCGGTCTGCTTCAAATTCTCAATATCATTTTCAATAGACAATATCAATAAGCTTGTCGCTGTACAAAACACAGGACTTGTAATACAGTGATGTCCATTCCAACTCCCATCTTCATTTTGTATTTTCATTAAGCGACCAGATACGTTATCATACCACGTTTTCCAATCGTTATCATCATTTACAACCATAGATTCTCCAGTTTGTAGAAAACTTAAAAATTCCTCACCTCCATTGTTTCCAAAACCGCTCATCACATCAGTTTTCTGAGCTTGTACTTTAGACGCGTTATAAACATTATAAGAAGATGTATAAGTAATCGCTTCTTCTTTTGACATTCCGATATCTTCAAGATTTTCAACAGTTACTTTATCATCTTTTTTAAGTTTACCTTCTTTTTTAGCTTTGTCAATTAATTCTCTAGCTTTTCTAGCATCTTTAGCTGATCCTCTTGCAGAATTACTCACTGAATATAAAATGATACCAGCTCCATCTGTTGTTTTTACAGCATCTGATTCTTCATCATAATTTCCTTTTAAATAATTCTTCTGACTTGTCACAACCACCTCGTCTAATGTTGCTCCTACTGAACCAGCAGATTCTAAAGCACTTGTTGCTAAACCAGATTGTAAGACTCCAGCCCAACCTGCTCCTTTCATCTTTCCGTCTTTACCAGTTGCGTTCTGAATTTTATCTACGCATACATCTAAGCATTTTTCTACTCGCTTTTTTGTTTGCTTATCAAGTTTCTCCTTTAAAATATTGGAGAAAAATTGAGCCGTAAGTACAGCATCAATGTTTTGCCCTAGTTTTGTCTGTATTTGTGTTCCTTTCTCTGAAGTAATAAAAGCATCATCTTTAGACACACGTTCAACTTGTTCAAGTAAAAAATTTAATGCTTTTGTAAGCTGATCTTTGTATTCCCCTTTTTTAAGTGTACTTCCACTTCTCAATATTGCCATAGCAACCATTGAGGTTGTCGCAGGATCTGCATTTACGGCATGTGGATTCATTTCACCTTGTCTGCTATGACTACCTGCTCCATAACCACCATTTTCCAACTGTGCTTTTGCCAACCAAACCAACCCGTCATCTACAACAGGTTGAATGTTTTCTTCTAGCTTAAACTTAGCATAACCTTCGGAAGATTGCTCGCCAAATGTGGTCATAAACACGCAGCCTTTTTCGTTGGTTGCCGTTAAGAATTCTGTTTCTGCACTTTTGTTGAAATGCAGTGCCGCAGCAGATACCATTACAATGGCTATTGCCGAACCTAAAATTTTTGATTTTGTTTTCATCATATTTCGTTTTTGATTTAACCGAAAGTATAATGAGGACTACAAATTTAAAATATAGAATGAGTAAAGTCCACGTATCAATGCGTGAAAACCCACATTAAGGAAGTTTAGATTTTATGACCTTGTGATAATCTTCAAATTCTATGAGGTTATTATGACCTGCGCCTTCAACCTTAATAAAATCTAAATTATCTAAACCTAATTCCGAAAGTTTCTTTCCTGAAGCATAAGGCACCAAATTATCATCTGTTCCATGGATTATTGTAATTGGACAAGTCGTTTTTGGCAGCACCTTAAACGTCGGAAAATGATATCTTAATAATACTTTTATAGGGAACATAGGGAATCGGCTTTTAGCGACATCCAAAATGCTATGATATGGTGTTTCTAAAATTAATTGTTTTGGTTGGTTTTCTGAAGCTACATAAGATGCAATACCTGTACCCAATGACCTTCCATAGACTGTAATCTCTTTTTCAGAATACTGTTTCAAAAGATAGTCGTAACAAAATTGCGCGTCCGTGTAAAAAGCTTGTTCACTTAACTTTCCGATACTTTTCCCGTAAGTTCTATAATCCATTATTAGTACATCATATTGTTTTTCAACAAAATAGCCTGTAAGTTTTCCCCAACGACTCAAATCACCTGCGTTACCATGAAAATAAAGAATGACTCCCTTTGGGTTTTCGACTTTAAAATGAAGTGCATTTATGGTGGCATTTTTTTCTGGTTTTAGAAATAGTTCTTCAAAATTAGAATTGAATTGATATCGATAATCTTGTTCTAAAACTGTTGGTAAAAACAAGATTTTTTCTTGAAAAAAATAAAGTGCAGATCCTATCATAATGTATAAACTTAAAAGAACAATTGCGAACTTTTTAAGCCTTTTCTTTAGCTTTTTTTGATGAGTGAATGACATTAATACTTGTGGTTTCTAAATCGATGGTTTTGGGTTGACTATTGAGAATTTCATCTAGCATCTCATGGTACGCTTCAAAGTTATTTAAATTCTTATGTCCACCACCTAAAACCGAATGTAATTTGGTTAATTTAGGCTGAATTTGCGCCAACTTCACACTGGTTTTATACGGAATCAATTTATCGCTTGTACCATGAATAATATGAATTGGGCATTTTACATACTTTAACCACTTATATGTTGGCAGCGGATACTTTAGTAATAAAGACAATGGCATAAAAGGTGCATAACGCGCAGTCACTTTGGTTAAGCTGTAATAAGGCGCATCTAGAATTAGCATTTTAGGATGATTCATAGAGGCTAATTTTGCCGCAAAACCAGAGCCTAAAGAACGACCATAGAGTATAATTCTATCTTCTGTCGTTAATTTTTTTATCTCATTATATACGAGTTGCAAATCGCGTTTTATGGCTTTTTGTGAACGCTTTCCTGTGCTCTTACCAAAACCACGATAATCTACCATAAGCACATTATAGCCATGTCTCGTAAAATCTACAGCAAACTTTCCCCAACCTTTAATGCTTTTAGAATTCCCTTTTAGATATAACACCACACCTTTACTTTCTCCTTTAGGAAAAAACCGCAAACCATTAATTACCGCTCCGTCTCTAGTTTCTAGATTGTATTCTTGCGTTTCTTGGTTCTCATAATCGAACTGAAAATCCTTTGGTAACTTTTCTGGTTTAAAGAGCATGTAATCTTGCAGATAATATAATGCTATGCTAATGGCACTATAAATGCCTAAGATTAATACTATAGTTGAAACCCAATAGGTCATAAGGTGGTGTTAATTACACAAGATACGAATTATTGATTAGCCTCTTTTTTAATATAATGATGAATTGATTTATCATTTATGTAAACATCTTTTAAAACCGCTTTTCCATCTTTTATCGCAACTAGTGCGTAAGTTTGAAATATAGAATCGTTTTGTCTATTATATTTTCTATATATATCTTCTGCTGGTTTGGCTTTAAATTCTTCCATATAATAACGATTGAACGGTAAATTGAATCGAACCATGTTTGTACTCTTATTATAACTATTTACGTTAACTTCTATGAAATCCCTTCCAGTTTCGGCTTCATGTTTACTTAAGCTGTGTGCTTCAGCATAACCTAAACTATCTTTTTTGAGATATAGAAAAACCGTCTCGTTTCGCTTAAAAGTAGAATCTTGGGTTTGAGCTGTGTTTAACTCATAATTCAATATCACATACTTGCCTCTAAAAGGATCTGATGGATCAACAGGTCGTGTTTTAAATTTATAAACTGTCCCTGATTCTAAAATGGCTTCCCTATCAAAAATCATTTTAGCTGGCACAAATAATTGTATAAGTACAATGGCTATAAATATTAGAAATACATGTAGTGTTTTCATCTTGTTTAATTTAAAGTTTTAATGTGTTTTGCTTTCTGTTTTTTTAGCATAATGAAATTGCTTAAGAAGAATCCTAACCCAACTAAAACAAACAAAACACCTCTTAAAACAAAGCTCATATTAGTATCAAAAAAGCGACAGATAATGGTTGCCGAAATAATTAAAAGACCGTAGTTAAGCACACTAAATCTGAATGTATCTGCACCAATTTTAACGGCAAACACTCCCAATATCAATAGTATAAGATTGGATAGAATGGTAGCTAGTGCTGCATGCTCTGCACCTATAATAAAGACAATTGCGAATAGCATAAAACCATACTGAAATAAATTGAATTTCGATTTTTCACTAGATCTTTTAGAATAGATGAATAAGGCTAATGCAATTAGAAATAATACAGTAACTATAACTCCTTCTTGAGAATTAAGATGAATTATTTTTCTTTGAATTTCATACCATATATCATTAAAACTAAGTATTACAAATAAAATCACTGTACCTAAAGAACCTAATAGCACAAAACTATTCTGTCTAAGTTGAAGTTCCTTAAAAAAAGATGTCTTTCCTAAATTATAGAAAACTCCAAACAGCATAGCATACATCAAAAATCCTAATGACCAGTTAGAATTTACAAATGATCCTAGCGTAACAATTAAACTAAGCGGAAATAACATATTGAAAATTGCAGTGGTATTGGCACTTTTTGCACGCTTTAATTCTTTTAAATAAAATGGAATTGTGGCTAATAGCATAACGAGGTATAACCAAGGTGTTTTATCTGTAAAATTAAAGGCGTAACCCAATTCGCATGCATAATATGTAGCAAAACCAATAACTAGCATAGCTACTGCTTTAGAATTGAGTACATATATTAAAGGAAGTCCAAGTACAATCCAAATGCATAAAAAGCCACTTAAATCGCTTGGAATATTATAAATCTGGCTCACTAGTGCAATTGCTGCACCAATGGCAAAAAATAGAAACGTACCAGATGATTCTTTCCATGCGCTGCTTTTCTTTTTCAGAATTGCATATCCTGAAATAATCTGACCACTTAGTAAAGGGAAAAACGCAAATAGGGTTTTTATTGATCTCGAAAAGGCATCCCAATTATGCGCTAGAATCAGTATGAGTCCCAAACCAACCAAAGCGCCACCAAATATGCCAAATATTGTGAATAAAGGTTTAGATTTACTAGTCGCTTTAGTTTGATAATATTCGGTAATCCGATGAGCTACTTCTTGAGAAATAATATTTTGCTCTATCAATTCGGATATAGTATTATTAATTTTCGATTTCATAATTTTTAGATTTTAATTATATCTTCAATTAAAAAAACTGTAATAAATTGTTATCATTGAGGTCGCTAAGATGAATAGGGAAAGACCTATAATAATGGTGAACTTTAATTTCTTCTTATATAATTTAAAGATTAAATTAATTAACAGAATTGGTTGAAGTAATAAGAAAGGAATTGTAAATATTTCTTGAAAAATTCCTATAAAGACAGCATCTATTTTAAGGTAAATAGCATTTAAATAAAGGAATAAAAAGAACAATGAACTTATTAGCGTTACTGTAAAAATGCGAATTTCTAATTTTGATTGTTTCATTTCATATGCATTTTAAAACCTCGCAGCTCTAAAAACCAATCTGCGAGGTTTTGGATTACTAACTCACCTATCATAAAAACTAGTCTTCTTCTGCTTTATTTTTAATCTCATCGTTTATATAGGCAACATCTCGGGTGTTTTTCTGCACTGCAATAGCTGCAAATAGACTTAATGTAAAAGACATACCATAAAATCCTTTTTCACTGAGTTCTAAATTAGCATTCCAAAGCCCTATTATTAGCAACACAATAGAAGCGATCGATGCAAACCAGCTGATACCATAATAAATTTCAGTGACTTGAATCCCTTCTAATTTATCTCTAACAGCTTTTTGCACAGATATTACTGAGAATAGACCAAATAGTAAAATTGTAAAATAGTAGCCTTTTTCGTTTAGTTCCATATTAGCATTCCATAAACCAATACAATAAGAGGTCATACCTATAAGTACAGCTGTCCATGATGCACCAATAAAGGCAGGTGTAGGTTTATTGTTGTATACTTTTTTTTCTTTCTCTTTTGTTTTTAAATTCTCTTCATCTTTCAATGAAACTGTAGTTTGATAATTCATAATATTTTGTTTTAATGATTATAATGAAATATTTAGGTTTTTCAGTTACATGTTAAAACCTAAAAGGATTTGGCGTTGTAGTGGTATGACTTGTTAAAAGTTCTATTTTATGATTATAAGAATCAATTAAATAGTTGGAAATAGAAGTTGAATACATTGCTATTAGACCCATACTCACTGCAAATACTGAAAATTTTAAAAAGCCCTTTGTCTTAGTTTTTAATTTAAAATTCATAAAAATTGTTTTGATGATTACCGTACAAATCTGCGGCTAAAACAATTTTAATAAAAACTAGATTTCGTAAAATACTGACGATATAATTTATATACTTTATAACTTAATTATTATATTTATTGACTTATATTAAATAATACTGACGATTAAATGATAGACATAAAATCTATAATTGACACTTTAAATTTTGAAGAGCAACAGAAGTTTGTGATGTACTTACATCAAAAAAACAAAAGAACAGACACAAAGAACATTCAATTATTTAAGTTATTAGCTAAGTCTGAATGTGATTCTAAAACCATTTGTAAGCAACTCTACAAAACCGAAAAAACCAATGCATACCATGCACTTAGAAAACGCTTATTTCAATCGTTGATAGATTTTACGGCGAATAAAAATCTGGAAGATGAAAATTCTATAGATATGCAGATTATTAAATATATTTTAGCATCACGCACATATTTAATGCAAAAAAATTATGCTATCGCTTATAAAATTTTAGATAAAGCAGAAGGCTTGGCAGAAGAACATCTACTTTTCCCTATTCTAAATGAAATCTACCATACTAAAATTCAATATGCGCCAAATTACCCGAAGGCTGATTTAAACAAGTTAATCCTAAAACAAAACGCAAATCAAAAAAAGCACCAATTAGAAGATCAATTAAATTTGGTTTACGCAAAGTTGAAAACGCTTTTAAATTCTATTAATTACGAAGGCAAAGTCATAGATTTTGAAACTGAACTTAATCAAATTCTCAAAGCGTCTGATATTAAACTCAATGAATCACTTTCATTTAAATCCTTGTATCAAATTTTGGCGATTGCAAATATTTCGGCCTTAGTAACCACCAAATACTTTCAGATTGAAAGTTTTGTAATGAAGAGTTACGACATATTGAAGAGCAAAAAAGAAACTGAAAAGCAATTGTATTATCAAATTCAAATTGTTTATATCATAGCAAACACCCTTTTTAGAAATAAAAAATTTAAAGCATCTCTAGAGTATCTATATGAAATGAATGAACTCATGCAGTTTAAAAAGGGTGCGTAT
>Ga0209828_1003644_pt1 | contig 11575 bp, 10 predicted proteins | sample MaitaG_FD_187429 | JGI IMG/M metagenome (GOLD analysis project Ga0209828, IMG submission 187429) | Marine algal microbial communities from Maine, USA - Maine_Asex2 metaG (SPAdes) (version 2) | ecosystem: Host-associated > Algae > Red algae > Unclassified | place: Maine, USA | collected 2015-01-05
AAGACACAATGAGTTTCTCCTTGTTCTGCATCACAACTTGCATATGCAACAAAAGTGAACGACTCACAGCCAAAACCAACTGTTCCTAAGTTGAATGTTATAAACTGGCCATCCACGGTATAATCAGGATGCGCAGAATCTATAAAATCCAGATTATCTTCTAATTCAATTACAACTGATGCGTCTACAGCATCTGCAGTACCTTGGTTACAATAATTTACAGTATATGTATTATTAAAGCAACGTCTTACAAAAGGAGTGGAAACACTTACCTCCATAAATGGACATAAAATATCTGCTTTTGCTAAAAAGTCTATTTCTACTTCAGAATCCATGTTAGGTAGTGAAATTGCAACATCGTTTTCACAGTATCCCCAGACATTATTTAATGGAAACGCTGTTGCAGTATAATCGCCCGGTTCAACTAATCTGGAAAACTCACCATCGGCATTTGTATTTACAAAGTAGCTTGTAGTTCCGTCCGTAATCTCCACAAGAAGGTTTTCCATCGGAATCGGATTGAGTGTGGCACATGTAAAATCATTATTTCGATTTATAGTTCCAGTTACTATTGCTCCCTCTGTAATAATATTTGCCGGTGATGTTTCTAAACATATATAATTAAATGGAGGACCAACAACTTCAGGGAAAATCAGATCATCAGAACCAATTTCCACATCAGTTTCTCCCTCTGACAACACATTAAACTTAACTGTGAATAATACTGTGTTGTTAGAGAAATTTACTCCCGTATTCCCATCTACATCGAGCCATAAAAATCTAAGGATACCTGGATTAACTTCATTAAAGTTAAACCCGTCTAAGTCTTCAATCGCGCCCGGCTCAACCTCCGCAAAACTCAATACACCACCATCATATAAGAAAGCCCACTGCATACTTAGTACATGTGATGCATTTAAAGCAGTTACATCTATTTCTACAAAATCAACATTTGCACCAGAATCAATCAAGTCTATATATAATGTATCCTGACAGGTAAGATCTAGGACATCTAATTCTCCTCCACAGAATTCTCCCGTTGCAAGATTTGTAATTGTAAAATTAAAGTTTACGTCATCAGAAGTATTTAAAAGAAGTTCGTTTACACCTGATGCTGTAAAATCTGTGTTATTAATTCCTGTAACCTCTATCTCAAGATCGCCACAATTTACAGGACCCTCTAGTAGCATATCTGGCACTAAAGTAAATGCTCCGGACCCGTCTGTTGAAATGTTTAGGTTATCATTGCAGAACATAGGACATCCGTCAGATAAAATTATGTTCCCCCAACAAGAATTCCCAGTTGTACCATCTGTGATTGTATAAATAAATTCGGTGTCGTCACCTAAGCTGAGAGTGAAAGAATCGTTACTTGTACTTAAGCTATAATCTGTGTTGTTAGCACCTTCAATTAGAATAGAAAGACCATTACAACTTGAGTTTGAAAAAGCTAATAAGTCTGCTATAAATAATTCAATTGTTTCATCGGATTCGGTTAATGCGTTCACAAACCCTAGACAAGCAAGATTACAATCTCCATTCCCCTGTACAAGTGTAAAACTACTCCAACATAAATTTCCAGTTGAGTATGCAATTTCATAGGTGTAAAAACTACTAATCGCAATGTCTACTGTAAATGTTGTTGTATCAGATTCTATGATACTTCCATTTTCATCTGTTACTGTTATTGATAAGTCTCCGCAAGCAGGATCAATCTCATTCGCTACAAGGTCTTCAATATTCAGCTCTATTGTTCCATCTAGCTCAGTTGTAATAGTGAGTCCAGGTCCCTGACAAGCTAAGGTACATTGTGCAGACAGTTGCAATCCATAGATAGCAAGACAAAATAGGAAGGCAATTGTAGTTTTAAAATTTTTCATAATTATTGGTTTGTACATGTTCTTATTTCTGTTCACAATACAAAGATGTAACTAAAATAAGCTAAATAAAACAACATAAATCGTACATTGTAAAGTATTATGTGCTATTTATTTATTATACAAGTTTGATTATCAATATTTTATAATATTCTATGTACAATGATAGAAACTCGTTTGTTCCAAGTTCTCAACACTCTGACAGAAAATAGGATTCAGCGTATTGATTTTGTTTTGACAGCCCAAGAACAAAAAGAAAGCCCCCATTTTAAACTGTGGTGTCACCTCAAAGATATTCTTCTTTACAATTCTAAAAAGACTTCTAAGCAACAAAGCTATATTATCGTTTTTGGAGATGCTTGCTATGATGATCAAAAAATGAGATTGTTAACTAGCCAACTCTTTAAGAAAGTAGAAAACATTATTGCCTCCCAAGAAATTGAAAAATCAACTTATAATAAGAATAAAGTACTTCTTAGATTTTATCGAGAGCAAGGCCTTCAGAATCAATATGCAACCTTATCTAAAAAAACTGCACTATTTTTTAAATCCGATAAGATTAAAGACAATGCACAATTAGATGCAGAAATAGAATTTGAATCTATCAAGTTCGAACACCTTCTAGAGCAGAAAAGAAATCAAGATCTAAACCTTCAGAAAATTCTAGACCTCACTGATCTAGCTTACTTTGCAAAAAAATTAAAATATATCTGCTCTGCAATTGCGCATCAGTCAGTGTATGATATCAAATATAATTTTGGATTTATCCATGAGATTGAAAATTACTTAAATTCAGAATCCATAGAAAAACACCCCGCAGTTTCTCTTTACTATAGCTGCTACAAGATGCTTCAGGACCCTGATAATAAAACTAAATTTGAACGATATACAAATGACATCCGTAAGTACCAAAGCTACTTTAACAATGAAGAAATTAGAAATATATATTTGCTGGGGATTAATATATGCATCAAACAGCTTAACAAGGGGAATAAAGAGTATGGAAGAATAGGACTGAATATGTACATTGAAGGATTAGCAAAAAAATATCTGTTAGTAAATAATAAAATTACCAGATATACCTACAGAAACATTGCTATGATTGCAATCAGAGTAGATGATTTTGAATGGGCAGAAAACTTTACCGAAGAGTACAAAGGATTTCTGCGCGCATCCGATAAAAAAAGTGCCTATCATTTTAACAAGGCTCTTATCAATTACAATTTACAAAAGCTTGACGAGGCCCTAGATAATATTTTAGAGGTAGACTTTAATGATCACCTTATAAATCTTGCAGCGAAAACTTTACAGGGTAAAATATATTTTGAGTTGGAACAAGTAGATCTATTACAATCGCATTTAGACAGTATGGAGATGTACATTATAAGAAAAAAGGTTCTTGGTTATTACAAAGAGAACTATCGTAATATCATTTCATATATGCGCAAGTTGATTCGTCTTAACCCTTACGATAATACTAAAAAGAAAAAATTGCTTACTAAGGTTAATGCAGAAAAGGTGTTGACAGAAAAATCGTGGCTAAGTGGACAACTGAGTTAGTGTGATAATCGCTGAATAACACTATAGGTCTTCTTAGCACTCTCTTCCCAACTAAAATTATTAAGTCTTTCTTCACCTTGTTCTATCTTCTTTCTCCTCATTTTTTCACTTGCAGCTAGATCCTGCATTGCTTGCGCAATTTCTTTTGGTGCAGCAGGATTGACTAAGATTGCAGCATCTCCTGCTACCTCAGGCATTGAACTTACATTGGATGTAATGACTGGAACCCCTGCCGAAAACCCTTCAAGAATAGGAATTCCAAAGCCCTCAAAAAATGAAACATATAATAGAGCTTCCGCAGCAGCAACATACCTAAATATTTTCTCTCTACTCTCCTGGCGAACTAAAATGTCTTTGCTATAGGGGCTATTCTGCAGCTTTTCCTTGATCTCTTCCGTTTTCCATGCCCATCTTCCCATTAAAACAAGTTTGTGCGGCAGTCCTGATTGACGTTTAAACACATTAAAGGATTCTATCAGACCCATGATATTTTTACGTGGGTGAAAAGATCCCAAATACGCAAAGTATTTAGCTCCTTCTGTAAACTCTTTTTGAATGGCTTCTTTTTCTGATTGACTTAACTTTTTGAATCCAGAGGGTGATGCATTGTGAATAACCGTTACCTTCTCTTTATCAATTCCATATTGTTTATGGATATCTTGCCTGGTAAAATCAGAAACAGCTATTATTGCATCTGCTTGATGATGATTCTTAGGAAAATGTTTTTTGTAATAACTTAAAACAGCAGTCGGGATTTGCTCGGGGTAATGACAATAGGCTAAATCGTGCGATACGATGGCGCAAGGGACGTCTGTCTTCCTCGGCAAATATGTTTCACCGGTATAAAAAACATCAATCTTATATTTTTTTAGATACCTTGGAATCTGAAACTGAAACCAAACATTCCAAAGAATTGGATGCCGCGATGCTGGAGGAACAACAACTGGAATAATGTTTTTTGAGGTAATAAATTTCTTGTCAAATTTTCTATCGAAAAAATAATAGAATGTATCCTCTGGATGTGCAGCAGCCATACGACTAGCAATTTCAAAAATATAGCGCGCTATACCTTCTACTTTCCCATCGATCAGTAATCGTGTATTTATTCCAATATTCATATAAAAAACTGCCTGTGGGTTCTTGTTTTAAAAGCTTAGTGTATTCCATGAAGGTGCTTCTAAATACCACAGGCAGCAAAAAAAATTGTAGCTTTTTATAGACTACTTAACTTCAAATGTGATTTTGAGATTTACACGGTATGCGGCAACTTCACCATCTTTTACCGTTACACTCTGAGATTGGACAAATGCTGATTTAATACCTTTAATAGATTCAGCTGCTTTTTTTACACCTTTTTCAGTTGCTTCCTCCCAACTTTTGTCGGACTCGGAAAGCACTTCAATAACTTTCATTATCGCCATAATTTCGAAATTTTTAATTGTTAAAAATAAGTGCAAAGGTATTTACAATAACAGTGAAATGCTAGGGATAGGAAAAATTCTTTATTTATCCTGTCCAGACTTTACCCTTTTCAACGCTTCATCTGCTTTTTCAAACTCATAATTGAGATTGACTGCATTTTGGAAATCTATACGTGCTGCCTCCAATTCTCCTCTTTTTTCATACACTAAGCCTCGATAGTAATATCCTTGATAACTTTGCGGGTTAACTTTGACAAGAATATTAAACTGTTCAAAGGCTTTGTCATCTTCTTCTCTTTCTAAATGCAAAATCCCTGCATTCAAATAAGCCGCATTATAATCTCTATTTAATCTATTAATCTTTCTATAAATTTCTAAAGCTTTATCTATTTCCTCATTATTTTGATAATAGAAAGCCAAGGAATGCCAGGCATTGATATTTAGACTATCCACTTGGGTGGCCGAAGTATAGTAGTTGAGTGCCAACGGATCGTTTTCATCTTCGTAGAGACTACCAAGAAATAACCAAGCGTCTATCTGCTCTGGATCTATTTCTACTGCTGTTTGAAATGCACTTTTCGCTTGATTTAATTCTCCTTGAACACGTCTCAGCATACCTTGTAATACATGTCCATCTGCATTCCTTGGTTCCCGCATTAGAATCGCTCTGTTGGTGTATTCCATATCTTCATACTGCTCTAAAATGAATTGTGTTTCTGCCAGCTTTAACATCGTGTACATATCCTCCGGAAATCGCCTTCTTGCTGCTTCCATGGTTTGGATAGATTCCTTTGACCTATAATAATCCATAAACACATCCGATAAAAAATGATAATACGGAGGTTTTAGCGAATCAATACGCATAGCATATTGCATATCTGCAATTGCTTCATCATAGAGTCCGTCTTTATAGAATTGTTTCGCTCTCTCAAAATATAGTTCATCATCGTCCGGCGTTTTTTGGATTAATCGTGATAATTCATCAACTGCAGAATCAACAGTCCGACTTGTTTCTTTCTTCGTATCCTGTTTACATCCAATTACAATAGATATACAGACCAAAATTAAAATATCTCGCAATACATTCATTTCATAAAATCTAACGTTCATAAATACAAAAGTATTCAATTTCTTCCGTCTATATTTTGCTAAATTTAAAATTCAAATATTAAGGATGAAAATACTGGTTATAGGTGGTGGGAATATGGGCCAAACATATGCAAAAAGCTTTTTACATGCCCACATAGTTAATAAAGAGCAGTTAATTATACTTGAGAAGTCTGAAGAGAAAGCGGTATTACTGAATCAATTGAACATTGGCTCTGTCCAAGGTGCACCTGGTCCCTATATAAAGGACGCTGACCTTATCATTCTTGCTGTTAAACCTCAGGATTTATCGACGTTACTTCCTTCCATAAGACAATACATAGATTCCCAACAATTGGTGCTCAGTATCATGGCGGGTATCACGATCGATAGCATCCAAGAACAGCTTGGTATCTTGAAAGTCATTCGTGCTATGCCAAATCTTCCTGCGCAGATAGGTATTGGTATGACGGTATTCACCTCTTCTAAAGAAGTGACAAGAATTGAACTCGTAACTGTTCAAAACTTATTAAATGCAACAGGAAAGACTATTTATGTTGAAGCGGAGCAAGCCATTGATGCGTCCACAGCAATTTCTGGCTCTGGCCCTGCCTACGTGTTTTACTTTATGCAATCAATGATCAATGCAGCATTAGAGCGAGGCTTTAATCAATCCCAAGCAGAATTATTGACATACCAAACCTTCCAAGGAGCAGTGGATTTATTTAAAAAATATGAATTCTCTTGCGAAGACTGGATAAAAAAAGTAGCATCTAGAGGAGGAACTACTGAGGCCGCTTTGAAGAGTTTTTCCGCAAATGACGTCACTGGAAATATTCAAGAAGGTATTAGTGCTGCACACATTAGAGCACAGGAACTTAGTAAGCTTTAAATCCTAAGTTCAGAAAGTAAATTTTGATTTTTCAGATTATTGATCGCCTACTAGTTCGAATTCTACCCACAGGTTGTACCCTCTTGATCTGCTACTCGCAAAATAATCTGAAGAGCGTAACGTAGACATATTTGAAAGTCTCCCAAGAAGTGCATTATATGATTCATATCTTTCATCCCCTTCATTAAAAGGATTGCTTGCCTCCGAAGTTTCGTCGTCTATGCGTAATATCCTATTCACTTTCATTCCAATATGCGCGGCATAAATATTTGCTTTAAGTTTAGCGTCTAATAATGCTCTTACCGCCCTTCCATCTTCTTCTTTATAACTATGTTCTGGATATACATAGTAAATCTTAGTGATTTGAACGCGTTGTTCTTTTGCTAAACGTATCGCTTCGATGAGTTGATCTTCTTCTGATACAAGTAGTGTAAATTCTTTCGTGGGGTATTCAGATGCGATGAATATATTAGAAGCTTCTGGCTTTGACATAATTTGCGCAGCAACCAATGACTCAGAAAAATGTTTAATTTGATCCTCCAAACTTACAAACCCAACTATAGGATCGCATTTACTAGGATCTTCTTCAAATCTAAGTTTAACAGAATACGCTTCCGCATATTCGATATAGGAATCATTACCCATAATAGACAAGGTCGTTGTTTGAGCCTGTACTAAACCTCCTATAAAGAGATAGAATATTACTACTTGTAACTTCATTAGTCTATAAGTTCAAATGTAACTTTTACTTTGTATGACTTTTTCATACTAGCTTCTTTAGTCTCTGTCATATCAGAACAACAACCGCTTGAATTATCTTCTATATTCAAAATCTTTCCTCGCGTCATATCTAATTCTGAACATATGTTTTTCGCCTTTCTTTTTGCATCGTCAATAGCCTTTAAGGCTAAGGTTTGCTCTACGTCGACATCAAAATCGTAAGTATACTTTACCTCGCTCATTTTTACTCCGCTTATGTTCAATAAAGCCATAGCATCTAATTTCTTTTGATCATTTGACTGCACAGAATACACTCGTTGAATTGTTTTTGCATACTTGGTAACATTCCCCGGCGTTCTATTTAGGTCAGTTTTAGAGATGCCTATTTCTCCCATGGCTAGAACAAATTCATCATACGCTTGATCTATGGATTTATAGCGAACTTGCTTGTATTCATTGGGCGGAACTTCACTTACCGTAAAGCTTACTATAGTACCGTTTGATTGAAATTCTTGCGAGGCATTTCCTACAATTCGAATAAAGCGTTCTGTGCTCTGTGCATTTATAAAACTGACTGCAAACAGGGTTACAATCAGGAGTGTTAATAAGTTTTTCATTTTAGTTGGATTGAATATTTCTCTTACAATGTAATTACAATATGACGCTCTTTTGGGCTATTTTAAAAGTTTAACAAAATAAATTGAAAGAGACGTTAGACGCTAGATCTTAGATTTGTTTTACTAAGCGTGTTACTTTGTCCAACAGCGAACAAATTGAGCGATCTAACAGTGAGCGATCTTCTTCACAAAGCAAATACATCATGCATCCTAGCAATGCCGAAACCATTTTCTAAAATAGTCTTTGTTGCATCACTACTTTCATCCAGGGCTGGATTCGTATGATTCATATGTATAAATTTGATTTTTGACTTTTCTTTAGCAGGGAGTGTTTTAAATAGTTCCATACTTTCAACAATAAATGGATGTGGAATTTCTGAAATATCGCGATTATTAATCTCAGCAGCATCATAAAAAGTCGCATCTAAAAATGCATAATCGACTTCAGCGATTTCGGTTAATATATCCATTTCCCATTTACTCCACTTATCAATATCTGGTATAAAGAGAGCAGACTTATAGGGCCCTTTAATTCTGTATCCAACGGTTTCCGAATACTCGTCTCTATGTGGCACTGAAAACGCACTTACTTGAATTTTAGGAGAGAGTTGTACAATAGTTCCCGAACTAAGTGTTTGCAAACGAATGTTTTTATTTTTTACTAGCTGACTCCAAGGGCCATTCTTTTCCAAGAATTCTCTCATTTTAGGCATGGCGAAAACAGATTGTTCCTGCGCATTCATCGCTTCTTTTCCGAAATACATAAGCCCTGTATAATGCCCTATGTGCGCATGCGTAAGAAACACGGCTGCTGGCAATTCCTTCTCTTTATTCCATGTGTAAGACTTTAGGATTTTTAACTGTTCAGCAATGTTTGGTGTGGCTTCAAAAAGGTAACTATCATCGTTTTCTGGATCAATCAGCCCCAGACTCACAACCTTTCGCAACGGATTCGGTTTTAAGAAAAGTTCTCTGCAACATTCTTTCTTACATGCAATATGGGGTGAGCCAGCATCTTGCACATTTCCTAAAACGACGATAGAAACATCCGCAACTTTATCTTTCTTCGTCTTAATGGGGGAACTATCAGTAATACACCCAAAGGAGAAAATGATTATAGTTAGAAATAAATATGTCTTTTTAGAGTTCAATTTACTTTCTATTTTCTTGTCTTCTTAATGCTATAAGGTACAGTTTGATCTAGAAAGATTGCTTCTTCAATTATTTCTCTCACTAAGTCTTGCGGAATCTCTTTTACGCTGGCAAATTCAACACTACGAATCATTTTTCTATCGCGGCTTTCTAAGAGTCCAGCACTATTCGATATTTCTTTTCCGCGCACAATTGCAAAATCAACCTTATTGTTTTTTCTATTGTTGAGATAAACTATCCAACTATTTCCAAAATAAAATGGAATTTTATACCTAATCTTTGCCTGCAAGCCATAATCAATTGTGAGCAACTCATGAAAAAACAGCATAATTTCCCGTTGTTGTCCTTCCAATTGATAAATATAATCCTCAACCATCAGCCCTTATAGTTACTTGCATAATCCTCTGCTGCTTGCCATACTCGAAAGACGTTTTTGTAACATATCTTTTCAATATCTTCCTTAGAGTACCCTCTACGCAAAAGCACATAAATAAGATTAGGATAAGAAGCCACATCTTTTAAGCCTGTAGGTAGGGTATCTCCTACACCATCATAGTCAGAACCAAAACCTACATGATCAATGCCAGCAATTTTAACTACATGGTCAATATGGTCAACCACCTTCTCTACATCCGAATAAAACTGCTTTGGGTGTTCCATTTTGTATGCATCCATAAGTTCCTTTGCCTCCGGATCAAACGGAGTAAGATTGTGTGTTGCTTTTAACCAATCTCTTATTTGACCATGATATGCCTCACGCTCTTTTTGTAAATCTCCATCCAAGAACGTAGAGCCAAAGTTTATTTGTATTACTCCATCTTTCTCTCCCAAGACACGCAACATATCATCGCTCATATTTCTTTCAAATCCAGGTACGAATTTTCTAACACTAGAATGTGAAGCGATACAAGGTACCTTAGATAATTCCATCACTTGATAAAACGTAGAATCACTCACATGCGAAATATCAACCATAATGCCGACCTGATTCATACGTTCGACCACTTTTTCGCCAAACGGACTCAGACCATTCCATGTACGTATCGTATCATAGGAAGAATCACATATTTGGTTCACTTTTGAATGGGTTAATGTTATATATCGTATCCCACGGTTATGAAAATAATCGACATTATCTAAATCATCCATCATAGGCGCACCATTCTCCATACCCATAGGTAAAGAAACAATCCCTTTATCAAAATTTGCCCTCACTTCTGCTACAGATTTTCCATATCCAAAATGATCTGGATGTGCATCTATGATTCCAGTCACCATATCTATGAGGGAATCCGCAAGGATTTTTGATGTTCCATCCTTTTGCGTGTCTGCGGGGATATAAATAGACATAAACGGCGCATCTAGTCCCCCTTCCTTGGCACGCTTGTGATCAAAGTCTCCCTTCTCTGTTTCTAATGGTATCCCTATAAACTCTTTGGTGAGTTTGAAGTTTTGAACTTTTAATCGGTAGGGTAAATCAATATGTCCATCTGTGATGATAAATTCTTTCGAGAGTTGATTTGCCTGCTCTTGTAATAGAACATCTAAACTTTCAGCAGACTTCATCCCTTCTGGTTCAGTAGGAAACGTCTCTACAATTTTTTTTGTACAAGCACTAAATACAAACAAGGACAAAGTCAGAAAGTAAACATAATTTTTCATCTTATAAGATTGAATAAGCAATATATCATTAAGAATGGCAATAGAATAATTTTAAAGAATTAAAGAAGACTTTGCAATGTTGCTTTGTTGAGTACGTCAATAGATTAGAATTTTATTCATTTAAAAACCACTTCGATGCTACCGTCCCTCAGGACTCAAATTGCTCTTTAAACCAATGGACTATCAATTAGACAAGTAAAAATCTTGCTCATCAGTTGATTAATAACAAAACACCAGAAGGTCCCTGTCTCTTACCTACTGCAACTAATAGATTTTATAAACCTAAGGAATACGGTAGTGAATTGCACTATTGCTATATCTAAATTTGAATAGCTATAGCACAGATAAGGTTTTACTATTAATCCATGTAAACCTAGATTTTAAAATCTTAATGTTTACATAGATCCTATGCAATGTAATAATTTCAAAATTTGCAAACATTCTTTATTTAAGAATACACTATTTAATTATTAATCAAAAAAAATCAAAATGAACAAATTTCTTTTATTTAGTTTCTTCAGTATCCTAGTAATTTTTTCTAGTTGTGAAAAAGAGCATATTGTAATTGATGACGAGATCCAAGAATCC
>Ga0209828_1003646_pt1 | contig 11571 bp, 8 predicted proteins | sample MaitaG_FD_187429 | JGI IMG/M metagenome (GOLD analysis project Ga0209828, IMG submission 187429) | Marine algal microbial communities from Maine, USA - Maine_Asex2 metaG (SPAdes) (version 2) | ecosystem: Host-associated > Algae > Red algae > Unclassified | place: Maine, USA | collected 2015-01-05
TTCCTTAAAGTTTGAAAGAATTGGATTTTCAATAATCTCTCCACCGCCAGCATTAGATTTTTTAGGCTTAGCCATTAATCCACGCATACCTGTTAACTGACGAATCTGTTCTTTTGAACCCCTTGCACCAGAATCTAGCATCATAAACACAGAGTTAAACCCTTGTTGGTCTTCGCGAATACGCTTCATTGATAATTCTGTCAATTCAGCATTTGTAGACGTCCAGATATCAATTACTTGGTTATAACGTTCATTATTGGTAATAAGTCCCATATTATAGTTACCCATAATACCATCAACTTTAGTATTTGCTTTATCAATCATCCCTTGCTTTTCGGCAGGAATAATAATATCACCTAAACTAAAAGATAAACCACCTTGAAATGCAAATTTGTAGCCTTGTGTTTTAATTTCATCTAAGAAATCGGCAGTTTCAGGTACACTTGTTTTCTTAAGAATACCATGAATAATATCTCTTAAAGATTTCTTAGTTAAAACCTCATTTATATATCCTGCTGCGGTTGGCACTTTTTCATTAAAAAGCACACGACCAACTGTAGTTTCTATAATTTGCTTGGTAAGTTCACCCTCTTCATTAAAATCAAAAGTTCTTACTTTAATACCAGCATTTAAATCCACCTTTTTCTCATTGTACGCAATTGTTACTTCTTCTGGAGAATAAAAGGTTAAGCCCTCACCAATTACTGGAACATCCTTAGTTGATTTTCTGAGCTTAGTCATATAATAGAGTCCAAGTACCATATCTTGAGAAGGTACAGTTACTGGTGCTCCATTTGCAGGATTCAATATATTATGTGACGCCAACATCAATAATTGACACTCTAAAATAGCTTCTGGTCCTAATGGTAAATGCACTGCCATCTGGTCACCATCAAAATCGGCATTAAATGCAGTACATACTAGTGGGTGTAACTGAATCGCTTTTCCTTCAATTAGCTTAGGCTGAAATGCTTGTATACCAAGTCTGTGTAATGTAGGAGCACGATTTAAAAGCACTGGATGTCCTTTTAAAACATTCTCTAAAATATCCCAAACTACAGGCTCTTTTCTATCTATAATTTTCTTTGCAGATTTTACAGTTTTTACAATTCCTCTTTCAATCAGTTTTCTAATCACAAAAGGTTTGTAAAGTTCTGCCGCCATATCTTTTGGCAATCCACATTCAAATAATTTTAATTCTGGTCCAACGACAATCACAGAACGTGCAGAATAATCAACACGCTTACCTAATAAGTTTTGACGGAAACGTCCTTGCTTACCTTTAAGTGAATCTGATAATGACTTTAACGGTCTGTTAGAATCTGTTTTTACAGCAGATGATTTACGTGTGTTATCAAATAATGAATCTACAGATTCTTGTAACATACGTTTTTCGTTACGTAAAATAACTTCTGGAGCTTTGATTTCTACTAAACGTTTTAAACGGTTATTACGAATAATAACACGACGGTACAAATCATTTAAATCTGAAGTAGCAAAACGACCACCATCTAAAGGTACTAAAGGTCTTAATTCTGGCGGGATTACAGGCACAGCCTTCATAATCATCCACTCTGGTCGGTTCTCTCTTACTAAGTTTGAATCTCTAAAGGCCTCAACAACTTGTAAACGTTTTAAAGCTTCCGTTTTACGTTGTTTAGAAGTTTCGTTGTTAGCTTTATGTCTTAAATCGTAAGATAACTGATCTAAGTCTATTCTCGCTAATAAATCGATGAGACATTCCGCACCCATTTTAGCTAAGAATTTATTAGGATCGGTATCGTCTAAATACTGATTTTCTTTAGGAATAGATTCTAAAATATTTAGATATTCTTCTTCCGTTAAAAAATCCATTTTTTGAACCGGTTCACCTTCAGCATTCATCGCAATACCTGGTTGAATTACCACATAACGCTCATAATAGATAATCATATCTAATTTCTTAGACGGTAATCCAAGGAGGTAACCGATTTTATTTGGTAACGAACGAAAATACCAAATATGCGCTACTGGGACAACTAAATTAATGTGTCCTACACGATCTCTACGTACTTTCTTTTCAGTTACTTCTACACCACAACGGTCACATACGATTCCTTTGTAACGTATTCTTTTATATTTACCACAAGCACACTCAAAATCCTTTACAGGACCAAATATACGCTCACAGAACAAACCATCACGTTCTGGTTTGTGAGTTCGATAATTAATAGTTTCTGGCTTTAATACTTCGCCACGAGATTCTGCTAAAACAGACTCTGGTGATGCTAAACCGATAGAAATTTTGTTAAATTTCTGAATTGTATTCTTATCTTGTCTTCTTGCCATGTTCTTTATAGTATTCAGTCTTCAGTCTTCAGTACACAGTGATTACTGCATACTGACGACTGCCTACTATTTTTTATTCTTCTAATCTAATATCTAATCCTAAACCTTTCAATTCGTGCATAAGTACGTTGAATGATTCTGGAAGTCCTGGTTCTGGCATAGGTTCGCCCTTAACGATAGCTTCGTAAGTTTTTGCTCTACCAATAACATCATCTGATTTTACAGTTAAGATCTCACGTAGTGTACTTGATGCTCCATAAGCCTCAAGTGCCCAAACCTCCATTTCACCAAAACGCTGACCACCAAATTGTGCTTTACCACCTAATGGTTGTTGCGTAATTAATGAGTAAGGTCCGATAGAACGTGCGTGCATCTTATCATCAATCATGTGACCAAGTTTAATCATATAAATCACACCAACTGTTGCTGGTTGATCAAAACGATCTCCTGTCCCGCCATCATAAAGATACGTATGACCAAATCTTGGAATACCAGCTTCATCTGTATATTCATTAATTTGATCTAAAGTAGCTCCATCAAAAATTGGAGTTGCATATGTTCTACCTAAATCTTTACCAGCCCAACCTAAAACAGTTTCATAAATCTGTCCAATATTCATACGAGACGGTACACCAAGTGGATTTAACACAATATCTACTGGAGTTCCATCTTCTAAGAAAGGCATATCTTCTTGACGAACAATACGCGCAACAATACCTTTGTTACCGTGACGACCTGCCATTTTATCACCAACTTTAAGTTTACGCTTTTTAGCGATGTAAACTTTCGCTAATTTAATAATACCTGCTGGTAATTCATCACCAACAGAGATTGTAAATTTCTCACGTCTTAATGAACCTTGAAGATCATTCTCCTTAATTTTATAATTATGGATTAAATCTGCAACAAGCTCGTTAGTATGATCGTCTGTTGTCCATTTTCCAGATGTTAAGTGCGTATAATCATCTACAGCATTTAGCATTTTTAAGGTATACTTTTTACCTTTTGGAATAATTTCTTCTCCTAAATCATTATAGATTCCTTGCGCCGTTTTTCCATTTACAATTGCGAATAGTTTTTCAACTAAGACAGATTGTAAATCGTCGAAACGATTGTCATAAGCATCTTCTAGCTTCTCAATATCTTCTTTATCTTGAGCTCTCTTACGTTTATCTTTTACTGCTCTTGCAAATAATTTCTTTTCAATTACTACACCTTTTAATGATGGTGAAGCTTTTAAAGATGCATCTTTTACATCACCAGCTTTATCACCAAAGATAGCTCTAAGAAGTTTTTCTTCTGGTGTTGGATCTGATTCTCCTTTTGGAGTAATCTTACCAATTAGAATGTCACCTGGTTTGATTTCTGCACCAATGCGAATCATTCCATTTTCATCCAAATCTTTAGTTGCTTCTTCAGAAACATTAGGAATATCGTTAGTTAACTCTTCGTTACCTAACTTGGTATCTCTAACCTCTAATGAATATTCGTCGATATGAATAGATGTAAATATATCATCACGTACTACTTTTTCAGAAATTACAATCGCATCCTCAAAATTATATCCTTTCCATGGCATAAAGGCCACTTTCATATTTCTACCAAGTGCTAATTCTCCTTTTTGAGTTGCGTAACCTTCACAAAGTACTTGGCCTTTAGCAACCTTATCACCTTTCTCAACGATTGGCTTTAAGTTAATAGACGTTCCTTGGTTTGTCTTTCTAAATTTAACTAAAGGATACGTTTTAGTATCACTATCAAAACTTACCATTGCTTCATCCTGAGAACGCTCGTATTTAATAGTTACCTTTTCTGCATCCACATACTCAACAGTACCAGCTCCTTCAGCATTTATTAATACTCTAGAATCTGATGCTACTTGACGTTCTAAACCTGTCCCAACAATTGGTGCTTCAGGGCGTAATAATGGAACGGCCTGACGCATCATGTTAGATCCCATCAATGCACGGTTGGCATCATCGTGCTCCAAAAATGGAATTAACGATGCAGAAATCGATGCAATCTGGTTTGGTGCAACATCTGTATAATTTACACTTGAAGGTTCAATAACTGGGAAATCTCCTTCTTGACGAGAAATAATTTTCTCAGGTAGAATTTTTCCTTTCTTATCAACCTCTATGGTTGCTTGTGCAATTAACATATCTTCTTCCTCTTCTGCACTTAGATATGTTGGTGCATTTTCAATATCTACAACACCATTTTCTACTTTACGGTAAGGAGTCTCGATGAATCCCATTGGGTTCACCTTTGCAAATACTGATAATGAAGAAATTAAACCAATGTTTGGTCCTTCAGGCGTTTCAATAGGACATAAACGTCCGTAGTGTGTATAGTGAACATCACGCACCTCAAAACCTGCTCTTTCTCTAGATAAACCACCTGGTCCTAATGCTGAAAGACGACGCTTATGCGTAATCTCTGCCAAAGGATTAGTTTGGTCCATAAATTGAGATAACTGGTTTGTACCAAAGAATGAATTAATAACAGAAGATAAAGTCTTGGCATTAATTAAATCAATAGGTGTAAATACCTCATTGTCACGCACATTCATACGCTCACGAATAGTACGTGCCATACGTGCTAAACCAACACCAAATTGAGAAGATAATTGCTCACCCACTGTACGCACACGACGGTTAGATAAGTGATCAATATCATCAATCTCTGCTTTAGAATTGATAAGCTCTATTAAATATTTTATAATTGTTATAATATCTAATTTGGTCAAAACTTGTTTGTCCATTCCGATATCTAACTGTAATTTCTTGTTCATTCTGTAACGACCTACTTCACCTAAAGAGTAACGTTGATCTGAGAAGAATAATTTATCAATAATACCACGCGCTGTTTCCTCATCTGGCGGCTCAGCATTACGTAGTTGACGATAAATATGTTCAACAGCTTCTTTTTCAGAGTTTGTTGGATCTTTCTGTAATGTATTGTGAATAATGGCGTAGTCTCCTTGCTGAGCACCTTCTTTATGTAACAGAATAGTTTTTACTTCAGCTTCAAGAATTTCTTCAATATTATCTTTATCTATTACAGTGTCTCGATCTAATACAATTTCGTTACGTTCAATAGATACAACTTCACCTGTATCTTCATCAACGAAATCTTCATGCCATGTATTAAGAACACGTGCAGCTAATTTACGACCGATAACTTTTTTTAAACCAGACTTAGATACTTTAACTTCTTCGGCAAGGTCAAAAATCTCTAAAATATCTTTATCACGTTCAAATCCGATTGCTCTAAATAATGTTGTTACTGGTAATTTTTTCTTTCTATCAATGTAAGCGTACATTACCTGATTAATATCAGTAGCAAATTCTATCCAAGATCCTTTAAAAGGAATTACTCTTGCCGAATATAACTTAGTACCATTGGCATGAAAAGACTGGCTAAAAAATACACCAGGTGATCTATGTAGTTGAGATACAACAACACGTTCAGCTCCATTGATACAAAACGTACCACTTGGCGTCATGTATGGTATTGTCCCTAAATATACATCTTGTACTATTGTTTCAAAATCCTCATGTTCTGGATCTGTACAATATAATTTTAATCTTGCTTTTAAAGGTACACTATATGTTAATCCTCTTTCAATACATTCTTCAATAGAATATCTAGGTGGATCTATAAAGTAATCCAAAAATTCTAATACGAATTGATTACGCGTGTCTGTGATTGGAAAGTTCTCCATGAAGGTGTTGTACAAACCTTCAGCACCTCTTTCTTCTGACTTTGTTTCTAATTGGAAAAAATCCTGGAAGGATTTAATTTGAATATCCAAAAAGTCTGGGTAATCTGTTCTATTTACAATAGAAGAGAAATTAATTCTTTCAGCCTTTTTTGCTAACATTGTTGAACGAGATTTTTATATCATTTCTCAATTAAAACTACCTAGTTAAAACTGTTCTTTTTGCACTACCCTTCAAAATAAAAATAAACCGTAGCTAGCGCTATGCTTGATTTTTCTTTTTCGGTTATCACAAAAATCTTCAATTTTCTTAACAGTACTTTCAATTAAGAACTGATATCATTATAAAAACTAATAAAATGTATATAACGCTTATATACACAAAAGGGTTTAGGTTCTATTTCGAAAAAAATTTCGAAATAGACCTAAACCGTAAATTGTAGGTTAACTTGAGCTTACTTAAGCTCAACCTCAGCTCCTGCTTCTTCTAATTGAGCTTTTAATGCTTCAGCTTCATCTTTAGCAACACCTTCTTTAATTGGGCTTGGTGCGTCATCTACTAATCCTTTAGCATCTTTTAATCCTAATCCTGTTAATTCCTTAACTAATTTTACAACTGCTAGTTTAGAACCACCAGCAGCAGTTAATATTACGTCAAATTCTGATTTTTCTTCAGCGGCTTCACCGCCTCCAGCACCACCTGCAGCAACTGCAACAGCAGCAGCAGCCGGCTCAATACCGTACTCATCTTTTAATATAGTTGCTAATTCGTTAACTTCCTTTACCGTTAGGTTAACTAATTGTTCTGCGAAATCTTTTAAATCTGCCATTTTTCTATTGTTTTAATAATGTGTGTGTTAAATATAATTTTTATTGTGTGTGTTTTGTTTTAACCTTCTCTTTCAGATAAGGTTTTTACGATTCCAGCGATTGTTCCACCACTAGATTTAAGTGCTGAGATAACATTCTTAGCAGGTGATTGTAATAATCCTATAATCTCACCGATAAGTTCTTCTCTAGACTTAATATCTACTAATGCGTCTAACAAATCATCACCAATGTAAATAGACTCCTCAATGAAAGCTCCTTTTAATAAAGGCTTTTCAGATTTTTTACGGAATTCTTTAATTACTTTGGCTGGTCCGTTTCCTGTTTCAGAATACATTACCGAAGTATTGCCTTTTAAAGTTGTTGGTAAATCACCGAAATCTTTATCCGATGCTTCCATAGCTTTCTCTAAAAGTGTATTCTTTACAACAGCTAATCTAATGTTAGATTTAAAACATGCTCTTCTTAAGTTTGAAGTTGTTGATGCGTCTAATCCAGAAATATCTGTTAAATAGATATTTGTATTATCTGCTAACTGCGCAGTCAACTCTTCAATTACTTGGGATTTCTCTTCTCTTGTCATAATATTCTAAGTTTAACTACTAACCTATTTTAGTATCAATTGATATACTTGGACTCATAGTGCTCGATAAAAAGATGCTTTTTACATACACTCCTTTAGACCCAGTTGGTTTTAATTTCATTATTGTAGTTAACAATTCTCTTGCGTTACCCACCAATTTATCAGCACTAAATGATGCTTTTCCTATTGGCGCATGTACAATACCTGTTTTATCTACCTTAAAGTCTATCTTACCAGCTTTAACCTCGCTTACAGCTTTAGCTATATCCATGGTTACTGTTCCGGTTTTAGGATTTGGCATAAGACCTCTTGGGCCTAATACTCTACCTAATGGTCCTAATTTACCCATAACGCTTGGCATAGTGACGATAACGTCTACATCTGTCCAACCATTTTTAATTTTTTCTAGGTATTCATCTAATCCTACATAATCAGCACCTGCTTCCTTAGCTTCGTCTTCTTTATCTGGAGTTACCAATGCAAGAACCTTCATATCTTTACCTGTACCGTGAGGTAAGGAAACTACACCACGTACCATTTGATTGGCTTTCCGTGGATCTACGCCTAGTCTAATTGCTAAATCTACTGAAGCATCAAATTTGGTATATGTAATCTCTTTTAATAAAGCAGAGGCCTCTTCTAAAGAATAGACTTTATTACTGTCTACTTTAGCTACTGCTTCTTTACGCTTCTTTGTTAATTTTGCCATTTCTAAAAATTTTAGTTTGGAGCGTCTCCTCCTTTAACTGTGATACCCATTGATCTTGCAGTACCTGCTACCATTTTCATAGCTGATCCGATTTCAAAGGCATTTAAATCTACCATTTTATCTTCTGCAATCGCTTTAACCTGATCCCAAGTTACTTTTGCAACTTTACGTCGGTTAGGTTCTCCAGATCCTTTCTTTACTTTGGCCGCTTCTAATAATTGTACTGCTGCTGGTGGTGTCTTTATTATAAAATCAAAAGATTTGTCTTTATAAACAGATATTACCACAGGTAAAACTTTACCTTGTCTATCTTGAGTCCTAGCATTAAATTGCTTACAAAACTCCATAATATTCACTCCAGCGGCACCTAAAGCGGGTCCTACCGGTGGCGATGGATTCGCAGCACCTCCCCTAACTTGTAGCTTAACTACTTTGTCTATTTCTTTTGCCATTTCTTAATATTTATACGACTATTTAAATTGGAAGCTTAAACAGAACGCTATATTTAATGTAACAATTATTAAACTTTTTCTACTTGCATATAACTTAATTCTAATGGAGTTTTTCTTCCGAAAATTTTAACCATTACCTCAAGCTTACGTTTTTCTTCATTAATCTTTTCAATAGTACCATCAAACCCATTAAATGGACCATCGATTACTTTTACAGTTTCTCCTTTTGTAAATGGTATTGCAACGTTTGCATCTGCCTCAATTGCCAGTTCATCTACTTTACCTAACATCCTGTTTACCTCAGATTGTCTTAATGGCACTGGATCACCGCCTTTGGTTTCACCCAAAAACCCTATTACATTAGTAATTGATTTTATAATGTGCGGCACCTCACCACTTAAGTTAGCTTGCACCATTATATAACCAGGAAAATAAACTTTTTCCTTATTTATTTTTTTACCGTTACGAATTTGAATTACCTTCTCTGTAGGCACTAAAACTTGATCTACATAATCCTCTAAACCTAATCTCGAAATTTCATTTTCGATATACGTTTTGATTTTATTTTCTTGACCACTTACGGCCCTAACAACATACCATTTTTTCTCTGACATAATCTTTTTTGTTGTTATTAGTTAATAAAGCCAAAATATGCTTTTACTGCTCTACTGAAAACAGTATCCACTCCCCAAATAGCTAATGAAAAAATAATTGAAAATATAGCTACAATTACCGTTAGTCTTTGAGCTTCTGGCAAAGGTGTCCAAGACACATTATTCTTTAACTCTTCAAACGATTCTTTTACATATGTTACTATTCCTGCCATTTGATATTTATTTAAAAGTTAAAAATTTCCCTAGCTTACTAGGATACATTGTCAACTTTGTTTAGTTGCACAGGTTAAGAGTCTTGCTCTGACTGCGCTCAGCATAAACTTCTCGTTTTATACGCGTTATATTTATCGAAATTATTTCTATACTTACAATTTCACCTACTTTGCACGGGTTGAGAGACTCGAACTCACGACACCTGGTTTTGGAGACCAGTGCTCTACCAACTGAGCTAAACCCGTATTAGAGCTTCACTCTTATATCCAATATTTCTATCAGAATGAGTTAACCCGTAAATAATAATCAAGGCATCCCGATATTTCGGGACACCTTAATTACATATTTAACTATGTTATTTTTAGTCTAATATCTCAGTTACCTGACCAGCACCAACAGTTCTACCTCCTTCACGGATAGCGAAACGTAAACCTACGTTCATTGCAATTGGTTGGATTAACTCAACAGTAATTGTTAAGTTATCACCTGGCATTACCATTTCAACTCCAGATGGAAGCGCAATGTTTCCAGTTACATCAGTCGTACGAACGTAAAACTGTGGACGGTAGTTATTATGGAATGGAGTGTGACGTCCACCTTCCTCTTTCTTAAGGATATAAACCTCTGCCTTAAATTTAGCGTGAGGTGTTACAGAACCTGGTTTAGTGATTACCATACCTCTAGAGATTTGATGCTTCTCAATACCTCTTAATAAGATACCAGCATTATCACCAGCTTCTCCTCTATCTAATATTTGACGGAACATCTCAATACCAGTAATGGTAGAATTTAATTTTTCAGCACCCATACCAATAATCTCAACAGGATCACCAGTGTTAGCTACACCAGTTTCAATACGACCTGTTGCAACTGTACCACGACCTGTAATTGAGAATACGTCTTCGATAGGCATTAGGAAAGGCTTATCCATTTCACGAACAGGCTCCTCAATCCAAGCATCAACTTCTTTCATTAATTCCATTACGGTATCAACCCACTTTTGTTCACCGTTAAGTGCTCCTAAAGCAGAACCTGCTACTACAGGTCCATTATCACCATCATACTCATAGAATGATAATAAATCTCTGATTTCCATTTCTACTAATTCTAATAATTCTTCGTCATCAACCATATCCACTTTATTCATGAATACAACGATACGAGGAATCCCTACCTGACGACCAAGTAAGATGTGCTCACGAGTTTGTGGCATAGGACCATCTGTTGCCGCAACAACTAAAATAGCACCATCCATTTGTGCAGCACCAGTAACCATGTTCTTTACGTAATCCGCGTGACCTGGACAGTCAACGTGAGCGTAATGACGGTTTGCCGTTGCATATTCTACGTGAGACGTATTAATTGTTATACCTCTTTCTTTTTCTTCTGGTGCATTATCAATTTGATCAAATGATCTTGCTTCAGATAAACCTGCATCAGCTAATACTTTAGTAATAGCAGCAGTTAAAGTTGTTTTACCGTGATCTACGTGTCCAATAGTACCTATATTAAGGTGTGGTTTTGAACGATCGAAAGTTGCCTTTGCCATGTTTAATTTATTTTAATCTTAATTTATATTAATTTGTTAATCTTTATTCTAAATCTATCTTAGAAAAAAAGAGCCAATGACGAGATTTGAACTCGTGACCTCTTCCTTACCAAGGAAACGCTCTACCCCTGAGCTACACCGGCGTAAAGTGTTTAGTTTCTCATTAAATTATTAATGAGATTCCTGCCTTCGCAGGAATTTTAGAGCGAAATACACACCTTGAGCGTGACGACATTCGCTTTGAGCGAGAGATCACGCTTTGAGCGTGACGACATTCGCTTTGAGCGAGAGACCAGGTTCGAACTGGCGACATTCAGCTTGGAAGGCTGACGCTCTACCAACTGAGCTACTCTCGCATTTATAATTAAGCTTCCTTAATTAATGGTAATCAATATTTCAATTTCATGTTTTATTTAAATCACCTCACATTGCTCGGTAATCTTATATTGACAGCCCAATTCAAAACATTTTTTATGCAGTTTTACAAAAGCTACATATTAAAATTCATTCATGTTTTTTAGAGATTACTTCGCTTCGCTAAGTGATCCTGGATTGGTGACCCAATCCAAAG
>Ga0209828_1003647_pt1 | contig 11571 bp, 8 predicted proteins | sample MaitaG_FD_187429 | JGI IMG/M metagenome (GOLD analysis project Ga0209828, IMG submission 187429) | Marine algal microbial communities from Maine, USA - Maine_Asex2 metaG (SPAdes) (version 2) | ecosystem: Host-associated > Algae > Red algae > Unclassified | place: Maine, USA | collected 2015-01-05
TTAATGGACGCTTAAACCATAATGGTCTTCGCAATCCTTCTGGTCCAGGTGCAGGTCTTGTCATGGCTAACCATTCTCGATAATTCTCCATTGACTTATTTGTATCAACTACAATATCGCCATATTTCATTTAATTGCTTTTAAAGCTGGATTATCAATGGATTGAATTGATTTTTCAATCGTCATGTGGAAGTTCTCTCTGCCGAGAAGTTCGATGATGCCTTCCTGAGATAGTCGATCTCTAAGCGGACCTTTGGGACCTGTCAGGTGGATAAGAAGGTTTGCTGCTTGAATATTTTTTATGAGAATTTTAAATTGATTAATACCAGAGCTATCAATATTGCTAATAGAGGACATGTCTAAAATGAGGTGTTTCGTTTTAGAGTGTTGACTAATCTTATTCATAATAGTATTGTAGAAATGGTCGGCATTTCCAAAGAAGATATCATCATCATATCGAATGATGAGTATTTCTTCATCTGTAATCGCTTGGTCAAATCTTTCAATGTTTCTATAGATACCACTGTGATCTACCTTGCCAAGGACAGCAACATGCGGTCTAGATACATTTTTTAAAATAAGGAATAAGGACAATCCAATGCCTGCAAAGATTCCAAACTGAACACCAAAAAGAAGAGTGGTGATGAATGTCGACATCATGACCCAAAAGTCTCCTCTATCATTTTGAAAAAGGTGCTTAGCTTCTCTGTAATCAATCAATTTTAGAACAGCTGAAACAATGATTGCCGCTAGAACTGGATAAGCGATGTAGTAAAATAAAGAAGTAAGGAATAATAGTGATAGTGCAATTAAGCAAGCAGTTATGATGGATGAGAATCCAGTTTTTGCTCCAGCAGATTCATTAATTGCACTTCGGCTAAAACTTCCAGTGTTTGGGAAGGCTAGGAAAAACGAACCAAATATTTTAGCAAGACCCAAGCCTAGAAGTTCCCTGTTGGGATCAATAGTCTTATTCTTTTGTTTTGATGATAAAGATTTTGCAATGGCTAGGGACTCGACAAAACTGATGAAAGATACAACCAGACAAAGAGGTAACAGAGAAATGATCATATCAAGGTCAGTAATAAATGGACTCGTAAAATGTGGTAATCCAGATGGGACCTCACCTATGATTTTAATCTCAGATTCTAAGCCGGCAAAAAAAATCAGTAAACTTGATATAAGAATAAATAGAATCGCTCCGGGAAAAGATTTTCGTACTTGCTTTAGAAATAATATTCCAAATAGGGTCATAGCAAATAATAGGATCGAGAGGATACTTGCCTCAGAAATATGCTGACCGATTTCTTTAAAAGTCAAAAATATATTTGAAAATCTGCCTATTGAAATACCTAGGACATGAGTCAGTTGGCTTATGATAATGATAACCGCTGCTGCAGATGTGAATCCAGCAAGAACTGGATGGGACAGAAAGTTGATTAAGAATCCCGCATTAATTTTCGCCAAAAGAAACTGTATAACACCTGCGCCGAGTGATACAAAAATGGCAAGCTGGATGAATTCTGCTGACATTGGTTCGGCAAATTGGCTTAAGCCAGTCGCCATTAAAATGGAAACAATCGCAACAGGTCCGACAGACAAAAATGGAGAAGATCCAAACAATGGATAAACTAATAATGGAATCAAAGAAGCATATAAACCGTATATAGGAGGCACGCCGGTGAGTACAGCATATGCCATACCCTGAGGGATAATCATAATAACAACTGTAAGCGCTGCTATAAAATCACTCTTAAACAGAGATAAGGTATATTCCTTTACATTGACAGATAAATTCAAAGTCGAGTGCGTTGAGAAGATGTCATGAATTGGTCGGGTTGACCTTGATTAATGAAGGACAAGTACCTTCTATTTTAATATCTGATTCTTTAATCTGATCAAAACTACCGATTACGTTTGTCAAATTCTTGAATCCATGTTTATATAATAATGAAGCAGCAATTGTCGATCGAAAACCACTACGGCAATGTATGTAATACTGCTTCTCTGATTTAATGTCAGCATCAAAATCTGTAGCATTAAAAAAGTCTAATGGTAAGGATTTTGCATTTACGATATGACTATTTTCGAATTCATCTGGCTTTCTTACATCGAGTACATTGATATCAGCTTTAGCATGTTCTTCCGGAAAAGTTTTTGAAAAGTGCTCAACATTGATACTAGTAATTTTATCAACTTTTTGCCCTGCTTTTTCCCACATCTCAATCCCTCCATCAAGATATCCAATGGCATTATCATATCCCACGCGTGCTAATCTTCTGACGGCCTCCTCTTCTTTACCTGGCGTTGTCACTAAAGCAATCTTTTGATTAATATCAGTGATGAGCGCACCAACCCAAGGAGCGAAACTCCCATCCAGACCAATAAATAATGACCCTGGAATAAAGCTTTTTATAAAATGAGATCTATCCCTGACATCAAGAATCATGACTGAATCATCTGCTTGAATGGTTTTAAATTGATTGACAGAAAGTGGCCTGAGACCTTTCGCCATTGCTTCATCGATACTACTATATCCTTTTTTATTTAGTGATGCATTTTTTGCAAAATATTGTGGTGGCGTCATGAGGTCTGCTGTCACTTCGTCAATAAATTCTGCCTTAGACATATCAGCCCTCAATGCATAATTAGTTCTCTTTTGATTACCTAAAGTATCCCAAGTTTGGCTACTCATATTTTTACCACAGGATGACCCAGCACCATGAGCTGGATAAATAATAATATCATCTGGCAAGGGCATGATTTTTTCTCGTAAGCTATCAAATAACCAACTAGCGAGATCTTCTTGTGTCAAATTAGTTGCTTTCTGAGCAAGATCCGGTCTTCCTACATCACCAATAAATAAGGTGTCTCCCGTAAAAATAGCATGCTCATTTCCATCCTCGTCTATCAATAGATAGCTTGTGCTCTCTGGAGTGTGACCGGGTGTATGTAGTGCTTTTATTATAAGGTCTCCGATTTTAAATTCTTCGCCATCCGTCGCATTATGTTTGTCAAAACTAGTTTCAGCATTTGGACCGTAGACAATTGTAGCACCTGTTTTTTTTGCTAAATCAAGATGTCCTGAGACAAAATCTGCGTGAAAATGAGTTTCAAAAATATATGTAATGTTGACTCCTCGATCCGCTGCGCGCTCTAAATATGGAAATGTTTCTCTGAGTGGATCGATAACAGCTGCTTCTCCATTGGACTCAATAAAATATGCACCTTGAGCTAAGCAGTTCGTATATATTTGTTCGACGTTTTTCATTTCAAAAAGGTTATGTACAAATATATGAACATAATTTCATATGTCCAAGTCTGTCGAATAGCAAACTTGTGCTGAGTAACACCATAGATGGTAAAGATTATTCTATCCTCCTTCTATTTATTTCTGAAGAAATTCAGGTAATCAATGTGTTAGAAGATCTCAGTAATTTTTGCTTCGCCTTCATTGTACTAGCAATAACTAAGTAAAATATTTGTGCAATAAGTTTTAATCTAATGCATATCACATTCCAATAATAGTGTATCTTAAGTTAACAATAGTTAATAAAGCATCCTCGTATAACTTCTAAAATTCAAACACATGAGTAAAACAAAATTTTACTTACTACTTCTATTATGTCATTGGTTAGCTCTTTCATCAGCGCAGAGTGTGATTACTGGGACCGTACTTGACGAAGCAAATACGCCTTTGCCAGGAGTAACGATTATCGTCAAAAGTACCTTGAATGGAGAGATAACTGACCTCGATGGACGTTATAGCATCGAAGCACAAATAGGAGATGTTTTGGAATTTGGATTTCTAGGAATGGAGTCTAAAGAAGTATCCATTCAAAATTTTGATCCCATAAATATCACATTGGATTCTGAAGCGACAGAACTCAATGAAATTATTGTAGTCGGGTATGGTTCACAAAGAAGATCAGATGTCACTGGCTCAATTGCCTCGCTCAAAAAAGAAAATTTCAACAAAGGAGTTGTCACTAATCCGGGTCAACTATTGCAAGGTAAAGTTGCAGGAGTCAATATCACCTCAGCAAGTGGCGAACCAGGAGCTTCACAAGATATTATTATTCGAGGTGTAGGAAGTCTTCGATCTGGGACGACTCCATTATTCGTCGTAGATGGTTTTGCTCTCGACAATTCTGGAAATGGCGTACCGACTAATCCATTGAACTTTATTAATCCACAAGATATTGCCAGTATAGATGTACTCAAGGATGCTTCGGCCGCAGCTATATATGGAGCAAGAGCTGCCAATGGAGTCATTGTAATTACAACTAAGAAAGGACAAGGTGGACAATCCCAAATAAACATTTCAGTATCTACAGCGATTACTTCTCTGAGTAAAAAAGTTGATGTGTTCTCAGCTAGTGAATTTAGTTCGCAAATAAATGCCATAAATGGAATATTAAATACTGGTGGTGCTGACACTGATTGGCAAGACGAATTAACAAGAACCGCTTCTTCTCAGAGAGTTGACTTTTCTATGAGTGGAGGCGCAAATACTTCTTCATACTTTGCATCATTTTCTGGTGAAAACCAAGAAGGCATTCTTAGAAATAATGATCTCCAACGATACTCTGGTCGTTTGAATTTAACGCAAAGAGCACTGAATGATAGATTTAAAGCAGAGTTCAATTTCTCTGCGAGTCGATTTGAAAACAATAGAGCTAACTCATCTTCTGTCGTCACAGATATGTTGCAATTAAATCCTACTTTTCCAAGTATGGTTAATGGTGAGCCAACAGATTTGGTTGGTGATAATATTAATCCGCTTGTGAGAGAACAAATCTATGACGACATCTCATTTAACAATAGAATTTTAGCCAACGTGGCGCCTTCTATAGAGATCATAAAAGGCCTAACGTATAAGTTGAACTTAGGGATAGACTACTCTACGACTGACAGAGACGTACAGTTAATACCATATCCAGCGATTGCTGATTTTGAGATGGGTAGCTTAAATTCAACATTTACATCAAATAGTAATACACAGACTGAAAATACGCTGACTTATAAAATTGAAAACAATGATTATAGTGTATCAATTTTAGCAGGGCACTCATATCAAGAGACCAAGGTCAATAGCAAAGGATTTTTAACTGCAGGATTCCCAACCAACGGTGTCGAACCAAGATATCAAATAGGTGCTGCCAGTGAACCTACCGAACAATCTGCATTTGCGACAATCAATGAGTTGCAATCATTTTTCGGACGAGTGAATTATAGCCATGATAATAAATACATGTTGACAGCAACAATGCGGGCCGATGGATCTTCTAAATTTGGGTCCAATAATAAATACGGATATTTTCCTTCAGTCGCCATAGGCTGGAATATAATGAATGAAGATTTCATACTTGATTCTGAAAATATAGATAATCTAAAATTAAGACTAAGCTGGGGAAAAACAGGAAATCAGGAAATTCCATCTAAGATTACTCAAGCCAGTTTCACAGAGAGTAATAGTAATAATGATACCTATCCTTTAGATCCCAGTGCAACGGATCTAAGTGGATATCCATTTGGTACTATTTATACACGACTCGCGAATCCAGACATTCAATGGGAAGTATCAACTCAAGCAAATATTGGACTTGATTTCGCCATATATGATTATAGATTAACGGGAACTGTTGATGTATTTAATAAGGTGTCAGAGAATATTCTTTTAGAAGTCGCTCCCGTGGATCCGATACAACCGACTGATCGTTTTTGGACTAATATTCCCAATATGGAAATTGAGAATACAGGTATTGAATTGGGCTTGAACTACAATAGTAATCCAGTGAAAGAATTCGGGTATAGTATCGGAGGGAATATATCTCTGACTTCTAATGAAGTTGTCAATTCACCTTACAGTATTTTGACGACAGGAGCTGTAAGAGGCGCCGGTCAGACAGGTGCAACGATTAACGGCGTGCTGAATGGCGAACCAATAGGAACATTCTTTGTTCAAGATTTTGTTGGCATTTCAGATGATGGCATTAACGAATTCGCTGATACGAATGGAGATGGAGAAAATCTAGATAACGATCGTATTTCGGCAGGTTCTGCCTTACCATCAATGATCTATGCTATGAATTTTAGTTTTGATTATAAGGGTTTCGATTTTGGAATGAACTTCAATGGTGTCAGAGGGAATAAGATTTTTAACCATGTTGCGCTTTCTATTTTTAATAAAGGAAATCTATCTAATTCTCTCAATACTACTGCTAGGGCGGTTGAGTTTCCCAATGAAGACTTTTCTAATTCTAATCGAGTGTCTACTCGTTATTTGGAAGATGGTAGTTTTTTGAGATTAAATAATGCTTCTTTAGGCTATAATTTAAATTTAGAAAATTTAGGTATTAGTGAATCAGTCCAGAATATTCGAGTTTCTATCACTGGACAGAATTTACTTTTAATAACAGATTACTCTGGCTATGATCCTGAGATAAATACAGGCAGCTCGATAGGTGATATTCAAACTTTTGGAATCGATTATTTCAGCTATCCAAGAGGAAGAACATTTTTATTCGGTCTTGATGTTACATTTTAAAATGAGGTGTTTTAAACATATATTATTAAACACTTTATCCTAAAATAAATTAAAATGAAAAATATATTTAGATATACTTTTATAATTAGTCTCTTAACATTCGTTTCTGCATGCACAGATCTGGAAGAACAAGTTTTGGATGAATCATTCACAGGTAGTGGACTGTCCGAAACGGTCAGCGGTGCTATTGCTCCTGCTTATGGACAAGTATCGTGGACTTGGAGACATACTAATTATTATGGCCTGCAGTTGATCGCAGCAGATGAAGCTATCCTTCCGCACAGAGGAGGGACAGATTGGTTTGATGGTGGAAAGTTTTTAGCGACACATACACATACGATAACACCGACGAATGATTTGGTAGGTAGCTCATGGAGAGAATTGACAAAAAATATTTCTCGGACGCTTACTGCTATAGAAACGCTAAGGCCACTTGCTGATGAAGGTGATTCAGAAGCTTTAGGAGCGCTCCATGAAATGATTGCATTGAGAGGATATCTAAACATGCTGATGCTAGATAGTTGGGGTCTAATTTTCAAAAAAGAAAGATCCACAGAAACATCTGAAATCCTTCGTGGACAAGAGGCGGTCGCTTATATCGAAAGTGAATTTTCATCAATAGTGGATCTCATCAATAAGGACAAAGGCTCAGGTAGAATGACTCAAACGGCAGTTTGGGGTTTCTTAGCTCGCTTGCATATAAATGCTGCTGTCTATAGAGATCCATATGGGACACCAGATTTCACGTCGGCAGATATGGAGAAGGTCATAGAGTATACTGACAATGTCATTAATTCTGGTTTGTATTCTTTATCACCAGAATATTTTGATCTGTTTAATGATGAGAATAATAGTAACAGTGAACTTGTCTTTGCGTTAGACCAACGAGGTGTCCTTAGAAGAGAGCATAGCCGTTGGACATATTGGTCACTGGCTGGTTCTAATTGGGGAAGGCTAGAACATACTAGCTCTGATGGTACAGATGGTCCTGCGATTACTCCTGATTTTTATCAGAGTTGGGTAGATGCCTACGGAGACATTGATCCGGCTGAAGCTGATGCGCGATTTTATCAGCAAAATCAGATGATCCCACAAGAGCTTCAAGATCTAACAGGTAAGTCTCCACTAAATGATGAAGACCATTTTTATTGTATGACACCAGAAAATTATGAATTTAATCGAGGTATTATCCGAGGTGTAATATGGGGCCCACGTAAAGATCCTAATGGAGCTTTTTTTAGATGTGGTAGTGACAATGAATATAGAATCTATCCTGTAAAACAAATTAAAGGAAATGGTCCAGATAAAGATGTCGGATATGTAAATCACGAACTACAAATTGATTTTACGAATGAAGGAAGATTGCATTCAAAAGGTTATCGTGTATCGAAGTACCAGTTTAGTCGGACCTCTCCTAATGCTAATAATTTTAGCAGTATCGATATCGTATTGATGCGTTTTGCTGAAATGTATATGATGCGAGCGGAGGCAAAACTTAGACAAGGAGATACAGCGGCAGCGCTTGCTGATGTCAATACGGTGAGAACGTCTCGGACAGCAAGAGAGCCTGTCCCTGCAGCGATTCCATCAATTGATTTAGACATCATGTTTAGAGAACTTGGATTTGAATTTTATTGGGAAGGATTGCGCAGAACCAGTCAAATCCGTTTTGGCAAGTATGAAGATTCTTGGACGGAGAAGAGTGACAATAATGCGACTAACAGATTATTTCCAATTCCACAATCCGCCATAGATGGTGCTTCTAATACTGCTGATTTCTTGAATCAAAATGAAGGATATTAAGCAAGTTAAATAACGGAATATTTTTGATGCAATAATTGGTGCGCGCAGGCCTACAGGGACGCAAACTTGTTGATGCACTTGTGTTTTGCAATTTTTATTTTTGGAAATTGAATTAAATAATTTAATGATGAGCTTATCAAAAAAAGAAAAAAAGAAGGCTTATGATATGATGGAGTTGTGGGAAGATGATGTGCTAGAGAGATATCCAGAAGACATATCTAAGACAAAGGAAGAATTTCGTAATTATGAAACACCTGCTCGTGATACTGTTCGAGAATTCTATAAGACGAATCATGAATTCCAAACATATGATTTTGTCCTAGCAAAAGAGAAACAATATCTCGCACGTAACAATCGTGAAATGAGCCTTTGGGAAGCAGTGGAATTTTTAAATACACTTGTAGATGATTCTGACCCTGATATTGAATTGGATCAGACCCAACACCTCTTGCAGACTTCTGAAGCCATTCGTGCTGACGGTCATCCTGATTGGTTTGTGCTGACAGGCTTCCTTCATGATTTAGGAAAAGTACTTTGTTTATTTGGAGAGCCTCAATGGGCTGTCGTTGGTGATACATTTCCAGTAGGTTGTAAACATTCAGATAAGATTGTTTATTCGGAGTTCTTCGATATCAATCCGGATAGTCAACATGAAGTATATAATACAACCTTGGGTATATATGAGCAACATTGCGGTTTGAATAATGTCCATATGTCTTGGGGGCACGATGAATACATCTATCACATTATGAAGGATTATCTTCCTGAAGAGGGATTATATATGCTGAGGTATCATAGTTTTTATTCTCAACATAGAGAGAAGGCCTATGACCATCTCATGTCCAAACATGATTATGAAATGTTTAAATGGGTGGATATATTCAATCAATACGATCTCTATTCTAAAGCACCAGTTGCTCCTGATGTCAATAAATTAAGACCTTACTACGAAGATTTGGCAAGTCAGTTTTTACCGGATGTCTTGAGATTTTGATTGGAGTATTGAATCTAATGTTTGGTTCTTCTAATAAATCATTAGGTGAAAAATCTTTTTTCTTTTTTGAATGTATTGAAAAAAAATCATCGTCGTCCTACACGGAATAGCTTTTATATTTCATACCTAAAGCTTGCATTTACTTTTACGTTTAGCTAATTAATTTAATTTTTTAGATTCAGAATCCAATTTATATATAGATTCAAAGATTATATTCTCATGGGCAGCTAAAAATATAGATGGTGTACCATAGGGTTTTTAACAAATCAATTTATACAAACAAGTGTTCATATATTCATATGTTATATGTACATTTGAAATTAGTTTTACATTATGATAGAATTTATTTCGCAGCCATGGCACTGGTCATTTTCTGGAGCAATGATTGTCTTGGTTATGTTTTTACTCATTTTTTTTGGTAAAAGTTTTGGTGTATCTTCTTCCTTTAAAGCGATCTGCTCGATAGGAGGCGCAGGAAGATTAGCTGAATATTTTAGATACGATTGGAAGACACATGATTGGTTATTATTGTTTGTCGTAGGATCTATCTTGGGTGGTTTTATAAGCTCAACTGTATTTGAAAATCCCAACCCAGTTGATTTAAGTACAAGTACAATTAGAGATCTTACTGCATTGGGATTACCAATCGGGACTTCAAATGTATTGGTCCCTGAAAGCTTATTTTCATTTGAAACACTATTCAGTGTTAAAGGCTTTTTACTATTTATAGTTGGCGGCTTTTTAATTGGATTCGGGACTCGATATGCAGGAGGTTGTACCTCCGGTCATGCGATCACAGGATTGTCAAATTTGCAGATGCCATCACTAATTGCAGTCATAGGGTTTTTCATTGGAGGATTGTTGAGTACACATATATTTTTACCAATCATCTTACATTTATAAAATGAGAAAAATAGTTTTTCTATTAATCGGTATTTTATTCGGGATCGTCATGACGAAGTCAGAGGCAATCTCATGGTTTAGGATTCAAGAGATGTTTAGATTCCAAAGTTTTCATATGTATGGCATCATCGGTGTTGCTGTTGTACTCGGGGCGATCATGCATTATGTGATGAAAAAATCAGGATTTAATACTGTAGATGGTGTACCTGTGAATTTTAGAGATAAACCGAAAACATACAAAGCAAGTATGTTTGGAGGTACTATTTTTGGATTAGGGTGGGCACTGACGGGCGCATGTCCTGGACCTTTATATGTATTACTTGGGAATGGAATACTTGTCATCGGAGTCGTCATATTAAGTGCTTTATTGGGTGCATTTGTATATGGACTTTTAAGATCTTATTTGCCGCATTAATGATTAGTTATTTTAGATAAGTCGAAGCGTAGCAAAGATTCCGTACCGAACAAAGTGAGCGTCGCGGGAAGAAAATTAAAAGATGATTACATTTGAACATGATTAGGTGTCATAGTGGTTTAATTAATTTGTTCAAATTATTCTATATTTCTATCAGTCTAGTTTTTAAAATAAACTAGGTGTTCTATGTCTTCTATAGTTTAAAAAACTAGCTCTTCAATGTCCCTATGTGGTTCAAATAATTGAGATAAAAATTGATAATTGAACTTTTAGAGCTACAATTACTTTACTTTTATATAACAAACATTATGATATAGCAGAGCCGATGATTTATACAAATCCAAAAGAAGCAGAGAAACTAGAGAAAATAGCCTTTATATTAAAGACTGTCGCACATCCGCTAAGATTGGCTATCGTCCATATGCTCGAACAACATGCAAGATTATCTGTCAATGAGATTTGTGAAAAATTAGATTCAGAACAATCATTGACATCCCACCATCTTCAAACTATGCGTTTAAAAGGGATTCTATCTGTCAAAAGGGAAGGACGAAACATGCTTTATTCTTTAAAAGAAAGAGATGTTTCCTTGATAATAGAATGTCTAGAAAATTGCAATTGTAATATGTAATCAGTTCTATTAATTAACACAATTATTCTTTTCTTGATTTATTAGGCTGTAAATCCTTATAAAATCTTAAGGCCACAATTCCTTATTCACAGCTAACTCCTTATCTTCCGTCTACCTAAGCAAACAGAACCACATTTATATTTTGTAAATTTATTTTTTATACATTTCATTATTAATCTAAAATAAATGGAAAGAAGGCAAGCAATCAAAACTATATTGGCGGCGACTGCATATACTATGTTATGTACGAGTTGTGCAGAATCTAACGTGATTGA
>Ga0209828_1003648_pt1 | contig 11567 bp, 9 predicted proteins | sample MaitaG_FD_187429 | JGI IMG/M metagenome (GOLD analysis project Ga0209828, IMG submission 187429) | Marine algal microbial communities from Maine, USA - Maine_Asex2 metaG (SPAdes) (version 2) | ecosystem: Host-associated > Algae > Red algae > Unclassified | place: Maine, USA | collected 2015-01-05
CTCAATTCTAAATATTCTACAATCTGTCTATGCATTACTTCAGGAGAAATATTCTCCTTCTTCATGAGACTAAATAATTTTCGCATTCTGACGGCTTCATAATAGCGGTCACCTTTGAATCGCTTCAGCGGGCTATCATCGCTGAGACCATCGATTAATTCTTCCATGACATTAACCCGCTCAAGATCAGAAATGGGCTCAAGCTTACGATAGCCTCCGAAGTACTCCAGGTTCTCCTGTATAACCTGATTACAGAATCCATGAAAAGTATATATATGAATCTGATGGGCTTCTGGCCCTATAATCTTAACCAATCGCTTACGCATAGCAATCGTCGCAGAATCAGTGTACGTAAGACATAGAATATTATGCGGAGACACATCTTGCTCTAAGAGTATCTTACCTATTCTTGTCGCTAGTATCTGCGTCTTTCCAGTACCTGGACCTGCATTAACCAATACTGGACCTTCTATATGATCTACTGCCTCCTTTTGCTTAGAATTAAGCTGGTTATAGGCTTGTAAGAAATTATTACTGATTCTCGCTTTGCTATTATTCATTGCATAAATTATTGAAAGTGAATGTAATACTAATTATGATTATAATTTCTTTAAAAAAAATAGCAATATACATAGTTACGTGTAAGCTACTTACACGATGATGTAATGGTAAATTTTTAATCTGTAGTCGACACTCTTTGAAGGTTGGGATACCAACGGAAGCCTCTTCGCTATTGTAGCTGTCCCCGCCTACAACCGGTTAATATTCAGTTAAATGAATATCTAAGGCTTAACTTTCTTATCATGTCCATAGTCTATAAATTAAGCAGCCACATAAGTCACAGATTTTTACTTAATCACAACTAAAAATTCTTAGCTATGAAAGGTTTAACAATTACATTGACAATTCTAATGACAGCTTCTCTAAGTGTCCTTACAGCACAGAGAGATTATTCTTACTACGACGGTGGCTCTAACTATCGCTACCAATACAGTTATGATGATAACCGCTATGATGACAGAAGTTATTACCGTGACGATTATAGGGATAATCGTAGGCGTGACCGCAATAGGTCTTCTTACACTCGCGATAATTATATCTATAGTCGCATGACACAACGAGATAGAAAAAGATTGACAAAGCTTGAGAGAAAATTTAGACACACAGAAAAGTGTGCTTGGGAGAATGGTCATCTCAGTCGTAAAGAAATCAGAAAGTTAGATAACATCAGAGATGATATATACAGGCTTACAAGAAAATACGATAGAGGCAGAAGAAATAATAATAGACGCAACAATAATGGCCGACGAAGCTGTCCGTAATACTGACTGAAAGAATCCATTTTTTGAATGATAATAATGATTGTCCGACTTTGGTCGGGCGATCATTTTTTTTACAATCGTTATTGTTAGTCGAGCCTATTATTACTTAGATCGATAATTGCTCTCGATTACAACAGATGTACTTTTAAGTCAAAATGGAATACTATTGAATCTTGATCAAACAATTACTCTACTAAAAGATGTCTCAGTCGTATCTCCTTCGATATAAAAGAAAGGAAAATATATCACAGCCTAAAAAGGTGGGTGAGTCAATGCATAAAAAAGCGGGTAGAAAATAAATTCTCTACCCGCTATTATATATCTTTTGAGTTAACTGTGATTCTTACTTCTCTATAAATCCATCATCAGCAGGTATAGTGATCTCGGGACTGAGATTACTTATAAATTCTCCTAAGCTTGCATCATCAAACTGCATAAGGTTGACATACTTATAAGTCTTACCTTCATCATCGGACACAGCTAATAGATAAGTCTTATTTATATACTCCTTATCTATCAATTGCATTGTATACTCTATAGGTATAATGGCTTGTAACTCATTATTGTGCTGTAAAATCTTTAATGGCTCCTTAACTTCAGCAGAGTTATATATCAGACCCTCTGCAGAAGAAGATATGCGTTCTGCTTTGAGATCATCGATAACAAACTGTTCTCCCCCGTTCATATCAACTAAGTCAGGATGAGTCATAGAAGCTACTTTGACAAATTCGCTTTTGACATATGCATCAACAAACTCCTGAGCACTTTCAGAAATAGACCCCTGACCTCGGACAGAAGAAATGGATAACAAGCATGATAATAATAGTATACAGAATACTTTCACCTAATAATAATTTAAATATGAATTATGATAAAACTACGCTTAAGTTTAGATGCCTAACTTGGCCTTTACTAATGCTCCAACGTCTGTTGACTTCTCTGCATAAAGTACAAACCCTGTACTTAGGTCAAAGATGTAAGCATAACCATTCTCAGTAGCGACATCGCTGATAGCAGTCTGAATTCTGTTTCTTAATGGCATTAAAAGATCTTCTCTTTTCTTCATTATCTTTTGCTGACTTTCTTGCTCAAATTTCATGATCGCAGTCTCTTCATCTTTTAGTTTTTGAGCTTCTGTCTCTAACTGAAGTGGAGAAATCTCGCCTTGTCCTTGTTTTCTTTCAAGATCTTGAGCTTTAGCTTGAAGTGCTTTGATCATATCCTGACCCTTCTTCTGAAGTTGCGTTGTAAATGTCTCGATATTAGAATTAGCCTCTTTGACATCAGGCATATCCATAAGTAATACTTGCGTATCTACGTAACCAAATTTCTGTCCGTAAGTATTAATTGCTGCTACAAAAAACAGAACAGCAAAAATGTATTTTGATAAATTTCTCATTCGTAATTGGTCTTAATATTATTTGTTTCTTATTCCTAATTCTCTTTTAATTTCTTCAGTCTTATCGTACTCTTCATTAGAATATAATAATCCTGTAGCACCTGCTTTGTCAAATATAAGATCGTAACCTTTGACTTTAGCATAATCTTCAATAGCCTTAAATACTTCATCCTGAACAGGACTTACTAATTCTTGTCTCTTTCTAAATAAGTCTCCTTCTGGTCCGAATCTTCTTTTCTGAAGTTCTCTCACTTGCTTTTCTTTTTCCATGATCTCATCTTCTCTTTCGATCTTCACTTCTTCACTTAATAAGACCATCTCAGCTTGGTACTTGTTATACATACTCTTAATCTGATCATACTCCATGGAGATATCTTGTCTCCATTTAGCGGAAGCCTTATCGATCTCACCTTGTGCCTGAATATATGAAGGAAGGCTCTCAAGCAACCCTGATACATCTACGATAGCAACTCTCTGTGCTTGTATAGATAATGCCATCATAACTACGGCAACTATAGAAAAAATACTCTTTTTTATCATTGTTCTTCTTTTTAGTAAGTCAATATTATATCTAAATAAGCCCTATTACAAGGATTACATTCCACAGGCTTTTGATTTAACTATAGTTTAACCGCTATTATTATCGATTGCTTATAGTATCATCGATTCCATAAGGTCCTGCAAATTTACTCGATTGTGTTGATTTACAAATTAGGGAAGGGAAAAATGTGAGATTACATGTATTGTAAAGGCTTAAGCGGTGATTTTACTCGGATATAAATGCATCAAGCTAATCTAGATGTAACGTATAATTAAAATAACTTTTGAGTTTTCGAAATCCACATAACGTTATTGCAGTAGATAACGGATTAAGGATTTATATTATAATTTGGTAGATGCGATAATTTCAAGCTACAGCTTTGCTTTAGTGGCTTATCAGTGAGAACTTGGTATTGGTGGCACTCAGGTAGCCTAACACTCGTTATTTTTTCATCTCGATTGAGGTACGATTAAGAGATAATTTAATAAAACTCTAACCCATGCATAACGGAGACGAGAAGTATATAAGTCCGAATTCGGAGACATTTCTGACAACAGAGATCCAGAGACATGCGGACACAAAATCACCTATATATAAGTTCACATTGAAATTCATCATCTCCACCTATTCTCACCAATTCCAAAAAGAATTCTAATTCGCCACTTAATCCATCTCTGACCTCTACACGGAGTACTTCAAAGTCACCTATCCTCATCCCATTGGATTTAATTCTGCATCTAATGTACATTCTATCGCATCCCTAAAACTTAAAGTTGTGCCATCTGGAAAGTCCAAGAAGTCTGTGATGCCCAAAGTCTTATTGTCTATTTTCTCCACCGAAATACTTGTTCCCTCAAGAAAATTCATAGAATCACATACTGTTTCTAATACTCTTACACCCACATAATCTTCTGTACAATCAATTTCTTGATTATCTGGGTCTAAAATATCCAAGGCATATTTTATCTCCTCCAAGATTTCTGTCTCCGTTCTAAATGTGATGTCAACTTCGTACGATCCGGGTACTAAAGGTACATTTGGATCAATAATACCGAAACTTGAATTGGGCCTTGCAAAACCATCAAATATAGTATCCATGTTAGATGTTAAAACCTGATATCCGGTACTTCTTGATCCATGTTGGATATTGATATTATCAGGAAGATTACTATACTCTATGTATACATCTTCTGGGTCACCTTGTATCCAATCGTAACGATAAGATATAATTTCTTTAGCATCAAATTCTGTAATATCAAAAGTTGTAGGTGAGAGATTAATTCGACTCGCATATATCTTAGGCTCTATAAAAGAAGTACCTGACGCTAATGCATACGGCACACTCAAAAGCTGACTACTCCCTACTAATCTATAATCCGAGCCACCAGATACGTCATGAGACAATGCTACATACTTAGCGCCACTTAACCAATCGATATCCTCAAAGCTACCAGAGATACGATCACCATTTCCTATCTCAAGCGTATACAGTCCGTTACTGTTAGTTGTAGGCCTATGGCTCTCACTATATAAAATTGTACCCGAAGCAGACTCATCCAGAATCTGTATCTGTACGCCGATCATCTGATCTCTGATGGGAGCACTGTTATCATCTAATACCAATGACTGAAAACTAAATCCCTGTGGTACCTGTGCACTACAAATAATAGCTGAGAAAAGCGCTGCGATAATCAATATGAAATGCTTCATGATTTTACAGTTTTTAAAGTTTTTTGAATTTTAGTGTTTGGTTATTTTTATGGCTCTTATATCATTTATAATTAAGATATAATTTCCTGAATCAAGACCCTCCAGACTGATGTCTTCTTGTTTTGATGTTCTAAATATTTCCTTACCAGTAAGATCTATTAGTCTAATAGATTTCACTTCTTCATCAGTTACAATCGATACATAATTATCTGTAGGATTAGGGAAAACCTTTACTTCCGTATCGACTAAGGACTCTACACTCACTCGCTCATCATAGAATAACTGGAAGGCATATGTGCCCAATGATCCTGAACTGCCATCTATGTGGATGTCTCCTACAGTGAAAATTGCTTGATCAATAGATAATCCACTGGAATGAATACTTGTCTCTATATTGGCATCTTGTGCTATAGAAAAACTTACAAAAAGTATTGTTGTAAGGGTTAGAAATAGTCTAAGCATATGTATCAATTTAGTTCTTTTCAAATTATAGTAGTATCATCGCTTTTATTCAAAATGGAATCTTGAACTATATGCGACGTAGTTCCTTTTACTCATCGCTTGGCTGCAAACTACGCCGAACAGGCATAGTTCCTTCTACTTATAGCTTGGCTGCAAACTACACCGAACGCAGATCAGCTAATTCACTCCTATGTATTTTCTTCCATCTCCAAAAAGATCCCTTGCAATTCCCCATTGATCGGATTACTACTTCCCTGGGTCGTTAGAATAAAATCTTCTTCCTGATTTTCAAGAATCATATTCCCGTCCAAAATTCCAAGTATTAAGGAAGTATTATCTATTTTAATTTGTCTTACAATTGAGAGAAAAACAATTTGAGATTCTTTGTCAAGATTCTTATAGAATTTCACTAATGACAACCAAAATTCATCATTAATCTTATTCAATTTAGACAATTCTAATTGCTGCTTGTATTGATCAAAATCAAAATCAATTACAAAACGTCTCAGCTCTTTAACAAAATTTATCGCGTTCAATTTTTTATTATTTTACTTTTTTAAAGGCAGATGGCTTTAAAAATGAGTTAGGCATAATTAAGAGTTTTAATTTGATAGAATGAGTTTTCCGTTATCTATTTGTAATCGACGAGTAGATTTAACTTGCTATACTGTAATAACGCAAAAAATATTAAAAGGTAAGCAGGTTTTTAGAAAGATTAGGTTTTTAAGACATAGGTGTCTCTTTCAGATAAAAATTTGCGTCTTAATAAAAAAACTACCTATTTGATAGTAATCCTTTTTTCAAATATCAAATAAAATAGCTATATGACAAAAAAAATTCAAATAATCTGACGATATATACAAAATAATATTTTTAACATATTTATGTCGAACCACAAAAAAAGGAGGTCAGAAAACTACAACTGACCTCCTTAACAAAAATATAGTGCTAACGAATATCCTTATTCAATGACAACCAGCTTATAGTCTGCTGATTGTTCTTTATTAGTCAACTTCACATAGTAGACACCAGCAGTAGAGACGTGACTTCTGTCTATGCTATAGGTGTTATTACCTGCATTATATCGAGCCGTGTAAGAATGGATTAACTGACCACTGAGGTCAAATATTTCCCACTTACATTCTCCATCTACAGGTATAGTAAATTCTATATCAGTATGATCTTTCCATGGGTTAGGTCGAGCAGTGATAATATTAGTTGATAATAATTCTTGAGTCCTTAACTGTACATCTACGATCTCATTAAGACCTCTGTATGCTTCCGCATGAGTTACCTTAGATGTTATGCTAAGTATATCTCCAGATGTCACCTGATCTTGAGCCCTTACTCCTACTTTGAATATCGGTTCAGAAGGATCTATATCTAATGGCTCTTCTGCGCTATAACTTATCGTTATCCAGCCTTGATCTTGTGACGCTATGTTATAGTGACTTTCATCTATATCGAGAACATCACTATATATGCTAAGTACATCTATGTTGTCTGCATCATATTCTAATGTCATCTGCCATCCCGATACTCTCTCATAACTATCGCTATAGAATGATATGTAGTCGCTCTGTCCACCATTAATAACTTTATCTTCAGTTGTAAATGATAGTGCCCATCTACTTGATCTATTATCAATAGCTCGTGACTGAAGATTAGGAACGACACTTCCATTGACATCACCGATTTTTACACCAATGAAATCTATTTTCATATCACCTTCAAGTCGACTGATAAAATAATCTTCTGGCATATCGGATACCCATGGATCTAATGCATCCAAAAATTGATGATCAGCATCTACAAATCGCCATGAATTATTTAATGGTAATTCATCCTGAACACCTAATATTAATTTTCTGAGTTCGATAAGATCTATTGCAGTTACAGTCTGACTATTATTAGCATCTGCCGCTATAATCTTATATGGGCTATCGAGCTGCTCTATATTCAATATGTGTCTCTGTATGTATACAAGATCTAATGTACTTACCCCATTGAGGTAATCGACATCTTTAATAGGATCAATCATATACTGACCACCCATCGGCATATCATCGAATGCATAGTGGCCATCAGTATCAGTCATATCCACTGTATTCCCGTTCATTAATGTCACTTCGACATCTTCTACGTTTTCATAATTTTCAGTATATATATCACCTTCAACTATAACTCTGAGATTATCTCCACACATACCACCGTCAGTTACGGTTACTGAGAAGCTACAGTAGTCTTGCGCCATCGTTACATTATCTGTTACATACAGTCTTAGTGTCCTCATACCGATGCTATCACAAGTGAATGTAATATTAGTCTCTGTGGGGTCAGGTGACAGACTTACGGTGATAGGATTATTGCATGACTGGTAACTGCCTCCATCAAAATCACTAGCCCATAGTTCTTTTATTTCTTGATCATTTATACCATCTCCATCTGTATCAATAGGTGTATCTAATTCTACAATTAAGTCATTCATGCAGACTGGTGTAGGTGCTTTGTTATTGATTACTGTAAGCATTTGATTCTGCACTATTGTATTATTACAGTTATCAGTAATTGTCCATTCTACATCATACTGAGCCGCTGCAAGAACTTGAATGAATACATTGGTATCACCTGATGCTACCTGAGTGCCTCCAAGATCATATACAATATAAGACCAATCGAGTGGTCCTGGACAAACGCCTGATCCAGTCCTTACATACTCTATCAATCCGCTTGTACAATCAATATTCTGAGACTCGACTACGATAGGATCAAATGCATTAGTAGTCGGTGCTGCGGCATTTCTTACATCGATAATCTGAGGTCCATTAGGATCTGTAAATTGAGCAAAAGAACTTCCTGTATCATCACACCAATTAATAACCGCCCATGTTCTCTCTATTCTGAAACATTGTCCAGATAATGTGGATGTTACGATTCTATCTTCATGACTAAATCCTAACATGCTACACTGGTCGTTACCACTTACAAAACTTGGATATGCAAATGGAGGATCCAGATCTTCAGGATTAACCTGATCAACTGAACATAATCCAGCATTAGATGTAAAGTCTTGTGGCCACTCTATCATAGAAGCTACAAAAGGTGATGTATTCGTTATATTAATGGATTGCTGACATGTCGATAGTACCGTTACATTATCATCAGCTAATAGATTAAATGTTCTCGTAATAGTTCCGATGTTACATTGATTAACTTGGAGGTCTGGCACCTCCACCACATCATTAGTTGCAGTACATCCGCCTACTAATTTTGCTTCTCCAAATGTAGCAGCCAGATTATCAGTATCAAAAGCATCTCTACAATCTATATTTATACTTAATGGGCATTCTAATGTAGCTGGTCGTTTATCTTGTATATCGACTCTTACCATACAATCATTAGTATTACCACTGGTATCATATACTCGGAAGACAACCATAACTTCTGCTCCTGCGTCTGTACAACAGAACTCCACCCTATCTCCGAACATTGTATCATCTTGATTACAGTCTGTTGTCATTCGTCTTACTTCAAATCTATCTATGCCGCATCCATCCCATGAGCCGTCGTCTAATGATGCTGCCTTAAGGAAAGTATTTCCTGCAGTACTTAACGCTACGGTCGTATGTGACTCACATATCGCAACAGGCTCTACATTATCTTGGACTGTCACATTAAGCATACATAAGCTGCTATTGTAACAACTATCACTTACTATATAAGTGACCTTATTAATACCTGTCTGAAGCATACCTGACCCGCCATTACCCTCTACTAATGGAGATCCATCAGGATCTATCTTTACTATAATACCATTACCACAACCATCAGTAGCTACTACGGATGGGAAGTCGACAATCATCTGACAATACTCATCTGAGCTTACTGTAAAATCTTGTGGACAGATGAATGTAGGTGCTGTTGTATCTTTGACTTCTATCATCTGTGTACCGAATCGAGAAGAATCTCCACCACAGAACCATTCTCTTACCTCGAATCGTCTCATGATACTTCTCTTACACGGATTATTAGAAACTGGAAAGTCTTCAAATAATACCACAGAGTTACATACTTGACCCAATGAAGTAGGTATCGTGTCTACACCAGAAGGAGTAGCAATCGTTGCACCACCTATTGGTATTAAAGGCACACCTGATGAGCCTGAGCCACATGCTGCAAAGGCAAAACCAATATTATTAGGTGTACCCATCGTTCCAGATCCTGTCGTCGGCATACATATAATAGGTACGCCAGCTGAACCTGAGCCAGTGGGAATTACACCTGAAATAAATGGTAAGGGAATACCATCTACAAATGTAAAATTAGGATCGTCACAAGCTATGCAAGCATCTGCTGGAAATATAATCCCATCAAAATCTATTCTTTCTAAAAGTATGGTATGCGTACATTCTGCTGTGTTACCAAATGAATTTTCGGATCTATAGGTACGTGTTATTCTTGTCGTATAATCTGGATCACAGCTTAGCGGCTCTCTTATTTCATCTAACAAGAAAACTTCAAAGGTCCCTCCTCCACATTGTGCAGTCGCTACTGGCAATCCCAATACATCTAAAGCTCCACATGAGACTGTATCACTATCAGGACACATGATGTTAGGTGCTAGTTTATATTCTATTGTTACGCGACCCCAGCAAGCATTGCCAGAGTTAGTGTCAGTAACTTCAGCTTCAAATGTCTGATTGATATCAGAAAGGCCTACCATATTATTTGGTCTATCGATACCATTACTATCAGTGAGAACTAAAGAATACATTCCTCCTGGACAACTTGTGGTTGCGGGATTAATGAGCATGGTTGGAGTTATCGTCGCCATACAACTCTGATCAAGACTTACGTTAACTTGATTAGTACACTTCAGTGAGCATTGACTATGTGCATAGGAAATGGAGAGACTCATAATCATCAATAAAAATAGATGACGAGTCGTCGAAGGTGTGGTAATTTGTCTTGGGAACATTTTACCAATGCATAGGGTTCTAGCTACTATAGCTAGTAATCGGTCGTTGTTCATAAACTGGGATTTATAAACTTTAGTATTAAAAAAATCGGTTACTATGTCATATCTAATGAATAAGAACTATTTCTTACAGAAAATTAGACATGACTTCTTTACTGTTTCTGGTATAAAAACCTAATCGGACAGCAAACATATAAAAAACATATTAAAAAAAATACTAATGTGTAAATATTAACAAATTCAATTAGTTGTATGTGTTTGAAATAAATTTTTACAAAAGGTATAATAATAGGAATTAACAAAAAAGCCACCTTCTTAATCAAATCAAAAAGATGGCATAAGCCAAATAACTTAAATCTATCCTGATCTTCTATTCAGGTCTAAATCGTTAATGCTATTTAAGCTTAAGAATGTCCCGTTTATTTTGATCTAATTCTCCAATTTCTTCGTTAAAAATGCTCGCGGTTACCTGTGCCGCCCACGGCGGTAGCTAAGGCTATCCCTCAACCCATCCACTTAGGTGGTTTACTCTTTTCGAGTATTGTAGTACTCGATTCGTCTGTAACGGAATCATTCGCTCATGCCTTGAACTTGAAAAATTAACTTCAAAATCTAATGGGACATCGTCAACCTTAAATAGTGTAACTGCCTCCGATATTATTGCATACATACAATCAGTAAGCATACAACTTATCTCAAATCAATTACCAGTAACTACTATTATCGATAGTAAAAGTACATTGCTTAATGGGACTTTTAATATGGGGGTTAGTTGGAGTTTTAATAGTTTATTATCCCTCTGTAAATACATCGCGATAAGCTTTCTCCATCTTTTCGATTTCAGAATTTTTCAGTTCTGTATACAGCTTTCGTTTACGACTAGCTAATCTACCTTTATTCTGATGAAGAAATAATATCATCTTATCGACCTTCTTATCTGGCATATCTACAATGCTAACAATATCCTTCTTAAGCTCATCATATCGTTGTAGAAATAATAATTCTTCAGGGATATCTTTACTTATAGTTGTCTGGATAGCTTTCGATAAAAATACTGCATGATTAGTCAGATCTGGATATTGATATAATGCTTTTATTTCAGATGGATTGAGAACCGTCATCTCACTGTCCTCATCTAAATCATATTTGGCCTTA
>Ga0209828_1003649_pt1 | contig 11567 bp, 14 predicted proteins | sample MaitaG_FD_187429 | JGI IMG/M metagenome (GOLD analysis project Ga0209828, IMG submission 187429) | Marine algal microbial communities from Maine, USA - Maine_Asex2 metaG (SPAdes) (version 2) | ecosystem: Host-associated > Algae > Red algae > Unclassified | place: Maine, USA | collected 2015-01-05
CGTGGCGCAACCGAACGGAGACCCGCTCGCAACCGGCAATGAGCTCACGATCGCGAGCGACGGAATCATCGTCGACATGCTCGATAATCGCGCCACGGAGTCACTGCTCAGGAGCAGTGACCGCCGCACTAGTTCGGCCCACTGCGGCGCAGCGGAGTCTCGAAGAAGCTCCGCCCTTCTCAGTCCTGACCGATCCAATCGAGCCAGCTTCCGTGCGGGTCGGTGTACGCAACAACATCGGTCCCGTTCACGCCAAGTAGGAATGCGTTGGCAGACGGCGGCGGTTTCCCAGTGACGAGATCCGCAATGACGCCGGGAGCCTCGTTTGAGATCCAGTCGACGTCCGGACGGCACTTCATGTCTTCGACAAAGGCTGCGCGACCCTCGATCGACAGATACGCCAAGACCGCGGAATGCCAGACAACCACCCTCAAACCTGCAGGCGCAGAATCGATGAGCTCGTCGATCGTTGCGTTGATATCGCCGCTCAGAATCTTCGGTGGATCTGCTGCCGCGATTTGGACTGCTCGTTCGAGCCGGTCTCGTCGTTCATCGTGTTCTGGCCAAATGCAAGCATTCAGCCACGCCATATCTTCAGAATTGGTTACGTCGAGTGGGTTCAGGTCGACACCTGCTCTCCACGACACCTGTGGGAGCACGCTCGGAATCGGAACAGGACCGGTGCAGGCCACCTCAATGTGGAGGGCGGAATCGCCGATCGCTTTGCCGTTGTAGGAGTAGCTGTACCGGTCCGGGAACAGACAAAGACCTGCAGATGCGCCGACCTCGATGAGAGCGATTGGCGAACCAATGGCGCCAAGAACGGGCAGAAGCGCTGAACAACGAGATGCCTCGTTGGTCTGCGTCGATCGGTCTCGCATCAGCCCCGAGACGCTCGCCCAATTGGCGAACACGAAAGACTGGAAGTCGTTCCAGGTCGAGGTCGGTCCGCCGAGGAACTGCACCGATGCGAACAGCAGGTTTGGCTGACGCTTCCTGGCGGGAAGCTGTTCGAGTTGTTCGACCAGTTGCTGGTCACCGGCGACACCGGCTGCGAGGTTGGCGTAGCTCGGCGACGATTCCCGGGCGTCGACGTCGGCGAAGTACTTGTACCAAGCAGCGGTGTCCACATCGGCAAACCTACAGACTGGAACCCGACGTGTCCGCTTCTCGTCGAGCAGCGTCGACTCAATCAACCATGCCATGCCATGCCACCCGATAATGCTCACACGTTTTCACGACCCTGAAGCGCACCTGACCACGCGGTAACGGCCCCACTGTGACGTCGCATATGGGCCGAGAAAGTTGGTGTCGACGGGCCACGGTCGACTTCGACTTGAGTGATGCGACTGCTTCGATGACGGGTTGGCAGAGCAGGCGAGGAACCTAGGCCGCTCAGCTGTGGTGCTCCACCGACGTCATAGGGAACGGGACCATCGGCCAACAGGCCTGTCGCCTTGACAATCCAACGGAATTGTCGCCATGTCGGGCTTATCGAAGCCTCTTTGTGTCGAGGAGTTTGTTTCGGTGACGCTGGGACGCGTTGAATCGTGCCGCTGGTGTCGAGGCGGCTTCGGGTTCTAGATTGGGTGGTGGGTCCGGGAAGTGACTTGTCCGAAGAGCCGGTGTTCAGGATGTTGAGCCGGTCACGCTGGAGACAGAGTCGTTCCTGGGTGTCCTCCCGGACCCAACTATGTTGAGCGGTTTGAGGCTTGGCGTGCGTCGGCGACGAGGTGGTTGTAGATCTGAGATGCGGCGTTTGAGACAGCGGATTGCCTCTTTGGCGCTCTTGCCTTCGGCGCGTTTGCGGTCCTCGTAATCGCGCCCCTCGCCCGGCCGGCTGATCTGGCTGACGGCTGCAACATGCATCACATAGTTCAGTTGGCGGTTGCCGCGAGGGTTTAAGCGGTGGCGAGTGTTCTCGTCTGATGAAGCTTCGATCGGAGCGGTCGCGTTGTACGCAACGAAGTGATTCTTGGTCCCGAACCGGCTGATATCGGGAACCCGGCCGAGGCCTCCAGCCGACTCGACCGCCCACACTCGACCATCGAATCCGGTGGCCCACTGGCGCAGCTGCTCGACCTGGCCTGGCGAAGCCCGAACTCTGAACTCGCCGAGCACCGCCTCGCCCTCGTCAATCGCAACCGCAGTGTGCGTCGCTTTGTGCGGATCGATTCCGATCATGATTCTTGACATCAAATTGCCTTCCTGGTTGATGGCGAACCGGGATGGGCATTCCTGATTTGGGGTCGATTCGATCTCACCTCTTTCGAGCCACACCACGGATCAAAGATCTGGCCAGCAGCACTTCGATATTTGTGGCCACCTCGAGAGAAAGATGTGCTATCGGTCACGATCGATGTGTCGGCTTCGGCACAAACGTTTCCTCCTGGGTGAGCGACAATTGGCAGATGACAAACAAACCGTTCTGCCGACTTGCGCCTTTCCGCGTCATTCTTGCGATTATCGCGATTGCATCGCTCACTCTCGCTGCGTGCTCTGCATCGAGCTCTGAAGCCAGTGATGCTGGTCCTGAGGAGGTGAACACCCAAGCGCCGGGTGACGAAGCAAAGCAAGCCAGCGACTCCGGCTCAGAGGCGGGCGATGGCACAACTGCCGCTGGCGGTGGCGGGGTTCCGGACTGGTACGCCTGCAATGCAGACACGTTTTTCGCAGACACGATACCCGTATCGGTGGTTGGGGCAAGCACCCCAGATGACGAGGAACTGGGCGGCATCTTTGCCGCTGAGACCGTTACCCCTCTCGTGCCCGGGGACAATTCGCACTGCGAGATCTTCTACGGCCCAGACTCGGAAGTACTACGCGGAGGAAACCTCGCTGTGGTAGGGATCGTCGGTGATCCAACCAGCACATCGCGCTTGTTCGAGAGTTTCGTCAACGGCCCCTCCGAGCCCGAGACCATAGGGTCGGTTGAAGCCCTCGTCACCACCACGAACTCTGGGGTCGGGATCTACTTCGAGGTGGGCGGCGCTGGCGTCATTCTGACTGTCGATAGCTTCCTGGCCGATCATGATGAGAAAGAAGCTGGCATCATTGGGCTTGAGCTAACCGAACTTGTTGTTGCGGCCGCAAGCTCCAGCTAGCGCCGAGGGCGTCCCTGAGCCACACATGCGGCGAAATGTAGCACCACTGCGCTTACGCAAACCGATCGGACGCAACGCTCTTGACCTGCGTCAAGTTGATTTGTGAATCGGCACCGACGCCGCTGGCAATCTGCTCAAACTGCTGTATCTGCAACTCGAAGACGCCGACCTCATCATCCACGCCATGCAGCTACGCCCCGTATTCGCACAATTCCTCACCAAAGACGAACTATGAGTAAACGCAACGACAGCCCGGAAGCCATCGCCACTACTTTCGAGGAACACGAGTTCGCCGCCAGTGAACTTGCCACAATCAAGAAGACCCGCCGGCGAGCACCTCGCCTCGGCCAAGCCAAGGCAGAGGTATACAGCTTCCGAGCCCCACCCCAATGCAAGGACCGGATCAAACGCCGCGCAACCTCAGACAACAAGACCGAAAGCGAAGTAATCCGGGAAGCCCCTGCCGCCTACCTCGGCTAACGCCCGCCCACCAGCGCCCTTGCCCTGCGAGCGAAAACCGCGTTCTCGAGCAGGTTGGGGTCTGCGAAATAGTTCGAGCATCACAGCGTCATGCCCGACTCAAGGAGCCGGCCGACCTCTTGACAATCCGTCAACTCGATGGCTTTGCGGGCTAATTGGACTTGAACCAAAGGAAGCTCTCGTACCGAATTTTGGGGATTGGTTGATTTGTTTTGAGGCGGGCCAGGTTCTCGAGCCGAAGTGTCACACCCCCCTGTCAAGATTGAACTATGACAGCGCTATTCAATCTTGGAGCTGCCGAGATCACCGATACCGAGCGGGCGCAGCGCGTGCTCGACGATGCCCGTGCTGATCATGGTTTGTCGACCGTACTCGAGCATGCCAAGGCGGTTGGCGGTCGGGTAGGGCTGAGCTTGTTGAACGGTTACCAGAACCGCATCGCAGCGACCCGCTCGCAGATGCTGGCTGAGTTTGTGCAAGACGATGGTGACAACCGCAGGGCCGAACGCATGGCCGACGACGGTCGCACATCCAAGCGTGAGCAACGCAAACAAGCCGCTAGGGCGGCTGCGGTAGCCCGGAACAAGGCGCTGGCCGACAAGCTGGCGCAAGGTGAGATCAACGAAGAACAACTCGACGTGATCGCCGATGCCTCAGCAAAGACTGATGGCGAAGCTGCGGTGGATGCCGATTTAATCGACAAGGTTGCGGCGGTGCCCCCGGAGCGGGGCAAGAGCATCGTCGATGACTATGTTGCGGCTCGTGCCACCAAAGACGGGGTGCAGACCGAGTACAAACGACAACGAGCATTGCGGCGGGCCTCAAAATACGTGAACAAGGCCAAAGGCCTCAACAGCATCGGGCTCGACGGCGACGGTGTCTCCAGCAAGGTCGCCTGGGCAGCAATCGAGAAGCGAGCCCAAGAAATCTACGCACGTGACGGCGGCCGTGACCTGCCCGCTGGCCAGCATCCACGAACCCGTGAACAACGACTGTACGACGCCGCATTTGAACTCATTACTGGCCAGACCACTACCCCAGGCGGTCGAACCCGACCCGACACGCCCAAGGTCGGCTCCAAGAAGTCCAGCGGCGGCATCCCGCAGATCGTTATCGGGCTCACCATTGACTATGCGCTTGGCATCGATCCTGCGGCAATGGCCACCCAAGTCGGGCTTGGCCTGATCCCCGACTCGGTGCTCGCCAACTATGCCGGCCATGCGGACTTCTTTGCCGCCATCTACGGTCGAAATGGTGAGCCGCTGTGGCTGGCACGCCTGAACCGCTATGCCAGCACCACCCAAATGCTCGCCCTCATTTTGCGTGATCGCGGTTGTGTGCTGTGCGGAGCTGACCACACCCGCTGCCAAGCCCACCACGCCATGCCATTCAACGCACCGGGTAAAGGCCGCACCGACCTCGACGACCTCGTCCTCCTATGCGTAACGTGTCACCAACGGCTTCACGCCGATCACCACACCATATTTCAGGACCTCAGCGGCGAATGGAGGACTCGAGCCGCCACCGCAGACGAAATCCCTGCACCACGACCCAACACCGTCCGCAACACGCCCCGACTCGAATAGCCCAGCGGCCTCACCCCGGAGGCACCGTGCCCGGCTGCCCCCGTACCCCAACGCCCGTGGCCTTTGCGAGATCAGCTGCGATGCTCGCGCTTGTGGCGCTCCCATCGAAAGCGCCTCGTTGAAGTCATACCCCATCAACAGTCGACATCACCGGTCCGCTCGAACGCCGCGCGTTCACAGCGATCGATTCGCTGACCGAGAGCAAGTAGTTGGCTTCACCTCTCAGCCCGTAGCTCCACGAGGTTTCTCAGTCGAGATCTCGGGTGAACCCAGGTGGGTACTCCTGATTTGGGGTCGCATCGGTCTCGCCTCTTTCGAGTGATACCACGAACCAAAGACCGACCAGCAGGACTTCTGCTAGCCGACACATCTATCGACCAGTTATCGGCCTGGCTGTGCTTATTGTTCAACGGGGTCGCAGTGAATGAAGTTGTAGTCCTGTATTGCTGCAGCGGCCTCGCCGCCATCTCGGAAGGTGATCGCGACGTCTTCGGTCCAGGACCATCCAGCGCGTCGGCAGGCTCCGACAACCGTCTCCCACATTTAGACGGTGCGCACCATGGCCCCAGCAATCTCCGCCTGAGCTCGGTCCGCTGCATGCTGCACATTCGCCAGAGTGGAAGGAATGCCTACTAACGCCGGGTCGCCTTCATCGCGCTCCAAGCTCACGGGGCCACCACATCCCAGCAAGGCGAGGGCGATGCCGACCAGCAGAGACACTCGGCCGATGACGGCAATCGTGCGCCGACACATTAGTGAATTCTGAGCGACAGCTGAGCGAGAGAAATGCCGCAATACCGCCCGCCCGACGCCCTGACTCAATCGGCGCCCGCATCGTTCAGCCGTTCAAGGTGATGACCTGATCACGGACTGTCGCAATCGTGACAATCCCCATTTACTCGCGCTAACTGGCGGCTGTGAGAATCTGGCTCAGGGTGACGGAGGAGACGTTTGCGCCACAGCTCACGGCCACGATGCGAGCACCCGGCATCTTGATGGCGAGGGCCGTGGCTCCGGCGATCGCGACACCCGCTGCGCCCTCGACAAGCTGGTGGTGATCGTCGACCATGTTGGCCACGGCTACCGCTATGTCGCGTTCGGTGATGTCGACCCAGTCGTCGACCAGGTTTTGGCAAAGGCCGAAGGTAATCGTGTCGTCTTCGAGTCCTCCGGCGGTGCCGTCGGAGAACGTTGGAGCGTAGTCGGGAGCACTGATTGCGCCTGCTTCGATTGAGGCTGCCATGGCCCGATCGTTGAGCGCGGACGCACCAACGATGCGGGTGCTTGGCGAGTTGGCTTTGACCCAGGTCGCGATGCCCGAGATCAACCCGCCGCCGCCAACAGAGACCACAATGGCGTCGATCGGCCCGTCGGCATCTTCGAGAACCTCCTTGCCGGTCGTTCCTTGACCCGCAATCACGATTGCATCGTTGTACGGCGACACGTACGCCAGTCCGGTTTCGGCGGTGTGGGCTCGGGCTGCGGCCTCGGCCATGCTGCTGTCGGTGCCTTTGACCAGCACGATTTCGCCACCGAGCCGCCGAATCTGATCCAGCTTCGAGCGCGACGCATTCGAGGGGAGGAAGATCTTGCTGGTCACGCCACGGCTCGCGGCTGCGGTAGCGACGCCGATGCCATGGTTACCTGATGATGCGGTGACAACCCCGTTCTTGGCCTGCGCATCGGTGAGTGAATGCACAAAGTTGGCTGAGCCGCGGACCTTGAAACTGCCGGTGCGTTGCAGATGTTCGGACTTGATCAGCATCTCGACACCGTGTCGCTCTGACAAAGGATCTGACCGAAACAGCGGCGTGCGAAAAACGTGCGGTTCGATGCGGGCGGCTGCTGCTTCGATGTCTTCGGGACTCGTCACGGACACATTCTTGCCGATCATGCCCGAAGCGCGGTCATCACGAGTTGGGCCATGGCTGCGTCTTGGATCCCGAGCCCACACAGGTCAGCGATGGTGATCTGTTGATCGTCGGTCCGGCCGGCAGCCGTGCCAGAAAGCACATCACCAAGATCCACAGCGCGGTCAACCTGGGCTGGGGTGTGCTGCAACTCGCCGACACGGCGAGTCACCGCAACGGAGTCAGCTACAACGACCGCACTTGCCTCGACTAGATCAGTAGCGAGTTCCCGCTTGCCCACCATGTCTGCACCCATCGCCACGATATGCACGCCGGGAGTCACCATGTCCAAAAAGAGCAGAGGTTCCCGAGCAGGGGTGCAGCAGATGATGATGTCGGCATCATGGACAGCTTCGGCAACGGAACCGCACGCCGTGGTGTTGTTCTCGCTCGCGAATCGTGCTGTGGTCTCCGGCGTTCGGCTCCACGACTTCAGGATCGAAAGCTCGAACGCGTCTCGGAGCGCCGCAACTTGAAACGCGGCTTGGTAGCCACCACCCAAGATCGCCAACGTCGACGATGCCGGGCGAGCCAGCGCCACCGCCGTAACGGCCGAGGCCGCGGCGGTTCGCATCTCGGTCAGCCAGCCGCCGTCTTGCAGAATGGCAACCGGTGCTCCAGATGCGGCATCGAGCACTGCAGTGAACCCCGAGTTGCCTCCTTGAGGGAAACCCCCCGTGGCAACTTTGAAAGCTATGAAGTCGCCGCCTAGGTACGCCCCTTTGACATGCAACTCACCACCGTGTCCGAGCTTCATGGCCAGCTCGTCGGGCGCGATCACGCGATCAGCACTCATGACACAGAATGCATCATGCACCGCCTGGCGAGCGCTCGCGATAGTGACTACCGCTCGAATATCGTCTTCGCCCACAAGTCGCATGATCCCAGTGTGGCTCGTCGGGCTTAGGCTGCGATCGAATCCAACGAAGGATCTAGGGTGGATGCATGCCGCTCCAACCACCTGCCGAACGAGATGTCGTCGACCACATCCAACAAACCCGCGACAGCTACGCCCAGCTGGGCTATGACTCCTACCGTTGGGCCCATGAGCCAGACCCGGCTCCGTTTGCCAAGCCAACCAAGCCCCTGAGCGAATCCAATGTCGCATTGATCGCTTCGGGTGGCGTGTACCAAGTGGGCCAGGTCGCGTTCCATCACAAAGATGACACGTCGTATCGACGCATCCCGACCAATGTCGCAGTCGCCGATCTGCGCACCAGTCACTTCGCCTACGACATGACGAACGCACGGGTCGACCCAAACGTTGTCTTCCCGATCGATGCGTTGCGCAACATGGTCGACAGCGGCACCATTGGTTCGCTCACGCCACATGCGCTGACCTTCATGGGTGGGATCTACTCCCAGCGCCGCCTCAAAGAAGAGCTCATCCCCGCGTTCGCCGAGGAGATCCAGGCACTGGATCCCGACGTTGTGCTGCTGGTGCCTGTTTGACCGGTTTGTCATCAGTCAGTTGGACTGATTGCACGCCACCTCGAAGGACTGGGCTATCCAACCGTTTCGATGACGTCGTCGTGGGTTATCACGGCAAGTGCGAACCCGCCACGGGCCGCCTATCTCGACTACCCGCTCGGCCACACCGCCGGGCGGCCGAACGAACTCGAAGAACAAATTGAGATTGCGACCGCGGCGCTCGGCCTCATCGAATCTGCGACCGAGCCCGGCCAGATCATGCCTCTTCCCCACCGTTGGCCCACCGAGTGGAAGACCAAAGCCCGCGAGCTCAGTGACAAACGCACCGAACGACACGACACACCGCAATACGAACGCCCCACCGACGCCGCCTAGGTACAGGTAGCCCGTATTTTCGCGTTAGCGAGCGGAGCCAACATCGTGCCCGAAAGCTGCTTCCCAGCTCCGACGGTTTAGTCCTTGATGAGTTGCTCGATGGCGGCTTCGAGGTCGTCGGCTCGCATGCCGCCCACGTGGCGGCTGATAGCGCCATCGCCAGAGTTGATGAACACATAGGACGGCTGCGCGTTCACCCCAAACGTGGTCCAGATCTGTCCGTTGATATCGGCAACGTGTTCGAAACCACCCATGTTGAAGTCCTCAACGAAGACTTGCATCTCACTGGTGTTATCTTGGCCCGAGATGCCAATGAAACGCACGTCGGATTCGTACTTTGTTTCAAGCTCTGCGACCGCAGGAGCCATTGCTTTGCAGTGCGGTCACCACGGCGCCCAGAACCACAGCACCGTGTCCACGCTCGCCAAGTCTTCGAAGTAGAGCTGGCCACCGCCGACCGCATTTGCTTGCAGCCGAATGGGATCAGCTTGTGGTTCGCCTGCGCATGCACCCAATATCGCGGCCATGGCAAGTGCTGCAAACAAGATCACAAAGCGCCCGAAGCGTCGCTGCCCAAGAGCCGAAGAGAACACCCTGAAATCTTAGAGACCTGATTCTCGTTTTCGGCTTTGTACAAGCGTTTAAACAAGGCGACATCATCGCCTTGCTGAGCGACGGGGCCAACGCGAGTGGCCCGACTCGATCGAGGCTGCTCAAGCCGCCGCCGATCGGCGGGTGCGGGTCTACACGATTGGATTCGGCACCGATCAACTAACCGAGAGCCGATCAGCAACCATGATCAGATCTGTACGTCTCGTCTGGGGTTTACGTTGCAACCACACGTCATGCGGGCATGACCCCTACTTGGGGGTTGATGCCGTCGACGATGCCGGTGGCGCGGGCGGTGACTGCTTGTTTGGTTTCGGGGTGGGTCAGGATCCAAAAGTTGTTGCCGATCACCGCGTCGGCCACAGCATCGGCGACCACAGTTGTTTCCAGGCCACCGGCGATCAGCGAGTTCACCATGTCTCGCATGGTTTTGCCATCGTTGGTCGGCTCCCGCTTGAGTTCCTGGGGCATGTTGCGATCGCTTTCGCCAATGCCTGTCTGCACGAAGGCGGGGCACAGCACCGATACGCCCACCGCAGTGTCAGCGATCTGCATCTCGCGAGCAAGAGTCTCGGACAAGGCCACCACGCCGTACTTCGAAATGTTGTAGGCGCCCATGTACGGGCCTGAGACCAGGCCAGCCATCGAGGCGGTGTTCACGATGTGGGCTGACTCGCCATGTTCGATCATGGCTGGCAGGAACGTTTTGCAGCCGTAGATCACGCCGTACAGGTTGATGTCGAGCGTCCACTTCCACTGCTCTAGGTCATCGAGGCCAGCGACCTCTCCCCCAGCGCCAACGCCTGCGTTGTTGCACAGCAAGTGCACCTTGCCGAAACGCTCCCGTGAGGCCGCTTCGAGTGCTTTGACCTGCTCAAGGTCGCGCACGTCGAACTCCATCGACGCAGCTTCGTAGCCAGCCGCTCCGAGGGCGCTCTCGGCCTCGGCCAGTGGACCGGCTTCGATATCGGCGAGCATGAGTTGCATGCCCTCTGCGCCGAAGCGATGCGCCATCGCCAGGCCAATACCGCTTGCGGCACCCGTGATGACGGCTGTCTTACCCGTGAGTTCTTGCATGTCGCTAGTTGGCTAGCGCGTTGCTGATGGCGGCGCCGTTCTCGTCGACGAAACGCTGTTCGTATTCGCGTTGCACGTCGTCTTCGATCTCGCGGAGCGGCCCGTTGCAGTCATAGCCAGCAATCGCAATCGCACGTTCTTCGACCGCAAGGTCATCGACTTGCTGCTGGAATTCGGGATTGAGCGTGCCGGGCCCGAACAAGAACTCTTCTTCGCCGCCATCACCGCCCGCCACAGAAACAGCACCGCTGTCGTTGGAGCCTTCGACGAACGCATCTGGGTTATTCACAATGGACTCGTAGCGGCGGCGGATATCGGACTCCGCATCGGCAGCATTGGTGAACCGATACCCAGCCTCGGTCATACACGCTCCCCACCCAGAGGTCGCAGCCACAATGCGGGGGTCGGCGTCGAACGCTTCTTCGATCGCCTCGAACTCATCGCCGAATTCGGTAAGAACCTCGAAGAACGAGAAGACTTCTTCGAAGGCCTCGCCCTGACAGCCGCCCGGCTCGAAGGACTGAAAGTCATCACCCGCTTCTGGCGGCGAACCCGCGAGCGCCGTTTGATACGCATCACGTTCACCCTCGGTCAGTGAGTCGAGATACGCCTGGTTCGGATCTTCGAATTCTTCGAACGCCTCAAACGACTCCTCGAATGGATTCGATGCAATTCCGAAACCGTATTGCTCCGCGAACTCTCGACTCTCGAAGTCGACGCTGTTGGCGAGTCCGCCGACGTTCGAGAAATCCGCGACCTTGTATTCAAAGCCTTGGGCAATCATGCATTCAGCAGCCTTGAGTTCAGCTTGGCGGCCGAGGTCGTTGAAGTATTCTTCCATCGCCTCGTCGTCGGTGATTGGCAAACCCAGCAGGTCGCCAAGCGGCGACTCGGAGTCACCGCCAGACGAATCGGTCGAAACAGGAGCCGACGTTGGCGATTGTTCGGGCGAACTCGAAGACTCGTCAGCCTCTGGCCCGCTGTCGACAGATTCA
>Ga0209828_1003650_pt1 | contig 11565 bp, 10 predicted proteins | sample MaitaG_FD_187429 | JGI IMG/M metagenome (GOLD analysis project Ga0209828, IMG submission 187429) | Marine algal microbial communities from Maine, USA - Maine_Asex2 metaG (SPAdes) (version 2) | ecosystem: Host-associated > Algae > Red algae > Unclassified | place: Maine, USA | collected 2015-01-05
TGGTCCGTCTGCGACGCCGACTGCTACTGCGACGCCGACGACGACTGCTACTTCGACGCCGGCGGGTGGTCCGTCTGCGACGCCGACTGCTACTGCGACGCCGGCGGGTGGTCCGTCTGCGACGCCGACTGCGACTGCTACTGCGACGCCGGGTGGACCATCGGTAACTGCCACGGCGACTCCCGCAGAGCCGTCGGCTACTCCCACCGCGACGCCAACCGCGACCGAGACGTCTCCGCCGACCGCAACGCCGACGGCAACGGGTACAGCGGTGGCCACCGCCACTGCGACCAGCATCGCGATCCCAACGCCCACGGCCACAGGTACCGCCACGCCAACACCGACGTCCACAGGTACCGCCACGCCAACACCGACGTCCACAGGTACCGCGACCCCAACACCAACCGCAACCACCGAAATCTTGTCGTCGCTGCTCGGAGCCTCTCTCGCGTATCCGGGTCCGTTCTCGTCGGCGCCCGATGCGTTTGCTAACTCCAATCCATTCGCCCCCGTTGATGCAGTACCGGGCACTACTGATGGCACTGCCGCCGCAGGATCTGATCGGGGAGCGTCTTCTGATGGCGGCGCAGGTGCGAGCACTCCATCTGGCTTTGATGGTCGTGGCGGCGTGCTCGGGCGAGGATTGGCCCAAACCGGCACCAACACGCCGCTGCTCGCGACAGCTTCGATTCTGTTGCTGTCACTGGGCGGATTGCTCATGGTTGCCTCACGGCGCGAAGACGCCGACGATGTGTAGCGGACCGCTTCGCCGCTTGTAGACCCGCCACACCGATATGAACTTTGCGTCTGGGCAGATACAGCGATAGACAGATCTTCCGCACCGACCGCTCGAGGGTGTACCCTCACATGCTGCGCTATTCCCTCGTGGAAAGGAAGCCGTGCGCCAAGATCAGAAGCGCCGGGACCTGCCCCTCGGCCTTGCATGGATATGTGTACTTCTCGGGCTCCTGCTCGGCGTAGTAGCGATGCCAACGGCAGACGCGCAAGCCACGGTTGACTTCACGATTGATGACTACACGGCTGATGTTGGCGGCACCGTCGAGGTCATCGTTGAGGTTGCCGCTGGAACTTCGAATCTCGGTGCACTGGCGGCAATGCTCGACTACGACCCAGCGGTGCTCGTACCACGACTGACCGCTGGCGATCAGCCCGCCTGTGCATTCCCGGGCGGGGGCAGCGGCAATTGCGGTCCGGTCAGCGCAACCCCCACGGGCCAAGTCAACTTCTCAGTCTTCAACTTCAGCGGTTGGTCGGGCGATATCCAAATCTTGTCGCTCGTCTTTGATGTGGTTGGCGTTGCTGGCACCACATCACCACTCGACCTTGATATTCGCACTATCGCCGATGTCGACGGTGCCGCTCTCCTGGCCAATATCACCAACGGTTCAGTGACCGTAGGTGGCGACGAGCCCCCACCGACCGCCACTGCGACGCCTGATGTGGCGACGTCGACACCAACCGCAACCGCTACAGCTACACCAACCGCGACCGCTACACCAACCGCGACCGCTACACCAACCGCGACCGCTACAGCGACACCAACGGCGACCGCGACGGGCACTGCTACTGCTACGCCGACCAGCACGGCAACGGCGACAGCGACGAGCACGCCGACTGCGACTGCGACGAGCACACCGACACCTGGCACCCCGACGGCGACCCCTACCCCTGGTGGGCCAACGAACACGCCGACGCCGACCGCATCTGCGACGCCGACCGCGACGGCAACGAGCACGGCGACCTCGACGGCCACCAGTACCGCTACTGCGACGCCGACGAACACCGCGACGGCGACGAACACGGCGACGCCGACTGCTAGTGCGACGCCTGATGTGACGACGCCGACTGCAACTTCGACGAGTACTGCTACGCCGGGTGGTCCGTCTGCGACCCCGACTGCGACGCCGACTGCGACTGCGACAAGTACTGTGACGGGGGGTGCGACGGCGACGCCCACTGCGACGCCAGCTGACGGCCTCGCGACGGCGACGCCGACAAACACACCAACGGCGAGCGTGACGCCGACGTCGACTTCGACAGTCGTTGCTGCGACCAGCACACCAACTGCCACCCCCGCTACCGGTGGCGCCGTGTCGGCCCTTTCATCGCTTCCGTACGAAGGTCCCTTTACGGCATCGCCAGCTAATCCTTTGAGTTCCGCTAACAGCAACGCCTTTACCGTGCCAAACGTGCAGGCTGGCGACCAGGGTGCTACGTCTGGAACGGGTGCAGGCACCGGTGGCACGGGTAGCGCCGGTGGGTCAGTTGGCCTCGCCCAAACGGGCTCGAACTCGCCGTTGCTCGCATCGCTGTCGATCTTGCTTCTAAGTGTCGGCGCCATGCTCATGATCGCCTCACGGCGCGAGGGTCTTTACGACGAAGCGTGATCGATTGATACCCGATGTGCGCTGCAACCCGACTCGCGAGCGCCAGTTCGTTTGGCTGGCAGTGCTCTCGATTCTGATGTTTGCTGCGTTTGGGAGTCCGGCGTCGGGTGCGACAGTGAGTTTCCAGTCACCCGCTGCGACGATCGAAGCGCGGGTGAGCGGCGACAGCATCGAGTTCTGGATAGTTGCTATTGCCGAGCCAATCGGGGCACTCGAGTTCACGATCGACGGGTTGCCCGAGCTCGACGGCGAGTGCGAGGTGACCAGCGGATTCGGGGCCTGTGGTGACGGCCGAGGTGATTTGCTTGTCGTCGCCGTGAACCCCACCGGGTTCACGGCCGACACCCAACTGGCTAAAGCCAAAGTCGATGCCACGATCGACGACGCTTTGGTGGCCATCAATGTGGTGCAAGCGACTGATATTGCGGGTCAAGCTGTATCAACGGGCACCAATCTGGCCGTTAGCGAGGCTTCTCAAAGTTCGGTGCCTACTGCGCTGTTCATTGGCGTCGCGTTGCTCGCAATTGCGGTTCTCATCGCTGGGTGGCGAATAGTGGGTACATCGCGGCACAACAAAGCGCAAGAAGAGGCTTAAATCTCGTCGATTGCTGCGTGTCTGCGAGGCAGGGACATCTGCTCAGTGTGATGATGTAGCGGTGGGAATTACCCTGACCAGTGTGAAACGAATCGCCTCGCCTCGACGCAGCTCTGTGAAGTTGGCCGCAGCTGTGGTTGTGAGCGTCGTCGCGATGCTTGCCGGCCTGCTTGCGCTCGCCACCAACCCTTTGGGTGCCCAGGCGATTGTGCCGGCCACATTTGTAGTCGGCTCGCCTACGGCTGCGCCCGACGGTGGTGGTTTTGATGTCGTAATCAATCTCACGCCCGGCGACGAGACAGTCGGTGCATTCTCAGGTGTCGCGACCTACGACGATGCCGCCTTCGGGGCGGCGACCGCCTGCACAGTGCTGGGCGGTGCCGGTTCGTGCAACAACCTCGAAGCGGGTGTGGTCCGCTTTTCGATATTAGCGGTGGCTGGATTTTCAGCGGCCAACATCCTCGAGATCTCGTTCGCGAACTCAGCCGAAGATGCCTCTGTCGCGTTCAGCGTGGCGAACTTTTACGGTATCAGCGGCGAAACTCTCGAAACTCCGATTGTTGAGTACGTTGCTATCGACCCGGTAGATCCACCCGAGCTCGCGACTGGCTCGCTAACCGGCGCTGTTTCTTCGGCCATCGACGGTGCAGGTCTGTTCGACATTGGGGTCTGCATAGGCACCCCAACACTTACCCCCAAGTGCGTGCTCACCGATGGCCTGGGCAATTATCGACTTGATGATCTCGTCGTTGGTACCTACAACGTCGAAGTCGGCGGAACTGGACTTTACGCGGGTAGCGAGCAATTGGTAGCTGTGACTGAGTCCGAGGTGGCCTTTGCGTTCTTCGAGCTCCAGCCGGCAGCTGTGGTGACCGAGCCGCCAACGCCAACAGCGCCCCAGCTGCCAGTCGACCCTATTGAGCCGCCAGTCGCTCCAATTGAGCCGCCAGTCGAGTTTATTGAGCCGCCCGTCGAGCTTGCCGGAACAATTTCTGGCACCGTTACGAACTCGATGACCGGTGAGCCGGTGTTGGGCATTCAGATCTGTGCCACGATTCCTGTGGTGGGCACGACCGAGTGCACGATCAGCGACACTTCTGGCGAGTACGAGATCACCGAGCTCCTCACGAGCAACTACATCGTCACCGCAGTCGACTTCGTGCAGCGCTTTAGGACCGACACTGAACTGCTGGTCGGCGTATTCGAAAACGCAGCTGTAACCGGCGCAGACTTCGTCGTCACTCCTCGCTAGCAGTGCTGTGTCTGGCTCAGTGCTTGCTCGCTGGGGCCAGTGACGTCAACCCGACGACGATCACAAACGCGACGATGGCGAGCGCCGTCGGAAGCACCGCGTCACCAAAGGTGGCGGGCAACTCAATGCCGGTACCGCTGATCGTCTCATCTTCTTCGCCAATCACGCCCACGCCGTTAGGCCACGGCCACAGCACTCGCAACGATCCGGCCATCAAGCCGATTAGGGCTGCAAGCAGCGTGTCACGATGACGCTCGAGCACCCAGCCGAGCAGCGTGCTGAACAACGCGAGGCCGACGATGGCGCCGATGCCGAACACGGCGATTTCGCCCAACATGCGATCGTGTACAGCGCCGACGAATGGGCCGTACATGCCAAGCATTAGCAGCAGAAATGAACCGCTGACCCCGGGCAGGATCATTGCGCAAATCGCGATGGCGCCCGCACCGAAATAGGCCACCAACGACGGGTTCGAAATCGAGCCCGATTGCCAACCGAGCAGCACGAACGCAATGACCGCAGTCGCCACCAGCACGCCCACTCGCTTGGAGTCTCGCCGGTCGAGCAGACCCCAGGCAACGAGTATCGATGCCACGACAAGCCCGAAGAACAGCCCAGCCATTGCCTCGGGCTCGTCGCTCAACAGTCGGTCGATGACCGAAGACAGGGCGACGATGGCCCCGCCAATACCAACGAGCAACGGGATGATCAGCGCCCATTCGATCGCACGTAGCTGCGCCACAAAGCCCGCGACATCGCCCTTGAGCAACCGGGCGAGCGCTCGGGCGCCGGTGCGTACCGATGCCAGAAGTCGCTCGTAGATGCCGAGAATGAGCGCCACCGTGCCACCCGAAACGCCGGGCACGATGTCGGCAGCGCCCATCGCGAAGCCACGTAGCAGATTGAAGAATGCGGCGGTGCTAGCGCCTTGTCGGGTAGAGGGTTCGGTCATCGGGTCACTCCAGAGTGAGTTCGAGGCGCGCCCACCGACGACGGCGGGGGTGTAGCGAGCAAGAAGAAGGTCAGGCCGAGAATTGTGCCAATAGCCAGCATCGTAAAGCCGAGCTGGTAGTCGCCCGTGCTATCCGCGAGGTGACCAGCGAGAATCGGACCCGCGACGCTGCCCATCGTCGTCACCAGAGACGACAACCCCATAATCGTGCCGAACGAGGTTGACCCGAAGTAGTCGGCTCGCATCGCGCTCATCTGTGGACCTCGTGTGCCCCACGCGAGTCCGTGGAGCACGACGAATGCGCCGATCATTAACTTGGTTGTCGCATAGGTGAGCAGCAGCAAGCCAACGCCGTGACCGACCATGGCAACGGCCGCGATCGACCGCTTCCGGAAGCGATCGCCGAGCTGACCGCCCAACCAGGTGCCTACGAGCTGAAACACCGGCACGAGCCCCGCTACGACCGCGGCGCCGCCGGCCGTGTAGTTGAGGTCCTCGGTCAGATACAGCGTGAGGTGAGCCATCACGGCACTGACGACCAAAAGAGCGGCGCCATGGCCGAGCGCGATCATCCAGAATGCCCGTGTTCTAATCGCCTCGCGAGCACTTAGGTGCACGTCTTGAACACCCTCAGCACGCGGCAAAGCATCGGCTTGGCTGCTCGACAGGCCATCGAGCGGCTGGCCGAGCTCGTCGCGTGAGACGCCAATCACGGGCGCCAAGGTCCAACACACCGCAAAGACGGCGATGCCAGCACCGACCATCGTTGCTCGCCAACCGAACAGGTTGAATGCCACCACGAGCAGGGGTCCGAGGAATCCACCGAGCGCGAACCCCATTGACGAGTAGGACACCGCGCGAGCCCGTTTGCGTTCGAACCATGCAACCGTCGCGGAGGTAAGTGTCAAGAACCCCGCCAAGGTTGTGCCGAGCGCGATGAAGACCAGCGCGAGCAGGAAGTGTGTCTGAGACCGGACCTGCGACATCGCCAAGAATCCAATGAGATACAACACCGCGCCGATACGCATCATCGTGGCCACGCCGAACCGGGCCAACGCCATGCCTTGGGGCGGGCCGAGTAACGCTGATTCAGCTCGGGTCGCCGCAAAGCCGACCGAGAACAACGTCTTTGACCACCCGAACTCTTCGCGCAGCCGCACCGCAAGGTTTCCGTAGCCCTGAAACCACACGAGCGACTGCAAACCCCAGATGAAGCCGGTCCAACCAACTACCCGCCAGCCGTGAAACCCTGGCCGATCGACGAGGCGTCGCCGGGCCCAGGAAGACATTGCACCTCACCCTAACCGCCTGGCCTAGGCACTAAACGCGTGGTCGCGTGTCTGATCGTCGGGTCGGGTATCGCGGCCGGGCGGCTCGGGTCGGGCGCACACCGCGAGCGTCTACGCCGGATCGTTTGCACCTATGCTGCGTGACTATGTCGGCCCTGCCACTCGTCGGAACCTTCCGAACTGCGTTAGCGACCCTTGTCGCGCTCAGTCTTGTCGCGGTGGCAGCGTTCGCAGTCGCTACGAGCCACGACGTTGGCGCCCAAAACGCGACTGACTTCGCACTCAGGGCATCGGTTGGTCACCTAGGTGGGCCCACCGAATCGACCGACATCACGATCACGATTACACCCAACAGCTCAGCGATAGCCGCCGTGGGCGCGTTGATCACCTACGACAGCACCGTAATGCAGGCCACTGGTTGCGACGTGTTGATCGGACTCGGCGCCTGCAACGTTGACGTCGCCGGCGAAGTAAATGTTCAGACCGTCGATGCCCAGGGCTGGGCGGCTGCGACCGATCTCTTCTCTGTGCGCTTCACAGGCTTGTCAGTTTCGGGTATTGAACCGCTGTCGATTTTGGTCACCGAGGCCTACGCCGTGGACACAATCGGGATCGTTGGCGATGTCGAAGACGGCGCGCTCGTTGCCGGCGACTACGTCGGTCGCGGCGATGTGAACTGCGACAACGTTGTTAACGTCATTGACGCCCTCTTCATCGTGCAATACGACGTTGGGGCACGCACGGCCATGAACTCGTGTTCTCTAGCGAATCCCGCCACCGAGATGAATTTCGCTCGAGCTGACTTCAACACCGACGGTTCGGTCGATGTCATCGATGCGCTATTCGTCTCGCAATGTGACGCCTCTATCAACAACGACTTCTGCACCCAGTAGCTGCGGCCCTTGCCGGGCCCAGTAGCTGCGTTTGCACCGAGTTGTCGCAGAGGGCAAATTCAGCGCTGGCCAGCGAGCTTGCGGTTCTTGTTCTTGGACTTGATGTAGTCGCGGTTGGTCCACGCAATCAGGTCGAGCGGGATCTCTTTAGGGCAAGCGTCGTGGCACTCGCCGTGGTTGGTGCACGATCCGAAGAACATTTCCATGGTCTCAATCATTGACTCGGTGCGTTGCCAACGCTCAGCCTGGCCCTGGGGAAGCAGGTTCATGTGCTGCACCTTGGCGCTGGTGAAGAGTTGGGCGGCGCTGTTCGGGCATGCTGCGACGCAGGCGCCGCAACCAATGCATGCGGCGGCGTCGAAGGCCTGGTCGGCTGCTTCTTTTGGCACCGGTGTCAGGTTGGCATCGGGAGCGGCGCCAGTGTTGACCGAAATGAAGCCACCCGCCATCACGATGGCGTCGAGTGCGGCGCGATTTACTGCGAGGTCCTTGATGATCGGGAACGACGCAGCGCGAAATGGTTCGATAACGATGGTGTCGCCGTCGCTGTACTTGCGCATGTGCAGCTGACAGGTAGCGGTGCCTTTTTCGGGACCGTGAGCCTTGCCGTCGATCATGAGGTTGCAGGTGCCGCAAATGCCCTCGCGACAGTCGCTTTCGAACGCGATGGGCTCATCGCCAGCGTCATTGAGCTGCTCGTTGACGACGTCAAGCATCTCGAGGAACGATGCATGCGTCGAGATGTTGTCGGCCTGGTAGGTCTCAAAGCGCCCGCGGGCGTCGGGCCCGTCTTGACGCCAGACCTTAAGGGTGATGTTCAGTGTTTCTTCACTCATGATGTTTCTCTATGTGCGTAGGAGCTTGTCGGGACTGTCGATGTGGAGGCTGACCGCAGCTTTGGCCGGAGGCAACGGCGGACTACCCCGCTACTTGTAGGAGCGTTTGCTGGGCAAGACATAGTTGAATTCGAGTGGTTCGATATGGCGGTTCTGGGCCGAGTCTTCGCCGGTCCATTCCCAAGCTGCGACGTGTTGGAAATTCTCATCGTCGCGCTCGGCTTCGCCTTCGGCGTCTTGGTGCTCGGTACGGAAGTGCCCGCCGCAGCTTTCTTTGCGAGTGAGTGCGTCTCGGGCCATAAGTTCGCCGAGCTCAAAGAAGTCAGCAACGCGGCCAGCCTTTTCGAGTGACTGGTTGAGCGAATCACCCGTGCCCAGCACTCGGACGTTCTTGTAGAACTCGGCTTTGAGTGCTGGGATCTCGCTGATCGCTTTTTCGAGACCGTTCTCGCTGCGTTCCATACCAATGTAGTCCCACATGATCTTGCCGAGCTCACGGTGGTAGTAGTCGACTGACTTGGTGCCATTGGTCGATAGCCAGCGCTGAGTGTTCTGGTTCACGTCGGCTTCGACGGCTTTGAATGCGGCGTCGCCTGTGTCCATTGGGCGATCACCAAGTTGGTCGGCGAGGTAGTTGCCGATGGTGTAGGGCAATACGAAGTAGCCGTCGGCCAGGCCCTGCATAAGCGCCGATGCGCCCAGGCGGTTCGCACCGTGGTCGCTGAAGTTCGCTTCGCCCACCACGAACAAGCCCGGCACGTTGCTTTGCAGTTCGTAGTCGACCCAGAGACCGCCCATCGTGTAGTGGATTGCGGGGTAAATGCGCATTGGTTGGCTGTAGGGGTCTTCACCGGTGATGCGCTCGTACATGTCGAACAAGTTGCCGTATTTCGATGCGACGAGGTCTTTGCCGTCTCTGGCAATGGCATCAGCGAAGTCAAGGAAGACGCCGTTCTTGAGCGTGCCAACGCCGCGGCCTTGGTCGACGACCGTCTTGGCGTTGCGAGACGCGACGTCGCGCGGCACCAAGTTGCCAAAAGCCGGGTACTTGCGCTCGAGGTAGTAGTCGCGCTCGGACTCAGGAATGTCACCTGCGGCTCGGTTGTCGTCCATACCTTCGGGCACCCAGATGCGGCCATCGTTGCGCAGCGACTCTGACATCAGCGTCAGCTTCGATTGGAACTCGTCACTCGATGGGATGCAAGTTGGGTGGATCTGGGTGTAACTCGGGTTTGCGAACGCTGCGCCGCGTCGATGGGCTCGCCAGGCCGCCGTAACGTTGGACATCATCGCGTTGGTCGACAGGTAGTAGACGTTGCCGTAGCCGCCGGTGCCGAGAACGACAGCGTGCGCCGAGTGTGAGCTGACCTCGCCGGTGATGAGATCACGAACGACTACGCCGCGTGCTGCGCCGTCGTGCACTACCAGATCGAGCATCTCAGTCCGAGTGTGCATTTCGACGTTGCCTTCGCCGACCTGGCGCATCAGGGCCGAGTAGGCACCGAGCAGCAGCTGCTGGCCGGTCTGGCCCCGGGCGTAGAAGGTGCGGCTTACTTGCGCACCGCCGAACGAACGGTTGTCGAGCAGGCCGCCGTAGTCACGAGCGAACGGCACGCCCTGGGCGGTGGCCTGGTCGATGATGTTGACGCTGACTTCGGCCAGGCGATGCACGTTAGCTTCGCGGCTGCGGAAGTCGCCGCCCTTGACGGTGTCGTAGAACAAGCGGTACACCGAGTCGCCGTCGTTCTGGTAGTTCTTGGCGCCGTTGATGCCACCTTGCGCCGCGATGCTGTGGGCTCGACGTGGAGAGTCGTGGAACGTGAACAGCTTGACGCGGTAGCCGAGCTCGCCCATGGTTGCCGCGGCGCTGGCGCCAGCGAGGCCGCTTCCGACAATGATGACGTCGAACTTGCGCTTGTTGGCCGGGTTGACCAACTTCATCGAGAACTTGTGGTTGGTCCACGCGTCTTGAATATTGTCGGCGGATCCGGCGGGCAGCCGGCTATCGAGTGAACCAATCATTCTGCGAGTTCCTTTGCAAAGTCGGCTTTGACCCATTCCTCGATCGGAGCGGGTTCATCGGCTTCGAGTACACCTGCCTGCACCATGATGGGGAACAACAGGTTGCCAACAAGAACCAAACCGGCAATTCCTGCCGCAATGGGCAATCGGAACCGGTTGAACGTCGGGCTATTGATGCCGAGGCTGGTGAACGCCGAGCGGATGCCGTGGAAGAGGTGCACGGCTACCGCGACGGTGGCGATCATGTACCAAAGCGCGATCACGATGTTCGACATCGAGTTGTCGACGTTCCACAGCGGGTCGCCATAGTTGAAGCCATCGCCTCGCCAGCCCATGAAGCCTGCGGTCCAGCCCCAGGTCAGGTCAGCGAGGTGCCAGATCACGAAGACGGCGATGATGATGCCGGTGATCCGGGTTGTGCGGCTGGCGAAGTTGGCTGACTGGAAGTCACGATTCGACTGGTAGCGGGCGTTCGACACCGCATTCATCCTCGTCAGGGTCACCGCAGCGTGAATGTGCAGCATGAACATGGCGATCAGGCCGATGCGCAGCAACCAGAGCACGGTGTACTTCGGCAGGATCGGGTCGCCGAGGCTGCGCAGGCCTTCGGCGTATTCAGCCACCTTGAACTGACCCTGGTACAGCTTGAGGTTGCCGATCATGTGCGACACGACGAAGCCGACCAGGCCAATACCGGTGATGGCCATGACCCACTTCTTGCCGATAGCCGTCTGATACAGGTTCAGCGGCCACGGCATCTGGAAGCGAGGCGGCTTGTTGAGCGGTTTGGGCGTGCGCAACTTGTCTTGCGGGCGCAGCGTGACTGCCATGAAACCAACCTTGTGCGGAGGGCTGCGAATACCCGGGTTGGCGCCCCGACCAGCAGCGTTTACTACAGCGCCACGCTACCGCTCGGTGGGCATCGTGCGAAACTCAAAGACGCTTGTGTCAGCGACTAGTTCATGCCCGCCTGAATCGCCTCGTTGGTGAAAGACTGGAACTTGGCCACATCGAACGCCACGACGAGCCGAGCATTGGTTTCGATGATGACTCGATGTTCGGAGTCGAGGAACTTGGCAAATGCCTGGCGGTACGTATCGTCGGGTGCGGCGTCAGCACCTGACAGTTGCGGGTAGAACCAGTCTTTGAGCTCGTCGAAGCCGGGGTCTCCAGGCGCGTGCACGATCGACTCTCCCTTACGAGTGGTCCAATTGAACACGCATTCGCCGCCAGCGTCGAGCAGCTCGTGCAGCGCGGCGTCATCGAGGCGCATCGTCGTGAGGTCTTCATAGTCAACTTCAGCCATGCGTGATCACCA
>Ga0209828_1003656_pt1 | contig 11558 bp, 6 predicted proteins | sample MaitaG_FD_187429 | JGI IMG/M metagenome (GOLD analysis project Ga0209828, IMG submission 187429) | Marine algal microbial communities from Maine, USA - Maine_Asex2 metaG (SPAdes) (version 2) | ecosystem: Host-associated > Algae > Red algae > Unclassified | place: Maine, USA | collected 2015-01-05
CAATCATAGTTTGTCGTTGATCGCCTTGCCCCAGCATTATATCCCACATAGGCGTCATAATAGCTGCCGGATGGATGCTATTACATCTGACTTTATAATTCTTTTCTGCACAATATAACGCCACACTTTTTGTGTGATTTCTCACACCTGCTTTACTAGATGCGTATGCAACAGCTGCCGGAATACCAACTATCCCACTTCGAGATGATATATTTATAATGCTACCTTCATTGGCTTTCATGCTTTGAATTGCATATTTACAACCCAACATGACTCCATCTAAATTGACTCTATGGACTTCTGTCCAAGAAGACAAATCTACATTTTCAGCATCATACGGTCCTTCAGTTTCAAGAAATCCCGTTATTCCGGCATTATTCACTAATATATCGAGATGACCATGCTTTTTTTGGATATATTCTACCACTTTTTTCCATTCCTCCTCGTACTTTACATTTAGATGCATATATTCCGCTTGGTTGTTTAAAGCGTTAGCAAGTGCCTCTCCTTGAGGATCTAAAATATCCGATAATATGACCGTGGCACCTTCTTTTACAAATAATTCGGCTATTGCTTTTCCTATGCCTCTGGCAGCTCCAGTTACCAAAGCAATCTTATTTAATAATCTACTCATCTTCGTCTATAGCTTTTATTAGCATCATAATAAGAAATTTATTTCTTTAATAGAAAAGCAAAGCAACTTACATTCTATTTATTACGTTTGAAAACCATCTTAAAGTCCTTTATCTTTAGAAGTTATTGTATTGATTAAATAAATGTCCAGAATCCCCTCAAAATCTAAACTTTCATTTTTTATAAAGTTATTCAAATTAGTCTTACTTATTCTGTTAGGGCTATTTATTTGTGGAATACTCATCGTAACTGGGCTAAACGATCATTTACAATCTAACAAAGAGAAAATTTTTAGCGACATTCCCTTCCTCCACGGTGGGGTTATCAAATTTGAAGAAACTGAGCTACAGTTATTCACAGATTTTCCAAATGCATCTTTGGTCCTTAACAAAGTAACTCTGAATCATCCTGAGCATACTCTTACAGATCATCCAAACATTTTAGACGTGGATGAATTAAGGGTTCAATTTAAGGTTATTGATTGGAGGAATAAAGAATTTGAAATAACCACACTTACGTTCAATGGGGGTCAATTTACCTCATTTAAAAATGAAGATGGGCTCAATGGGATTCTATCCATGCTAGAAAACCATAAGTCCATAGATAGTTTACATACAAATAAATCAAATATTAATATTAATGCGGATCAATTGAATTTGGAGCTTGAGAATTTTGACATACAAATAGTGGATTCTATTAAGACAAGCAGCATCCACATCAAGGCCAATAATTTATTTGCTGATTTGAACTATGAGGACGAAATTATTTCAGGTTCAGTAGATATGGATTTAGTAGTACAAGAGCTAACATTCAAAAAAGTCAATGGATCATTTGTAAAGGATAGTAGAGTTAGTGGGAAATTCGATGTTTTTTTTGATCAAAATATTTTAGAGATTTCTCCTTTTGACCTCCATGTAAATGAACATATCTTCAATTCGGAGGCAAAATTAGATTTATCCAATACCATTCCAAGTACACTTTCCTTTGAAAATGTAAATTCTAATTTAGAGACTATCAAACCTTTGTTGTCAGAAAATATTCAGGAAGATGTGTTACCATATCATATTTATAGTCCCTTTTATTCTCTGACGAATTTAATTTTGATTCCAAAAAAACCGGCACTAGTAGACATAGATTTTGCTCTTGAAAACAATAATATAAAAATCAATAATACCACCTATAAAAAAGTATCCCTCGATGGTCGCTTGATAAATCGAAAATATGATGATGGAAGAAGGATGGAAGAAGGGTCAGGAAACACAAGAATCATTTTGGATAATATAACAGCTCACTATAATAAGTTTCTTATAAAGGCACCTGATGCTGAGATCTGGTCATATAAAAATGAAAAAACAATCCTGAAAATTGCACCAAGGATTACAGGCAAAGCTATTGATATAAATAATATTCTAAAAAACTCAAAATATATTTTTGAAGAAGGCCTTTTTATTTTAGATTGTGAGTTAGATGGTTCTATCGAAAATCTTGCTACGGTCATCATAGAAAGTGAAGCTGATTTGAGTATCACAGATTTATCAGTTTATTATAAACCTGCAGAAGTAGCTTTCCCCTTCGAATCATTAAAATTAAAAAAACAATCAGGGACGGCTAACTTTAGCATTGTCAGCTCAACCGTTTCTCAAAATAATGATTTCAGATTTGATGGGAACATACAAAATGTTTCTTCTTTACTTCTGGATGACCCACAAATTAACGCACATTCTGAAATAGCCTTTTATGCACCGAAATTAGCCTGGAAAGATTTCCTAGAACTGTTTGGCGAAAATGGATATATGACCAAAACAGATCGACAGAAAAAAAGATCAATGAAAGAAACGATGTCAGGTTTACAGGACAAATTTGAACCAAATTTATCGATCAGAATAGATTCAGTGCTCTATGGGGATATTCAATTCGAGAACCTGACCACTGGAATTCACTTTATAGATGAATCAACGATCCAACTAAAAAAGACGAACTTTGATTTATATGGCGGGCAAGTAGAGTTGACATCAAAGCTAAACATTAGCGACCCACTTCTTACCTCCTTTGAAATTGAGTTATCTACGAAACAAATAGATGTAGAATACTTACTTCCTAAGTTTAATTATTTCAATATAGAATTATTACGAAATATTGAGACTTTACCAGATGATTTAAACCTGGATATAAAGCTATCAGGCATCATAGATGATGTCAAAGGATTACTTCCTAATTCTGCAAAAGGAAAAATTAAATTCAACAGCAAAAAGAATAAAAAATTAAGAGGAGTGGTACAATTTGCTCCAGGTTTTGTAGATCAAGTTTTTGAAGGTAAAATTCCGCCTATGAAAACTTCTATTACTTTAGTAGGTGACCCAGTTGTATTCAATGATTTTTTCAATAATGATGAGTTCTTTTTTAGTGAAGGAGATTTTAGGGTTCAATTTGATTATGAAGGAGACGTGACATCTATAGAGGAACTTCTAAATATGGCGGATGTAACTTTTAGTATGGATAGTAGTCTGATCTATTATAAGCCAGTAGATATTACTTTTCCAATCACGCAATTGGGTTTAGACATAACAAAGGATGTGGCTGAAGCAGATGTATTTATGAGGGCTGCATCTTATAATCAAGAAATAAAGATTGATGCAAAGGTGGAGAATATCAGTGAAATGATTCTTGGTAATACTGGTAAAAGCACAAAGACTACTTTAGACATTTCCTCACCAAGATTAGTATGGAAGGATATTTTTGAAGCTTTTGCAAAGGGAGCTGATAAGGTAGAGATTGCTCGTGTTAGTGATAGCGATCAAGATAATAATGGTGAGAAAGTCACTGTTGTTGGTCAAGCTAGTGAGAATGAAAAAGTAGCTGATAGTGATCAAGTTAGTGAGAATGAGCGTGTAACTGTTGGCGATCATACTATTGTAAGTGAACAAGATTTTGAATTCACTGACATCGGTTTCAAAGATGGAAATCGAGATGATATACAGATCGATGATGTAATGAAGCGCATGATCAAAACCATTCTAAATAATTTTGATCCGACGGTCCATGTAAAAGTGGATACTTTTGAATTTTCAAAAAAATTGCACGTCTATGACCTAAAAACGGGGATTGAGTTAATCGATTCGAGCATTGTATACTTAGATGAAACAGGGTTTAGATTCCTAGATGGAGATATGTCTTTGATGGGTCAAATAGATCTGTCTACAAACGATGAATCTCCTATAATTGCGAACCTAGAAACGGAAGACCTTGATGTGGTTGGGCTGATGCAGACCTTAGACTACTTTGGGATCGAATCACTCCAACAAGCTGACAAATTAGAAGGCAGGATAAGCATGACATTAAATATGAATACGGCATTATCCGCTGATGGAAAAGGTTTCGTGATTGATAAAACGAATGCACTCCTAAAGTTTGCGTTGGATGAAGTGGAAATCGAAGGGTTAGATATAATAGATAGTATTGCCACAAAAATCAGGATGAAAAGAAAGATGAAAGAGCTAAAATTCGCTTCTTTAAATAATACGCTTACCATCATAGGCAGAGAGATTTTAATCCCACAAATGGAGGTACAATCAAATGCATTGAACCTATTTGTAGAAGGTTCTGTAAATCAGAATGGCACTGATGTATGGCTATCTATACCTCTAGACAACATGAATCCAAGAGAGTTGCAAAAAATTCCGCATAAGCGAGGATATGCAATGGCCGGAAAAAAGATCTTTCTAAGATTAACCAATAACAATAATGAGAAAAGTAAAATGAAATTACATCTCAACAATAAGAAACTATATGAGGCGCAAGCAAGGAAGGATGAATATAGAAAGGACCGGCGTCACAATAGGCGAATACGCAGAATTATGAGAAGACTTGAAGAATAAAATTATAATAGATTCAGACTGAGCTAGATGGTATAGTTACACTTTGAATGATGAGATTTTCTTTTAAATTAAGATATTATATCCAAGCTACTTTTCTATCTTGTCATTGAATCCTATCTTAGCTATTACTTCTGAATGTTTAGATTTTAGTATTCTCCTAAACTGAATTAATTTAAAAAATTTTAATTCAAGTTATAAGTAAACTTCAAATTGTTTAGCCCGAGGTGTGCTTCAAACTTTTTATCTCGGTGTATTCTTGGAATTAATAATCCCACGCCGGCACCTAGAAGATATCCAGCTAAAACATCCGTTGGAAAGTGTTTGCCAGCTAAATAACGACCGTAACTTATTGCTAAAGGTAGGGTTGCAGCGGTTGACCAAATTACAATCTTTTTCTTTTTCCAATGTGGATGCAAATCGACAAGGGATTGGGCAGTCAAAAAACATAATGCGGCTGTATTAGAAGCATGGCCAGAGAAAAAAGATAATCTCGAGCCTTTGCCTAATTTCGTTTCTTCATCCACTTCCGAATTATAATTAAATGGTCGATATCTTCCTACAACTGACTTAGTGATATTGGTAATACCATAGGTTATCAGAAAAGTTTCTGCCGTCATAACAAGTAATTCTAGCTCCGAACCCTTTCTTTCATCAAATGCATACATTGTAAATGGAAGTACTAAAGACGTATAAAGTATAACATCACTTACCGTTTCTGCTGTAGAGGAATAATTATTGGTAGCTCTTCTATCAATTGCCCAAACGTTATTCCTATCTAAATTGCTTATACTCCTCAAGGTAGCTCTATCTGCGTTGTGGAGCAAAATCTCTCCCAATAGAGATAGAGCGATTCCAGAACCTATTAATGCACCATCTTTTTTCCAAGATATTTTGTAAATTGGATTATGTGCCTGCATATTAGAAACAGAGACCCCCATCAGCAATACTACAATAAGACTTGTAATTACGTTCTTTATAAAATTTTTATCCATATCTAAATAATTGCTAATCACCCCTCAATATCAAAGGTTAATTTGTCTTCCATCAAAGTTGATGATTTACTTTGTAAATTACTAACGAAATTCTGAATTTAATAATGATATTCTGCAAATGGATTTTACTACAAAAAGAAGATTTTGTCGCATTTACAATCTTAGGATTTGCGTGTTATTAAGTTTTTTTTTCAAAAGCAAGGTACCCAAAATTATAATTTGTCCAAATGTTTTAATAAAAATAGTGCACTATTAGAGTGCTACTATGCATTAAAACCATTATTTTTTTTGAGGCTCCTGAGGAGTTTATAGATTTATGTCACAGATCAATATTTTGGCCGTATAATTTACTGTCTAAGTTTTCTTATCTGATCCAATTCATGCTAGTGAGAAATATTAGTATCAAATATTGTATTATAATAGTCGCCAGCAATTACACAATTTACAGATTGCTCTCTGCATTGGCCTAACAGACACTTTGTATAACCTAATTTTACCGCCTTTCCAACATAGAAAATACCTTTTGTAAGTAAATAGAATATAGAAGCGGAAGATATTGTCTCCAAGTCGTAAGCCATATCACCTGCCTGTACTAGTTGTTGATAATCTACCTTTTTACTATTTCCTAATCCTATTTCTAAATTTGTACGAGAATTCATATTAATGTATTTCACTAAAGTAGTTGCAAAATTAAAAATCATATAAAATGAGAAAAGACAAATAGCCATTGCAAAGCACATATAAAAGGGTGATTTTTTCACTTTTTTTCTATTGGCTTCTCTAGTTTTATCGATGCTGAGATGAGGGTGATTTGTAGTGCGTTTAGCGGTGAAGAGACGACTCTGATGGAAAGAAACCAGATTTCTTCTTAGGCTGGATTTCAACCAACGATTTTCTTTCAAAATTTGTATTGCATAACTTTCAAAACCCATATCGAAGATTTACTATTATAACATGGGAATTAGATAAATGAGATCCAAAAAGATATTTACACAAATTCCTAAAAATGAATCTTAGAAATGAATTGTACTATCGGCATATTACCGAGCATCCAAAGAGATAGAATCTTATTTATTAAAATTAATAATATGAAAAAAAGTTATTCTTAGATTAGTAGTCATCCTTGATTTTAGGCATTACATAGATCTTTTGAAAGATCATCCGATTTTTTTCCTAATTTACTAAGGTAAAACAAGATGCTTCCAAATCTTAATTAAAATTCTAAAAGCTAAAGTATCTAACCCCAATTTGTGTTGCTATCTACCTTGTCTTATATGTATATGCAGCATGCCTATATCCAGGCGGATCTGACTACGACCCAATTCATATCGGCTTTGATTGGGTTCATAATTATTGGTGTAATCTAATGAGCGAATTTGCCGTAAATGGAGACATAAACCCAGCTAGACCAATTGCTAATTTTGCAACCATTATAATGGCAATAGGATTTACTGCATTTTTTTTACCGATTTTCTAAGCTTGTCCCAATATCCCATTTTTGGAAAAAAGCTATTTTTATTTGTGGAACAATTTCTATGATTTTAGTCTGTTTTATCTTCACAGATTTTCACAATATTCTGATCATTCTCTCCTCGATATTTGGACTCATTGCACTAATCGGAATAATAACGACCATTATCAAGAATGAATGGAATACTCTATTTTCCATGGGCGTTATTTGTGGAGTAATTTTAGTGGTTTTAAATTTTATTTATTACACCGGAATTGGCAGCTTGGCTTTACCTCTATTTCAAAAATTTAGTCTAATGTGTATATTACTTTATGTAGTGATCTTGAATAGACATGTTGATCGGATTACATGTATCGATACTAATGAAATATAATATGTAAACAAATTAGCGATGTCAATAGTCCTCCCCCAAATGCTACAATTGATTTAGATTCAAAATGAAATAAATCTTTCCACGAGGTAAAGCCATTTCTAGCTGAGGCAAGCATCACGATTAATATTCCAATTACTATGACCCAACCTGCTCTTACAAAGTAATTCATATCAGGCACATAGTATTGAAATAAAAGATGCAGTGGTATGGTCATCAAAAATGCAAATAATGCAGCCTTATGTTTGGGTGCAATAAGTAATACAGATGAAAAAATTAAGACCACGATTCCACAATTGATATAATATCTTAATTCATTTAAAGTATGTGTAAATGCCAATTCAGGATTTTTGAATTTTACATATAAAAGAACAAAGCCCATCGCAATCCCCGTCATCAAAGTGACCAGTATGGTCTTCCTACCGGCATTTACGATCTGTGTATCAGTTGCTTCCTTATTAATAAATTCTTTATAAATATCAATGGAAAACAAAGTAGCCAATGAATTAAAAGTAGAATCAACAGTACTCATCAGCGATGCAAATAAAGAACATAAAATGATCCCTTTTATTCCGGTCGGCAAATAGTTAGAAACGATGTATGGGAAAGCCATATCTGGATCTGATAGTCCCTTATCGCCTAGCATTCCATATAGGGCAATTCCAGGAACAATAATAATAACAGCCATAACATACTTCAACAAGCCACCAACCATTAATCCAACTTGTGCTTCCCTTAAACTCCTTGCAGCAAGTGATCTTTGGATAACGGTTTGGTTAGCACACCAATAATTTATATTCAGAAAAAATAGACCAAACATAAGGGTCCAAGGTAATTTTTCATGATCTGAAGGTAAATGTAAATGCATATGATCGGGTGCTGTTACATAAAGTTGATTCCATCCTCCTAAATGATAAACAGAAACAAACAATACCACCAATCCTCCAATTATTAGAATACTAAATTGAATAACGTCTGTCTTTACTACCGCAGCTAGTCCTCCCAAGTAAGTATATATGGCAGAGAAAACACCTAATCCAACCAACAAGATCGCAACCCTATAAATTCGTTCTTGATGAATGAATAAAAGATATTCAGAAAACACTAAATCAGCCGCATAAGCTCCCCAAAACAAAGCAGCACCCAACGTTATCGTTGCAAATAAACTGATATTCGCAACCGTGTAAAATAATGCGACTGTATTTCCTAATCGCTTCTTAATAAATTGTGTGATCGTAATAATTCCATCTCGAAGATATAGCGGCACAAAAATAAATGCAGCTAATAATATACCCTGAACTGCATTAATCTCTAGATTGGCTTGAGCCAAACCAAATAAATATGCGGAGCCCATCATCCCTAAAAATTGGTATCCTTGTATGTTTGTCGCAATGGTAGATAGGGCGATAGAAGGCCACCTAAGGTTTCTAGAACTTAAAAAGTAATCCTCTGTAGTGACTGTTCCTTTTGTCCGACCTAATACGGCAACCGTAAATATGGTTACAAAATAAATAATGACTATAACTAAATCTATCATATTTTATACTACTATTCTTCTTCTACAATATAGTAATCTTAATCATAGTTTTCTTCATCAAAGTCAATTCTAATATAAGACCTCACCTATACCTTTAACGAGCTATAGGTTACCGATACTCAGATAGGCTGTGCTCATATCGCTTGAACTATATAACTTCACCGTATCATGTTCAGTAAGAATTTATTGTTACGACTTCCAGCATTAATATGATAATTCTAAAGTTATGAGTAAACCTATACACATACGAGTTCCAAGTCCAAGAGAATTGGAGGTACTGACAGAAATTGCTCAAGGATATAGTGAAAAGCAAATATCAAATAGATTATATATCAGTGAAGCCACTGTCCAAACCCACAAAAGAAATCTTTTTCAAAAATTAGATGCGGTCAACTCTCCCTCTTTGGTCTATAAAGCGTTTTGTATCGGATTTTTACCTTTAAAAAAATAGGCAAAAAGAGAATTAAAATCATATTAGATTAAAAGGTTATTCCCAAAAAAAGATTTTTCCTTGAAACGGATAATAACCAAAGTCATTCTTCTATATCCATCTTCTAACTTTGGCCTTATATTTTATAAAAGCATCACCAAATTGTTCATGTAGGAACTCTTCTTCATCTTTGATTTTTTCATTTATACCATACATCATTAATAAGAAAAATACAATACTTATAACATTCGGTGCCATCATAAAGAATCCTAATAGACTCAATCCCAAACTTACATAGATTGGATTTCGTGATATTGAAAACAAACCTCCAGTTACCAATTCAGTTGATTTATCTCTATCAATACCTAAGCGCCAAGAATCCTTCATTTGTAATTGAGAAATAAATCCTATTATTAATCCAAGCATACTCAATATAAATCCTATAGTTTGCAGTGGCCCCTGTTCTAAGAATTCAATAGGTAGAAAATATTTGTAGTTTGAAGTTATCCAAATGAAGTTGACAGATATAACAATCATCAAAAATAATGCAAGCTGTATAAGTTTACCGGATTTCTTAGTTGCAGTTTCCTTGTAAAAAACTTTTCTTGCATCAACTTTAGTTGATTTATATAGAATCAATGATCTTAATCCTAATACAATCCCGAAATAGCTTAAAATGAAAATTAGCATATATACTTGATAGTTATTCATAATTTTTTTTATTTAAATTATTCTAATTTTACATTATCTTTTTTCTTTTACGCCAGCTCTATAAGTTACTATGGATTCTGGTGCTGTATAATTCCATCGTATATTTTACAGAATAAAAGATTAATTATTTGCCAAGATTTTTAAAGGCTTATTCAAATCTGACTTTTAGCCCAGTATAAAAGTTGCGTTCTTGTCCTGGCTCAAAAAATCTTGAGCCAAAAGCATTGATCCTGATGTTGTCATTGTAAAGCGTATTAAACACATTATTTACACCTAAGAAAGGCTTTAATTTTACTGATCCTACTGACCACTGAAACCCAGCATTTACATTAAATAAAGAATAAGCATTATCTCGTACACTGTTGTTGTCGCTAGTAAATAAGGAGCCTATATATCGGTGCTGTATACTCACTTGCAGTTGGTCTGTTTGGTAAGCCAATTTACATGATCCTTGATGTACTGGAATTGCTGGCAAACGGTTGCCACTAAACTCAGTGCCATTTACAACAAATTCATCATAAGTGAAATCTGAATAGCTATACATGCCAGATGCCACCCAAGCATCAGCAATTTGATATTGACCTGATAATTCAATGCCAAATCTGTTTGAGGAACCAGCATTTCTAAAAAAATCTCTTTCAGGAAATTCTTCTAACTCAAATGGAACAAGATCATTATTGGTTCTAATATAAAACAGCGCAAAATTACCATTTAATAAGGCCGTCTTTGCCGATAGACCAACTTCGTAATTATTCGCTTTTTGCGTATCTAGCATATCATTGAATCCACCCTCACCAGTAGGATTAGAAGACAACTCTGTGAGTGCTGGCGTTTGAAAACTTTTTCGATAATTCACATAAGTCGAAAGCCCGTCAGTCAATGCATAATTCAATCCAATACTTTGTGAAAAATTGAATAAATTAATGCTACCAGAATCATCACCGTTTTGTAAAAACTCATCTTCTGCCTCCAAATCATTGATATCATATCTCAAGCCTAAGAAAAGACTGACTTTATTAAAATTGGCAGTACCTATATAATGAAAAGCAAGATTTCGAAATGACTCAAGTTGATCTAATGTCTGCTCTCCTTGAATGCCTTCATTATTAAAAAAGCGTTGACGATCATCAACTTGGCTTGCAAAGTCAATTCCTAATTTACTTGTGAAGACTGCTTTCGATAGTAATTGTTTTTGAGTCACACTAGCACCAGTACCCCAATAAGTTCTAGCAAGATCTACCCATCCGCCATAACCAAAAGGAAGCAATCCGGTGAAGTTTCTTTTTGCACAAAAAGCGTAAGACTCGACACTCATATTTATTATTTTAAGTGGCGTCTCAAAATGAGCGTTCAACTTAGTATGATCGATGTTTTCTCCTGTTTGAAATAAGACGTTAGCATCACGTGCCTGCCTTCTGTTTGCTTCAACTAAATCTATGGTTATTCCACCCGGGTCATCTGCAACAGGACTGTTTGTATAGTTAATGCCTAAGTGCAATTTTCCGCCCAACTTAAATTCTTGAATCAATTTAATATTAG
>Ga0209828_1003664_pt1 | contig 11547 bp, 16 predicted proteins | sample MaitaG_FD_187429 | JGI IMG/M metagenome (GOLD analysis project Ga0209828, IMG submission 187429) | Marine algal microbial communities from Maine, USA - Maine_Asex2 metaG (SPAdes) (version 2) | ecosystem: Host-associated > Algae > Red algae > Unclassified | place: Maine, USA | collected 2015-01-05
CCGGGACTGTAGAGCTGGACATTGCCGACAGAATTGGAGCGCAGCGAGAATTCGGACTACCCGAACTACCCGTTAACGTGACGGTGCCTGGCACCATCACGTTGGGAGGCACGAAGCGAAGCGGTCCGGGACTGTAGAGCTGGACATTGCCGACAGAATTGGAGCGCAGCGAGAATTCGGACTACCCGAACTACCCGTTAACGTGACGGTGCCTGGCACCATCACGTTGGGAGGCACGAAGCGAAGCGGTCCAGGACTGTAGAGCTGGACATTGCCGACAAAATTCGAGCGCAGCGAGAATTCGGACTACCCGAACTACCCGTCAGCGATGCAGTTCTTGACGAGTTCGATGAGCCGGATATCATCCGCCGACTTCGTCTCGGCGTCGGCAAGTGCCTTTGGGTCGCTCCCAAGTGCTTCGTCAAGTGCAACAAAGTTCTCGTAGGGGATGCCATCGTTTGACGAAATTGCGCGGTAGCTGCATGCGCAAACACCATTGGCGTCGAGCGCAAGGTCTGATGTACCAACGGCCACTTCGCAACCCGTGATCCAATTCGAGGCTACGTTGCTGAGGCCCGTCTCAGGGTCTTGCTGGTCCTCGTAGCTCACCGGGTAACCATCACTGCTGCACGCTGCGAAAAGCAGCACGATAAATACTAAGGAAGCAGCGGCTTGAAGATAGCGGCAGACACGTCGGGACACGCCGTCGAGGTTATCCGGCTTGGGTCAGCTCGCGGGCCCTAGTAAAAACCGCATCCAGCATTTCTTCAGTCAAGCGCCCAGTGAATGTGTTTTGTTGACTCACGTGATAGGAACACAGAACGGTGAGTCCGGAGTCAAGATCAACTTCGACGCCGTGGCCGAACTTGGGGCGCGGGCGAATACCCAGGTGTTGCGAAACTGCCTGGTAGCCGATGCCGCCCAACGCAATCACGACTCGCAGGTTCTTAAGTTCCTCAAATTCGCGGCGGAAGAACCCTCGGCAGTTTTCTCGTTCCTTGGGTGTCGGCTTGTTTGCTGGCGGAGCGCACTTGACCGGTGACGTTACCCATGCGCCCGACAGCGCCAGTCCATCATTGAGGTCAACACTCTCGGGTTGATTCGCGTATCCGGCGCGGTACATGGCTCGATAGAGCCAATCGCCGGATCGGTCGCCGGTGAACATACGACCCGTTCGGTTCGCTCCATGCGCGGCTGGCGCGAGCCCAACCACCATTAACGAAGCCATCGGATCGCCGAAACCCGGCACACCTTTGCCCCAATAGTCATCGTCGCGATAGGCCGCCCTTTTCTCTCGGGCCACCCGCTCGCGCCAGTCGACAAGCCGAGGACACGCTCGACACTTCTCAACGTCAATTTCCAATTGGTGCAGTGCATTCACTCCGACAACGCTAGTTTTCCTAGACGCATGGCACGCAAGAAGAACACCTCAACCAACGCACCAAAGATGACAACCGTCCTTTTGGTGCGACACGGGCAAACTCCCACGACCGGCAAAGTTCTGCCTGGTCGAGCAAAGAATCTTCATCTTGGTGATGTCGGTATCAAACAGGCCGAGCGGGCCGGAGAGCGCATTGGCGCGCTCAAGAAGGTGTCCGCCGTCTACGCGTCGCCTATGGAACGCACGCAAGAAACTGCCGCGCCAATCGCCAAAGCTACGGGTTGTCGCATCCGCACCCGCGCCGGGCTAAACGAATGCGATTTCGGTGATTGGACAGGTAAGAAGCTGAATGACCTTCGCAAGTTGCCCGAATGGCGAACCGTGCAGAGCTATCCAAGCGGGTTCCGGTTCCCCAAGGGCGAATCATTCCCCGAAATGCAGGCGCGAATCACCGGTGCGCTCACGGACTTGGTCGCAGAACACCCGGGCGAGACGATCGTTGCGGTCTCACACGCTGACACCATCAAGGCCGCCGTGGCGCAAGCACTCGGTACACATCTTGACCAATTCCAACGCATCGTGGTCTCACCCTGCTCGATATCAGCAATCATGTATGGACCGACCGGCCCCATTGTCCTTGCGGTGAACTCGACTGGTGATGACCTGACTTCACTTGTCCCGTCATGAGTTCACTCGATCGCTCATTCGACCTACCCGACGTTGATCGCTTCATCGCAGGCACCGTGGGGCCAGCTGGCGAACGAGTCTTCTTTCTGCAGGCTGTCGCTGGCGCTCAGGTCGTGACCCTCAAGGTCGAAAAGCAACAGGTTGTCGCCCTTGCGGAATATCTGGCCAACATGCTGACTGATCTCCCTGAACCAACCGTTGACACGATCCCTGAACGTGCTGGCTTGTCAACGCCAGTCGAGCCCGAATGGGCAGTGGCATCGATGGGTGTTGCCTACGTGGAGAGCCGAGATCGAGTTGCGTTGTGGGCTGAGCAACTCATGCTCAACGAAGACGATGACAGTCCGGCGACAAGCCGATTCCAACTCACCCGCGGACAAGCACATGCGTTTGTCATGCACGCGACCGGCCTGGTGTCTGCGGGCCGTCCGCCATGTCCGTATTGCGCCGTTCCGCTGAACGAACCACCGCTCGAAGATGGCGAGACCTGGTGCCCGTGCTGGAACTGATTTCCGCATGACAGACGACGAGTCGCCATTTCGCGATCGCGAGCCAATTCCGAATAGCGATGCCGAAGAAATCTTGCGTAACGGCACAATTGAGGTCCTCGGACAAATGCCTTGGAGCTCGAATACCACATTGTTGTGCGATGTCGAACGCGATGATCAGATCGTGCAGGCTGTGTACAAACCTCGACGCGGCGAGCGTCCGCTCTGGGACTTTCCAACGGGCCTCTACCGGCGCGAGGTTGCTTGCTACGAGCTCGCAAAGGCGCTGAGCTGGGATCTCGTGCCACCGACCGTTGAGATCGATGGACCGGTTGGGCCCGGCTCCCTCCAGCTCTTCATTCCATGCGACTTTGAACAGCACTACCTTACGCTCAACGACGAAACCCGCTTGACGCAAGCGTTTCAAAGGCTCACCGCATTCGACATGGTTGCAAACAGCACTGACCGCAAAAGCGGGCACGTGCTCTTGGGCAACGACGATCAAATCTGGGCGATTGACAACGGACTGTCATTTCACGTCGAATTCAAGCTCCGCACGGTGTTGTGGGACTTTGCGGGTGACCCGCTTCCCGACGACATTCGAGACACGCTCGCAGATTTCATTGCCGAAGGTCTCGGCGAGCCACTCGAGAACCTGCTTGATGACGAAGAGGTCGAAGCCACGCTCGACCGCGCGTTTACGTTGGTGAGCGAAGGACGCTTTCCAATCGACCCGACCGGCCGTCGCTGGCCGTGGCCGCTCGTCTGAGTTAACTCAGCACCCCGGTGCCATAACACTCATGGCACGGAGCAAGCTTGCCTTGGGTCAGCTGAGCGCCCACGCCATCGCAGACCTCACACGGGTCGGTCGAGGTGGCTGGCATGGTGAGATCACCAATACCGTCGATCTCGACCGTGGGAGCGCCGCCGTGACCGTGGAAACGGCCCGAGAGCCACATCATGGCGCCCCAGCACAACCCAAGCACGATTAGCAGTGCGAGCAGATTGATGGCGAGAGCGGTCACAACGTGAACCTTGGATAGCGAGCGGGACTAGCCGCGTGCAGCAAGTGCCTCGAGCAGCTTGGGAAGCACCTTGTGGACATCACCGATGATGCCGAGGTCGGCTACACCGAAGATGGGGGCTTCGGAGTCCTTGTTGATCGCAATGATCGTCTTGGAACCCTTCATGCCGACCAAGTGCTGCGTAGCACCGGAGATGCCAGCAGCGATGTAGACATCTGGCTTTACAACCTTGCCGGTCTGTCCAACCTGGTAGCTGTACGGAACCCAGCCTGCATCGACGATCGCGCGGCTGGCGCCAGGCGCAGCGCCTAGCGCAGACGCAAGTGACTCGACGAGGTCGTACTTGTCAGCTTCGCCGAGACCGCGACCGCCGGACACAACGACAGCTGCTTCATCAAGCTTGGGACCTTCGGTCTGCTCCACGAACGAGTTCGTGACAACTGCTGCGCCGGTGGCGCCAAGATCTGGCACGGGCAGCGCCGAAACAGCAGCAGCGGCACCGCCGCTTCCTTCGGCAACAAATGACTTTGGACGAACCAGGAAGATGCCGGGCTTGTCAGTCGTGAACTTGGTCTTCACGAGCGAGTTGCCACCAAAGATTGGTTCAGTACCGACAAGACCGCCTTCGTCAGCGAGGTCGACGACATTGGTGATAACCGAAGCATCGAGCTTGACCGAGAGCCGACCTGCGATATCGCGGCCGCCATAGGTGGTGCCGAACAGGATCGCAGCAGGGCTTGCGCCAGCTTCGATCGCCGCGGCCATTGCACCTGCGACTGCGGGCCCAGGCAAAGCGCCACCAAGATCGCCAGTGGCGAGAACGCTGGTTGCGCCGTGCGCACCCAGCTCAGTTGCCATGGCCTCACCGGCGCCGCCGACAATAGCGACGACATCACTAGAGATTTCGCGGGCCTTGGCGAGCATTTCGAGAGAGATCGAGGCAACAGCGCCTTCGGCTTCTTCAGCGTGTACCCAAACAGTTCCTACAGACATGGTTCAGCCTCCTCAGATGACCTTGAGCTCGTCGAGGAACGCCACGATGCGCTCGTGCGCCTCGCCCTCGTCTTCAATAATTTCGCCGGCATCGCGTTGTGGTGCCTCTTCGATCGCAACAATCTCTTGACCAGCTCCGGCCCAGCCCACTGAACCAGCGTCAATGCCGAGGTCACCAAGCGTGACTTCGTCGACAGGCTTGGACTTTGCGGCCATGATGCCCTTGAACGACGGGTAGCGAGGCTCGACCACACCAGCGGTGACCGATACCAAACATGGCAGCGGACAGGTGACGTCGTCATAGCCAGCTTCGGTCTGACGCTTGACATTTACGCCAGAGTCTGTTGTTTCAATGGACTTGGCGAAAGTGACCGACGGAAGACCCATGAGTTCAGCTATCTGCTCAGGCACGGTGCCCGTGTAACCATCGCTCGATTCGGTCGCAGCGAGCACCAGGTCAGGCTCAGCGCGCGCAATCGCTGCTGCGAGCACCTTGGCTGTGCCTAGGGCGTCGGAGCCAGCGAGGGCGTCGTCGCTTATCAGAATCGCCTGATCAGCACCCATAGCAAGAGCGGTTCGCAGACCGTTTACCTCACTATTTGGGGCCATCGATATCAGGGTCACTTCGCCACCCCCTGCTGCATCGACAAGTTGGAGAGCCATCTCGACGCCGTAGCTGTCGGATTCATCGAGGATGAGCTTTGTGTCACGCTTGAGCGTCTTGGTAGACGGATCAAGTGCGCCCGGATCAGCCGGGTCGGGGATCTGCTTCACGCAAACGGCAACCTTCATGTAGGCAGTCTGGTGTGCTCGTGCACAACTTCACAATCTCTAGAGCAGGTAATTTCGTATTTCTTTTTCGGCGTTTGACGGCGACACTGCCTGTGTTGTGCAACTTCTCTTGATCGTTAACCCCGCTGCATCGTCAGTTACGCCGCGCATACAGGTGCTCGTGCAGCGCTCATTGAGTGCCGCACATGAGGTGCAAGTCGCCGAGACCACTCGGCGTAGTCATGCCACCCGACTGGCCGAAGACGCTGCTCGGCGCGGTATCGACGGCGTCGTCGTTCTGGGTGGTGACGGGACCGTCAATGAAGTCGCGAACGGCATCGTCGGGTCGGACTGCGCATTGCTGCCACTACCTGGCGGGTCGACCAACGTCTTCTGTCGTACGCTCGGTTTGCCCGACGATCCTCAGGACGCGGTCAAGGTTTCACTCACCGCAATCGAGCAGGACCTGATTCAACGCGTGGGGATCGGCAGCGTGAACGGCCGCTACTTCTTGTTCCATACCGGGGTGGGGTTTGACGCCGCCGTCGTGGAACAGGTTGAGCGACAAGGCGACCTGAAGCGGTATTTGAATCATCCGCTCTTTGTATACGCAGCGATCAAAACATGGTTGCGCCACTATGACCGCTCAGAGCCAGCGTTCTCGATCGAGTTCCCAGACGGGCGGGTCGACGATGGCTATTTCACTATCTGTCTTAACACTGACCCCTACACCTATCTCGGGAATCTGCCGCTCAACATTGCCCCCGAGGCCACCCTTGACCGAGGGCTCGCTGCGGTGACACTGACAAGCCTACGCAGCAACCACCTGCTGCGGATCGTTATGGGCGCGCTGCGGCCACCCGCGGGGCTCGCAACAAGTCAATACCTTGACCACCGCACAGAGTTGACAGAGGCCGTTCTTCGCGCAAAGCGACCCGTGCCTGTCCAGGTTGACGGCGATTTCATTGGCACAGCCGATGAGATCATGTTCCGGCACCATCCTGATGTGCTGCGGCTCGCGCGGACCGACCTTGTGCGGAACTAGTCGCGGCCGAGCAATCCTTGGTGCTTGTCACTGAGCCCCAAAGCTGCTTGGCTTTCGTCGATGATCCCGACTACTACGAACGTCGCGGTGGATCTAACAGCGACTACTCCGCCGCTGTCAACTATTGACGCTTCGGTCACAACGCTCTTCTCGCCATCTTGGGTGACCCAAGCTTCGACCCGATAGTCGTGGTCAACAAAAACAGCGCCATCGAATGATGAGCTCGTCGTTTGTGTCAGACCCCACTTCTTTGTGATTGCAATCACCGCCCAGGCCTGTGCTTCGTCGAGCACCGCCAAACTCACGCCACCATGGACCAGCGACGGTGCCCCCGAGTAGACACTCGGTAGCGAAAAGCTCGCAGAGACCGTGCGCAGATCATCATCGAGTTGAAACGGAATCTGCAGACCTGCCGGGTTGGATTGCTCGCACACAAAGCAGTTGCTCTCGTATCCCCAGCGGTCATTCGTGAGCGGAGTCGGCATTAGACGTGCTCCAAGATAAGCGCCGGGTCGTCACCAATGATCATGTCGAGCCCGAGTTCAACGGCACGCTGCACGACGACAGCATCGTTCACCGTCCATGTCGCGAGCCCGAAGCCATTGGATCGGGCGGCAGTGACGAAGTCCGCTGTGAGTAGCGGGTACCACGGCAGCAACACGTCATGGCTGGCCGCCCGCGCCGTGTCGAGCGCCCATTCTGGAGTCATGCGATAGAACAGCAAGCCGGTCGCGATATCGGGTCGTTGCGTTTTGAGCTGACCAAGTGCCTCGGTGCTGAACGACGTAACGAGTAGTTGGTCACGGCCGACTGCGACGAGCCGATCCAGCTCATCGATGATAAGTGCGACATAGTCTGAAATCGAACGGTCGATGCCGCTGACCTTGATCTCGATGTCAAGCCCAAGATTCGGTAGCTCACCGGCAAGTTCACGAAGCGTTGGAATCGATGAAGCGAGATCGGAGCGACGAGTTGACGCTATGTGTTGGCCGCTACCTGTATCTGGATCATGGTGAATCACGAGTTGATCGTCGACCGTTGGCCGGATGTCGAATTCAACCCAGGTGGCACCGCGAGACGCGGCTTCGGCGAAACTCGCAAGCGTGTTTTCAGCGACCGCTACGGGGGCCCCGCGATGTCCGCACACGATTGGAGATGTGCCGCCCTGCGACGCTGACCATGACATTGGCAAAGGGTAGTCCGAAACCGAAATTCACCGCGATCTTTGCGTTCGTCCTCCGACAAGGGCCGTTTGGTTACAGAAATTTGGTGCGATCTTTAGCCAAATTGGCTCTTGTGCGACATTCCGAACGCGCGGTATGTTCTGTGCGTGGGCAGCCAACTCGGCTGACCCCGGGGGGAAATCGTGACAGCCCGCTAACTGTCACTTCTAGTTTTAGGGGGACCATTGGCACTCACAATGCCGAAGTACGACCCAAGCGACCATGACTGGCGCTTGAATGCAGCTTGTAAGGACACCGACCCGTCGTTGTTCTTCCCAATCGGCACCACTGGCTTGGCGATCGACCAGATTGAGGCCGCCAAGCAGGTGTGTACAACGTGCCCCTGCATGGCGGACTGCCTGCAGTTTGCGCTCGACACAAACCAAGACGCAGGTGTTTGGGGCGGGCTGGGCGAGGAAGAACGTCGCGTTATCCGTCGCCAACGAGCTGCGGCACGCCGTTCCGCTCGTCTTGCGGCAGCCGAGGCACAAGCCGGTCTATAACCAGCGGTTCTCTTAGCTCTCGTTCAAATCTCGACCACAGCTCAGTTCCCGAGGAAGGAGCTGAGCTGCTGTCGTTTTGCGGACTAACTCAAGCTTGTGTTAGCTAAAGCCGATCCGTTGATCGTCGCCAGGACTGCCGATCTCGACAAAGGCGATGCGGTCGGCGGGAAAGCCCGTTTCCCGGCCCTTCTTGTCGGTCAACCAAACCAACCCCTCGCCAGCGGCGAGCGCAGCTTCAATAGCCGACTTGATGTCGGTAGCTGACGCGTCGTCAGGCATTTCGATGCTTACTTCTCGTGGCGCGTTCACGATGCCAATGCGGATGTCCATTGTGCTGCCTCCTAGGCGATCAGATGATTTTGAGTTCAGGGTTGTAACGACGAGTCGGTGCAAGGTCCACATCAATGGACTCTGCGATTGCCGCAAAGACGGCACCCGCCTCGCTGGTCGGGTCAATTGCGCTGAGCGGACGTCCGTTGTCGGCGCCTTCGCGAAGCGCTTGCGTCAGCGGGATTTGGCCGAGGAGCGGCACGTCGCATTTCTGTGCAAGATCGGCACCGCCTCCGCTGCCAAAGAGTTCATACCGTTTTCCGTCGTCGCCGGTGAACCATGACATGTTCTCAATGACACCTTTGACTTCGAGGTTGACCTTGTCAGCCATTGTGGCGGCGCGTTGCGCCACCTTTTGCGCAACCGGCTGGGGGGTCGTTACGACGTATACCTCAGACCGAGGCAAGAATCCTGCCATAGAGATCGAGATGTCACCGGTGCCGGGCGGAAGGTCAATGAGTAGGTAATCAGGCTCATCCCAATACACATCGGTCAGAAACTGTTCGAGAGCTTTGTGCAACATTGGGCCACGCCAAATAACTGCTTGGTCTTCCTCAGCAAAGAAACCCATGGAGATCACCCGCACGCCATGAGCTTCGGGCGGAATCAGCATGGAGTCGATAACCACGGGTGGCCGGTCAATGCCAAGCATGCGAGGCACAGAGAATCCCCAGACGTCAGCATCGATGATCGCAACCGAATGGTCACGCTGCGCAAGCGCGACTGCCAGGTTGGTTGTGACCGAAGACTTGCCAACGCCGCCTTTGCCCGATGCAATGAGCAACACCCGAGTCTTCGAAGCAGGATCGGCCATTGGGATCGAGCGACCCTCGGCGTGACCGTGCGCTTGCTGGCTTCCCGCCGTCGACGACGGATCGCCATGCAGCATTTCGCGGACAGCGGCGCGCTCTTCATCGGTCATGACGGTGAATTCAGGCGCCGCGGTAACAACGCCGTCGAGCGCCTCGACTGCGGAACGAACTCGACGATCGATTTCGGCCTTCAGCGGACAACCGGCGATAGTGAGCGCTACTACAACGTTCACGTGGCCGCTGTCGATAGTGATCTCGCGCACCATGCCGAGGTCGACAATGCTGCGATGAAGTTCAGGATCTTCGACCGGCCGGAGTGCTTCTATGACTTCGGCTTCAGAAACGGCCATTGGGTACCTCGGAGCGGGGGGTGGTCAAAAGCGAATGTAAGTCAGAGGGTCCATGTGGCCCACCTGAAATATCTCTACCGAGACTATCCACGACTGTCCACTTTGGGTGCCCCGAATTTGTCGGTAGTGTGCCGGCCGTGCCTCTGTTTCTGATTCGCCATGCGATCGCCGGCGTTCGCAACAACTTGGACCCCCATGACGATCGACGCGAGTTGGATCCGATTGGATGGGAACAAGCGCATGCCATCGCCAACTATCACGGTTCACAGGAGATCGAAGCCGTGTACGCCTCCCCTGCGCTGCGTTGCCGCCAGACCGTGACTCCGCTGGCTGAACGACTCGAGATGGAAGTAACGCTGGCGCCGGAACTGTTCGAAGGCGCAGCCCCCTCGACCTCGATCGAGTTCGTTAGATCCTTCGTGGGCCGCACGGTCGCAATGTGCAGCCACGCCGACGTGATCCCTGATGTCCTACGTTGCCTCGAAATCGGTGGCAGCAAGATGTACGGGAGCGGGTGCGCAAAGGGTTCGGTCTGGGAGCTTGATAACTCGACCGAGCGAATCGAATCGGGCCGGTACTTCGACCCAAGCAGCCTGGCCAGCTGAATCGCCCGTCGCCGAACGATAGCCTGACGCATGGATACCGCAAACGGCAACGATTCGATTTCACGAGACGCCCTTGCAAACGCACCCAAGGTGCTGCTGCACGATCATCTCGATGGTGGACTGCGACCAGCGACAGTCGTGGATCTCGCCAAGGACTCCGGCTACGAGCTACCAACGACCGATGCGGATGAGCTCGCTACCTGGATGGTGCGTGGTGCAAGCCGGCTCGATCTCACGTTGTACCTTGAGACGTTCGCCCACACCGTTGGCGTGATGCAGACCCGCGACGCGCTCTATCGCGTCGCCGCAGAGTGCGCCGAGGACCTGGCAGCCGATGGCATTGTCTACGCCGAGGTTCGCTTTGCTCCGGAACTTCACGTCGAGGCGAACCTGTCGCTCGACGAGGTCGTCGAAGCCGTCGTCGACGGCTTCCAAGACGGATCAGAGGGCAAAGGTATTCGCATCGGCACATTGGTAACCGCCATGCGCCACGCTGCTCGTTCGGTTGAAATCGCAGAGGTCGCAGTTCGACATCGCGACGGCGGTGTCGTCGGGTTTGATATCGCAGGCGCCGAAGCCGGCAATCCGCCTACCCGACATCTCGACGCGTTCCAATACATCCAACGAGAGAACTTCCACTTCACGATTCACGCTGGTGAGGCCTACGGCCCGCCGTCAATCTGGGAGGCCATCCAATACTGCGGTGCCGAGCGCCTCGGTCATGGCGTTCGCATCATCGACGACATTGAGGTAGCCATCGACGGCTCCGTTGAACTGGGCCGCCTTGCGAGCTACGTGCGGGATCGCCGGATACCCCTTGAGGTCTGTCCAACGTCGAACGTGCACACCGGAGCCGCCGAATCCATAGCGACGCACCCCATTGGCCTGCTGACCGACTTGTCGTTTCGCATCACCATGAATACCGACAACCGCCTGATGAGCGCTACCACACTGTCCGACGAGTTCCACGCGTGCACTGAAGCCTTCGGTTGGAATTGGGACATAGTGCGCTGGATGTCGGTCAATGCTATGAAAAGCGCCTTCATACCATTCGATGAACGACTTGAACTCATCAACGACACCATCAAACCCTGGTACGCCGAACACCACGCCGCGTAGCGGTAGTCCGGATTCGCTTCGCTCATTGATTCGACAACGCCCGACATGGCAATCCCGCACCGCTTCGCCATCCCGGTACCACAGGTAGTCCAGATCGCTAACGTCACGGTGCCTGGTTGTGTTCAGGGGGTCAGTGCAACGCGGCGGTTAGTGCTTCGTATGGTTTCATATATCCGAGGGTTTTGCGTGGTCGGTGGTTGAGGCTTCGCGCTATG
>Ga0209828_1003671_pt1 | contig 11532 bp, 7 predicted proteins | sample MaitaG_FD_187429 | JGI IMG/M metagenome (GOLD analysis project Ga0209828, IMG submission 187429) | Marine algal microbial communities from Maine, USA - Maine_Asex2 metaG (SPAdes) (version 2) | ecosystem: Host-associated > Algae > Red algae > Unclassified | place: Maine, USA | collected 2015-01-05
CGATCACCCGGTGCGTGATGCCGCCGTGGAAGAAGCCTTGAAGGGCCAGCCAGCCAACGAAGACACTGCAGCCTCAGCAGCAGAGAAAGCTGCTGAATCGATTGATATCATGAGTGACCATTTTGCCGATGAGGCGTATCGCAAGCAGATGGCCAAGGTCTTTACCCGGCGCGCACTGGTTGCTGCACTGAGTAGCTAAAAGAGCATTCGAATTTGCCAGATATCAATAGCATCTCTCGTGAGGAGATCGATGACATACTTGCCAAGCAAGCCTACATCACGGAGTCTCATATTTCGATGTCCGTTTTTCTGGCCATTCGGCTGGGAAAACCCTTGCTGATCGAGGGGCCTGCCGGAGTGGGAAAAACAGAGGTTGCCAAGGTTCTGTCAAGGGGTCTTCATCTTAAACTTGTGCGGATGCAGTGCTACGAAGGTCTTGATGCGAGTCAGGCTCTGTACGAGTGGAATTATCAGCGACAGCTTTTGCACCTCAAAATCGAAGAAGGTGAGCAACATTCAATCGCAGAAAAGGAGCAGACGATCTTTAGCGAAAAGTTCTTGCTTAAAAGACCTCTCCTCCAGGCCATTACCGACACTGAAAGAACGGTGCTGCTCATCGACGAGATCGATCGGGCTGATGAAGAATTTGAGAGCTTTCTGCTCGAGTTGCTTTCTGATTGGCAAATCACGATACCTGAGATCGGTACAATTGAGGCAAACTACAAACCGATTGTGGTCGTTACCTCAAACAGGGTGCGCGAACTCTCGGAAGCTTTGCGAAGACGCTGCCTCTATCTCTATATTGACTATCCGACTTTCGATAAAGAGTTGTCTATCGTGACGGACAAGGTGCCGGGCATAAACCAGCTGCTCGCCAAACAAATTTGTCAATTTATGGCACAGGTTCGCGAACAACGCTTAACCAAGGTGCCGGGAATTGCCGAGACATTGGATTGGGCCACAGCCCTTGTTGAAATGCACTTTGACCATCTCGACCCGGAGATTGTAGAGCAAACACTGGGCGTCGTACTCAAGGATTGGAAGGATTTACGTCGCACTCAAATGAGTCTCTCAGAGCTATTTGAGAAGACAGGAATTACTCCAAAGGTCAGTTGAGAGGTAATTTACAGCGAATTGACTTGAGCATTGGATAAGTTTTGCAACGACAGTTTTCTAACTACTCGGAAAAAGTCACATCACAAAAATTACGCAATTGTCAGTCTATCTGCACATTATACTTCAGTATTACTCATTCTGTCCTTGCGTGGGCAAATTCTACAATCATATAACAATACATCTACATAGTGGTTTCATGCTTGCTTGCACGGTTCAGAGGGCTTAGATTTGCGGTATTGCTTCAATTAAATGATAGCATTCAGATCACCGTAGGTCCCTATTTTTAGACAAAGCAGTCGCTTAGAATGGCTGCATTTATTAAATCACCCAACCGCTTGGTTGGCCCATTACTTAAAATGACAAAGATCTCCATGCCCGGAGATCCTTGTCGAAAAAAAAGCGTTATGATGTCAAATCTATCTATTATTGCTCGTTGCTTATTTATAGTAACGTTCATTTTTGCCCTAAGTCACAATATTTGGGCAAGTTCTTCCGAAAATTTTGCCATACCCACTCCGAGTAAAATCGGTTTGGAAGAAGTGGCCGATAAGCGGGGAACTGTCACCAAACTAAAAGTTGAATTTGCAGCCGCAGATATTGCAGCCGCAGGAAAAGAAGGCCTCAATGAGGTCGAGATCGGCGGCAAATCCGTTGAGGGCACCTTCGTCGATGGTGTATTTCGCTCCGCTGCACTTTCGGTTGAGCAAGTAGCCGTGGTGCGAAGTGGCGCTGATATGGTCTTAAAGGCGACGTCAGGCAATAGCCTCACGGTCAAATTTGAAATTCCGCAAATCCCCGCCGTCGAAAGCGTTCGCATTGCCGTCGTCGAAGGAAAAGAAGTACTCCGCGTGAGCTGGGCTGCTGCTGCAAGTGAAAAACTTGCAGCCGCTGCTCCCAGCCTGGTTGCAGTTGCGAAAGAAGAAGTAGCAGGTAAGACAGATGAAAAAGTTGGAATCTTTGTAAGTCTAGCGCTCAATGCAAAGCAACTTGCCTCTGCCAGAGCATCAGAAGCCATGGTACTGAAAACGGCAGAGGGAGCAACACTAGAAATATTTCTTGATCCTCCTGCTGCCATCCCTGCACCAGCCTCCATAAAACTAACCGCTGGAGCTGAGCGAAAATTGACCGTTACCTGGCCAGCATCCGAATTGGAAAAACTGGCACTTGCCAAACCTACTTCCGTACTTATCGGTGGCAAGGAAGTCGCTGGGGAAACCAACACCAAGACAGGAGTCTTTACCAGTGCCACACTGAATGCAGAACAGGTACAATTTGCACAAGATTTTAAGACCATGACCCTCAGTTCTGCTGAGAGAGCAACGCGTGACATTGTCTTGGATAGACCAGCACCGATTCCCGCTCCCACAAGAGTTGCGATCGTCGAAAAAGGAAGCCAAGAAGTCCTGCAAGTAAAGTGGTCTGCAGCTCAATCGGAAGCCCTTGGCAAAGCAACACCGGTATCGATCCGCATTGGTAAGACCGTGGTCAAAGGCATTACCAAAGACGGAATCTTCGAAAGCGAGCAACTGACACCCGCACTGATCCGTGCCGTGCGTCAAGGCGAGAAAATAACCCTGGTCTCAGCCGAGGAAGCTGAACTGGATATCGAACTCACGAAGCAAGCTAAAATGCAGGCAGCTACCATCTCGCTAACTGACCGAGGTGCGGTTGCAAAACTCACATTTACAGCTGCTCAAAGAGAGATCTTGCGTGCCAACCCTGTGACATCAATCCGTATCGGAACGAAGGTGATCGCGGCGACCACCACTGCTGCAGGAGAAGTCATTACCGAGCCACTGAGTTGTGAAGACATTAAATCGCTCGCCGCTTCGACCCCATTCTCCCTGCTCTACGGAGAGGCAAAGAGCGTTGCTCCGGAAATGCTCAGCAATACTGAGTTGCCTGAGCCAAGAGTGACTCTCGCTCGCATCATGCAGACCTCTGCCGCAACCCTGCGGGTGAAAGTGAGGACCTCTGATGCAGCTTTGGCCTGTTCCAATCCTCCAGAAAAGCTGGTGGTAGATGGCAAGCAGACTAAAATGACCAAACTAAATGATGAATTGTATCAAAGCAGTGCATTGGACTGCAACGAAATTACCAACGCCGTAGCCGCAGGTTCGGTAGATGTCATTGCAGCGGATAAGTCTGTGCGCAAAGTTACGCTGACCAGCACCGCGATCGAACCGATACCAGATCGCGTAGAAATGTCGGTGCGAGCTACTGGAATCGTGGCAGAAGCACGATTTCCTGCGGCAGCTAGTGAGCTGCTATGTGCCAACCCACCTACCGCAATGATTGTGAATGGAGTAAGTGTCCCAACTACGTTTAATCCGGCTACCCAGGTTCTTGAATCAGGCAACATGACATGTGATGAGATGTCAACATTGTCTGGCATCCGCAAGCTGCAGGTAGTACATACCAACCAAGCTAAGTACAGTAGAGATCTCACCTATCGCCAAATTCCGATCGTACGACCTTCTGTCAAAATGGAGCAGACATCTCGAGGTACTGAAATCAAGGCAAGCTGGCCAGAATATGCCCGCGAACTGGTCAAATGCATCTCCAGTCCGGTCGTCATGGCCGGAGACAAAGAGCTCACCTTTGAGCCCTTTGTTCCCGAGTCACTTGAACTGATTTCGGGTCCTTTAAACTGCGAAGACTTGCAGGCAGTTGCTGCGATAAAAACGCTGATGATGGATCTCAACTACACTCAGCTTGCATTAACTTTGGCATCGAGTGAGATTCCAAAGCCAACTCCAGTTACTGCAGATGCCCGAGAATCTCAATCCGGTCAGACTCAGATCAAATTGAAATTTGCCGCAGAAGCAAAGGATGCACTGTGCGCTGCGGGGCCAAAAAGCATTAGCATTGACAATGTGGTCATCGCCGGTGAACTGGACGAAGAAACCAATGAATTCAGCACAGGAAATCTCAGTTGCTCAGAGCTGAGTCTGTTGAAACAAGCTGCACCGATTAAGTTGAATTTTGCGGACGGACAATCGCAACAAGTCGATTTGCAATCAGTCAAATTGCCTGAAGCTCGCGTATCTAGCTCTCGTATGTTGGTGAGCGACTATGGATATACTCGAATGAATGCATCATTTCTCAGTACGTCGGCCACGATTTTATGTGCCGATCCTCCTCAGATGATTTTTGTGGGTGCTGACACAGTTCCGGTGATGGTCGATTTTGATCCTGAGACCCAGCAACTCGTGAGCGATGAACTTAGTTGCGACCAGATTCTCGCATTAAGTCAAGGTACGTCATACCAGCTGAGTTTTGCCTCGGGAGATACACGTACTTTTGAATTGAACACAAAGAGCCTGCCGCGCAACAAGATCTCAACCGCCAAGATCAAAGCAACCTCTGAGGCAAGTCGCATCAATGTGGCATTTGCTCCTGCATCGAAAGAAATCATGTGCGCCAATAGCGTCACTTGTGCCAATATCGAAGGCAAGGTCGTCGAGTACAATGTCGATGAATCTGAAGCAGAACTAAAAACTGAAGTACTCTCGCAAGAAACGATGGCAAAAGTGCGAGGTGGTGCGCCATTGACGCTGTGTCATGAAAATGGAGACACCATTGACATTCCCATTCAACTTTCAGAGGGAATACCATTGCCAAATGACGTGTACACAGTAGCCAACAAGGAGACTGGGAAGGCCGAAATGGTCGTGAAGTGGTCTGAGAGTGGAATGAAAAACTTGGAAGTAGCCCCACTTCAAATGGAGCTTAACGGCCGAATGCTGAAAGGTGAATTTGATAGCGAAAAGGGTGAATTTCAATCGACGGCACTAACCGAGGATGAGTTTGAAGCATTGCGTCCGGAGGCATCTCCAGAATACAAATCGCTCAACGTTGATTTTTATGGTGGTGCAAATGAAAAATACTTCGTTTTGAAAGAGCCCCGACGAAAAGCGCTTGCCCTCAATATCAAGGGTGAGACTGTAAAGGGAGAGTTGTGCTACAATGTAAACTGGGAGCAATCTGAACGGCAGGAATTGACTGCTGTAAAACCGATTGCTCTCTGCGTGGCTGGCCAATTGATTTGTGGTGATTTTGTGGCGGCAAGAGTAATCGATGAGGATGCAGGCATTCTTGCCGATCCAGTATTCACCACATCAGAGCCAATTTCGGCCGTGCTGGTGGAACAGCTTGAAGCAGGCAAAGTAGAGGTGCTCTATGAGGATGGCGATCATGGTATGATTGGCAATGCATTTTTGGCGGTGAGTCTGGTCTCATTCGAAGCTGCTGCTCAAGACGGCTCTGTACTACTCGATTGGCAGACGGCTAGCGAGGTAGACAATGAGTCGTTTGAAGTGCAAAGATCCGCAACAGGTGAGCAATGGGAGGTTGTTGGAACCATCGCCGGAGCAGGTACCACAGTAGAACATCAATGGTACGATTTCAGAGATGGCAGCCCTTTCACGGGAGAATCATTTTATCGCTTGGTGATGATCGAAACGGATGGCAGCAAAACCACATCGCCAGTAAGGACTATATGGAATGAGCAAGGAGACGGTGAGATGCTGTATCCCAACCCATTTTCTCATACCCTATATACCAGCGCCCAAATCTTTAATCATGAAGGGAGTGCTTCACTATCGATTTCTGATGCACAAGGCCGAATTGTGCGAAGTATTCAGATTGATCGTAGCAATGCACAGATCGATCTCACAGAGCTGCCAGCTGGCCTTTATTTTGCAAGAGTGAACGGCAGCACATCTGTGATTAAGTTATCGAAAGCGAATTGATATTTGATTGAAGCGGCCACCAGTATTATACTCCCTGGTAGCGCATCATTACGCAAGGAGGGCAGGATGACACATCCTGTCCTTTTTTTGTGTTTACAGATTTGAAGCAATCAAAAGATCTAGATCGGTGTACTTCAGGGTGTGCAGTTCTGCCAAGTAGGAGTTCGTGATGCAGCCTTTGTACGAGTAAATGCCGTGCCGCATACCGTGATTGCTAAACAAGAAGCGCTCAATGGCGCTTGTTTCGCCAGCATCCAGTAAAATCGGCGTCATGATATTGCTGATGGCAATCGAAGCAGTGCGAGCAACTTTGGCAGAAATATTAGGTACACAGTAGTGAATTACTTCATGTTTGCTGAAGGTGGGATTTTCATGAGAAGTCACTTCAGACGTCTCAAAGCACCCTCCCTGGTCAATGCTTATATCAATGATCACTGAACCTGGCTTCATCTGTCTCACCATGTCTTCGGTGACAATCATGGGCGTACGGCCAGATTTTGCGTGAATCGCCCCAATCACCACATCTGCAACCTTGAGTGCCCTTTTCAAGTAGATCGGGTTGAGGGCCGAGGTAAAAAGGCGCTGCCCCAGACGATTCTGGAGGCGTGTGAGTTTAGATATGTCATTGTCAAAAATGCACAAGCTTGCTCCAAGACCCAACGCAGAGCGTGAAGCAGTCTCCGCAACGGTGCCAGCTCCTAAGATGACAACGTTTGCAGGAGGAACACCTGATATTCCGCCCAGTAGGAGACCATTGCCTCCACCAGTGCTGTTCAGTAGTTCTGCCGCAGTAAGTATGGCACTAAGCCCGGCAATCTCACCCAAGATCGTGACGACCGGAAAGGAGCCATCGCGCCCCTGCAAGTACTCCATCGCGAGTGCGATGACACGTTTTTCCTTGATTCGGACCAAATAGTCGCGGGTGAGATAGGGTAAGTGCAGCGGGGAAATCAGAATCTGGTTCGGGTGGAGCAGATCTATCTCCTCGGGAGTGGGTGGGGCTACTTTGATCAGGCAGTTGGCTTCAAATACTTGGTCACGGCTGTATACAATCTCAGCACCTACCTCACTGTAGTCCAGATCTGAAAAGTTTGATTTGGAGCCAGCACCAGTCTCTACTAAGACCTTATGCCCCCTAGCGACAAGCGTCGAGACAGAAGAAGGTACCAGCGAAACTCGACTCTCCTGGTGCGTGCTCTCGACCGGCACACCAATCGTCATCTTCGAAGTTTTCTCCGACACCTCCATCACTTGAGCCTTGGTTTCGTATCGGCCCATGGATAGGTACTCGCTTACACTCAGCTTTTTTTTGTCCGCCATGACAAACGGGTCGTTCAGTTAGTGACGTGAAATTACTATTTTTCTTTGCTGGCCGCCCTTACTTTGCATCCGGATAGAGCAATGCCTCTGAGGCAGGACATCTGCGGCGATTGCTGGCCATTCGACAAAAACCCATTGATTGGAGTCAAATATCTCCAAAATTCCAATTTCAGTGAGCTCCTCTGCACGATCCAAACGATAGAGATCGGCATGAAAGACAGCTTCATCTACATGAGTACGATATTCTTGTATCAGAGCAAATGTCGGAGATGTAACGGCATCTTGCACCCCGAGATGGGTACAAATTTCCTGCACTAGTGTGGTCTTTCCTGCTCCCAAATCTCCCGTGAGTAGAACCACAATTGGCCCATCCAAGTACCGTACTATCTCAGGTATGTGGTTCCGCAGGACGGCCAGGTTTTCTACCTCAAGTGCAAAATCTTCCATATCGTATAAAATGGCAACTTATGAGTTCTTTTTAGGCTATGAAAAGTGCTCAAAATAAGCACTTTAAAGGTCTCTACATTCGCGTTTTCCGGGCGATAATTTCGTACTTTTGCAGACCTCAAAAGAAGACCAAGAAACAAAATCAATGGCAGAGAATAAGAGCAACTATAGTGCGGATAATATTCAGGCACTGGAAGGCCTGGAAGCAGTTCGTAAAAGACCCGGTATGTATATCGGGAGTACGGATGGCAAAGGACTTCATCACTTAGTCTGGGAGGTTGTCGATAATTCGATCGATGAGCATCTCGCAGGACACTGCAAGGTGATCAAACTGACCATCCACAAAGACAATAGTCTCACCGTGACGGACGATGGTCGCGGTATTCCTGTTGGGATGCATGAAAAACTGCAAAAGTCAGCACTGGAAGTGGTCATGACTGTGCTGCATGCTGGTGGTAAGTTCGACAAGGATACCTACAAAGTCTCGGGAGGTCTGCATGGTGTGGGTGTATCCTGTGTCAATGCACTGAGCAAGCATTTGAGAGCTGAGGTGCATCGCGACGGTAAAATCTACATGCAAGAATATGCCAAGGGAAAGCCGCTCGCACCGGTCAAAGAAATCGGAACTGCAGAGGACACAGGTACGATCGTTACATTTTATCCCGACCCGGAAATTTTTGAAACGCTCATTTTCAAGCAAGAGACGCTTTCCAACCGATTGCGTGAGCTTTCATTTCTAAACTCCGGTCTGACCCTTGAACTCACAGACGAGCGTGAACTGGAGGAAGACGGCTCCTTTTACACAGAGACTTTCTATTCAGAGGGAGGTTTGGTAGAGTTTGTGAAATTTCTTGACGAGAGCAGACAGGCACTGATAGACGAGCCCATACATGTAAAAGGTAAGCGCGATGATGTGGAGATTGATGTGGCTATGCAGTACAACACCAGCTACTCTGAAAATATATCTTCATTCGTCAATAATATCACGACACGAGAAGGAGGCACGCATGTGAGTGGATTTAAACGTGCCATTACTCGAGAGTTTTCTAAATATGGGGAAGAAAATGGTCATTTCTCCAAGTTAAAGTTTAAGATCTCAGGCGAGGATTTTCGAGAGGGACTCACCGCAGTCGTCTCGGTAAAAGTTCAAGAGCCGCAGTTTAAGGGCCAGACAAAAGGAGAGCTCGGTAATTCTGAGGTCACATCAATTGTCTCTCAGGAGGTGGGTGAAATGCTGAAACGCTACCTCGAAGAAAACCCCAAGAAAGCCAAGCAGATCATCGGAAAGGTTGTCCTTGCTGCCACAGCGCGTGAAGCCGCTCGCAAAGCACGAGAACAAGTGCAACGAAAAAATGCACTGACGGGCGGAGGACTGCCCGGCAAGCTGTCTGATTGTACTTCCAAAGATCCGGTGGAATCTGAGATTTTTCTCGTCGAGGGTGATTCGGCAGGAGGCACCGCCAAGCAGGGTCGAGATCGGCATTTTCAAGCTATACTGCCCTTGCGCGGTAAAATCCTCAATGTCGAAAAAGCGATGGAGCATAAGATCTACGACAACGAGGAGATCAAAAACATGTTTACGGCCCTTGGGGTAAGTATCGTTGAGGAGGATGGTGAGCGCGTGCTCAATACTGAAAAGCTGCGCTACCACAAGATTGTCATCATGTGTGATGCGGATGTCGATGGTAGCCATATCTCAACATTGATCCTCACCTTTTTCTTCCGCTATATGCGGCCACTGGTCGAAAGCGGGAACATCTACATTGCCGCCCCCCCACTCTATCAAGTCAAGAAGGGCAAAAAGTCTGTCTATTGCTGGAGCGAAGAGGAGAGGATGGCAGCCATCGAGCAGTATAGCGGCGGCGAAAAGGATGCTTCAATAAAGATACAGCGGTACAAAGGTCTTGGTGAGATGAACGCCGATCAGCTCTGGGAAACGACCATGGATCCCACAAGTCGCATCTTGCGCAGAGTGGAGATTGATGATTCGCTCGAAGCCGACCGAGTCTTCTCCATGTTGATGGGAGAGGATGTACCTCCCCGTCGAGCGTTTATTGAGCGCAATGCAAAGTACGCCAAGATTGATGTGTAAGTAAACCATAGGTCTGCTATACCCTTCTCCCTTTCCAATATTGGGAGCCGGGGCGCAAGCTTTTGAAACCTACCCAGATGATGTAGAGGGGTTGGATACAATGTGCAAGGACAAGCTGAGCGGGGCTCTGCTTTTGCTCAAAGAAATGGGCACCTCGATTCAAAACCAGTGTGTCTCCAGCAAGTTTCAAGGAGAGGACCACCAATGCAATCCACCAGTGACTCGGGCTGAACATGGCCAAGACCACTGCTACCACTACCGCAAGGGCGGTGCACAATGCCAGCAATGAAATCACTTTGGTTTTTAGATGGCCCAAATCTGCCGATTTTCCAGCCCACCTCCTCCGCTGAGCGACAAAGGCACGTAGCGATGGCTGAGTAATTGTACGAGCGATCGCTTTTCGGTCTTTCGCATATGTATAGGCAGCGCCAGCATTGACTAATTTGTGCAGTAGGAATAAGTCATCACCGGAGCGAATGTGATCATTGCCCCTGTATCCATCTACTTTTCGAAAACTTGACTTCCGAAACCCATGATTGGCCCCGTTTGACGAAAGCAGCAAGCCACTCTTCAATCCTCCACCGGTTACGACCTGCAAGCCAGAAAATTCAATCTGCTCAAAACCTGTAAGCCAGTGAGCTGATGAGTCGGTGAGCTGCACCGGGCCGGCAACATACTCGCAAGGACGCTGCAACAGGTGTGTCACCATCGTCTCCAACCATTCTGGCCCAACCGTACAGTCTGCATCAAGGATGAAGATGCATTCTCCCTGGGCTTCACTCACCCCATACGCGATTGCCTCTTTCTTGAAGGTTGTGTCTTTCGGAAGAACATCATCAAGAGCAATCACGCGCAGCCGATCATCATCTATTTGGGAGGCAATAGTCGCCGTGTCATCTTCAGAATGGTTATCCAAACAAATGACTTCATATGCTGCAAGGTATGCCTGATCCAAAAGGCATGCGAGACAGGTTAAAATCTGCTCTGCTTCATTGCGAGCCGGAACCAAAATTGAAACAACTTTGGGAAAGTCGATGGTGTCGTTCCATTCTATATGGTCTAGTTTATCCCAACTTTTGACAAAAGAGAACTGAGTGAGGAAATAAGCGATGGAAATGGCGACCAAAATCGCACTGAGAAAGATCATGCTGATCTTAATCGAAGAGCTCTTCGTAGTCGGTATCTTCCGTCTCTACCCTCCGCTCCGGCTCCGGTTCGAGTGGTGGCAACTCAAGGACCACCACCTCATCGGGCACCTCCTGGTAGTCTGCGTACTCTTCTTTATCACCCTCAAACATCCCTCCTGCCATCTTATTGACTTTGCGTTGCAAGAGGGCCCTCCCGAAGAGCAGGAAAGAAACAACTGGAAACCCAATGATCGTGAGCAAAGTAGCCACAACACCCATGAGGGTATTGGTCTTGAGCAGATTGAGCACCCACTTGCCATAGTTCAATACAATGCGGTGATTTATGAATAAGGTGATGACGAGCAGCACGGGCGCAATAAAAGCCAGCAATGTAAAAATGCTCTTTGCTACCCAAAAGAGAACCACCATACCTACCAGCATGGCAATGATAGCCAGGATCGTATTCTGGCTATTGATCTCGTATGATTTCCGTCTTTCCAAAGTGTTGACTTATTACTCTTAATGCTAGAATGAAAGTAAAAGTTTTATCCGATAGACAAATGATATTTATTTATGTGCCATTTAAGTAGAAAGATCAGTGGCATCTACTGCATCAAACTGCATTTCGTACAGCTCTGCGTAACGACCTTCTTCGATCTTTAGCAGATCTTCGTGG